>Ga0315289_10003773_pt1 | contig 22812 bp, 15 predicted proteins | sample YL17G11_40_MG_FD_203452 | JGI IMG/M metagenome (GOLD analysis project Ga0315289, IMG submission 203452) | Sediment microbial communities from Yellowstone Lake, YNP, Wyoming, USA - YL17G11_40 | ecosystem: Environmental > Aquatic > Freshwater > Lake > Sediment | place: USA: Wyoming | collected... | reverse complement strand
CACCACAAGCCAGGCCGCTACCAGGATGAGGATCAGGCCAAGGGCGAGTTGCGTGCGGTTTCTTCTGTTCATAACATTCTCCTCTTGATTAGTGTGTTGAAAAAGCCTCATGTATATTTACGCCAATATAGATGAAAAGTTACGCTTATTATAACGTAGGGCTGGTTTCTATACCTGCCAGGGAAAGTGGGTACAGGGCTTTCACAAAGTATCGAAAACCTACCTATCGTGTCACCCTGAGGGAGCGTTTTTTACGACCGAAGGTCTCCCGCACCGCTACGGAGATGCTTCGGGATACACCTGCCCTACCTGCACCTGGAGCAGGCACAGGTGGCGGGCGGTCCCAGAGAAGAACGCCCCTAAGCAAATCAATCAAAGGATAATGTTCAAGCCCTGCGGAAGAGCAGGTAACTCACATAAAGACCTCCAAGGTCTTTATGACCTCGGAGGTCTTAAGAATGGAAGAACAGTTACTTGGCCATCACGTAGCGATCCATCTTCTTTGGTTGTAAGAGGATGTAATGGCCGTAATGGAACTTGGTGCCGAGGAGTTCGCGGCGCAGGGTGGAAACATTCGCTTTCTCGCGGATGAGGATCTGGTACACACCAGCCCTTTCTATCTGGCCCACCAGGATCAGGCCGATCAATAAGTCGCCGCGGAAGACGAGTTTGCGGTAATTCGATCCATGCCGCTCGGTAAAGACTTCGATATCAGCGCCTGTGGTGCGGTGGACCTCACCGACGGAAATGACCGGCAGGCCGCCCAATTCCATGGCGTTGAGCAGGCTGAAAGCACCCGCAAAGGTAGAATTTCCCCCTGCCATGTTATCACCGGCGATTTGACCCATCGTAGCTGCGTTGGTCCAGATACCGCTGACGATGGCATCTCCCGAAACGATATCCCTTGTCTCCACCACATCTCCAGCGGCAAATATGTACGGATCGCTGGTGCAAAGGTGCTTATCCACCTGCAGCCCGCGCGCGATGCGCAGGCCGCCGGCCACTGCCAGATCGAGATTGGCGCGCACACCCACGCCGACTACCACAAAATCCGCCTTGAGTTCGCGACCATCATCCAAGATGACCGAGGTGACCTGTTTACCTCGGTGGTTGACCTGCTTGATCGTGTGTCCCAGAATGGTTTCCATGCCGGCCTTCGCCACCGCCTCTGCAAAAATGGCTGCGCTTTCGGCGTCCAGTTGTTGCGGCACGATGCGATCCAGCAATTCGATGATGGCAACGTTCAACCCCAGATGCCGTAGCGCAAATGCCGATTTCATGCCAATGCGTCCCGCGCCGAGGATAACCACGCTTTGTGCGCCTTTGGCAGCTTTGGCGATGCCGAGCGCGTCCTCCCATGTGCGCAGGGTGAAAACTCCTGACCATTCCAGACCTTTGATGTTCGGGAGGATGGGGCTTGCGCCGGTCGCCAGCAGGAGGCGATCATAGGCGAGGCTCGAGCCGTCAGCCAGGGCAAGGCTATGCTTCGCCGGGTCGAGGCCGGTGGCGCGCGCCTTCAGATGCAAGTCGAGATTTGCCGGCGTTAGACGCGGTTCGCGCAGGAGCTCATCCCCCGTTTTCCCTTGATGGATAAGATATGGGATGAGCGGGCGGTAGTATGGCGGGTGCGCCTCATCGGAGAGCATGACGATCTCGGCGGTGGGATCGCGTTTGCGGATGGCTTCGGCCGCCGCCATGCCTGCCGCCGAAGCGCCAACGATCACAGTGCGCATGGCGTTACCCTCCCGCGACGGCCGAGGCAAATTCCCGACGCTTGTTCTTGCTGAATCCCTCCACCTCTTCGTAGATCAGGGCTTTCGTCGGGCAAGAGGCGACACACGCTGGGGATTCCCGCTCCGGGCAAAGGTCGCATTTGACTGCCTTGCCCAACTCGAGTTGACGGCCGACGACCCCGTACGGGCAGACCATCACGCATGTCCAGCAGCCAATGCAGCGGCTCGCGTCGCACATCACCGCATCGGTTTTTGGGTCGCGGAACATGGCACCAGAGATGCAGGCCGCCACACAAGGTGCGTCCTCACAGTGACGGCAAAAGATGGGAATCTTGCGCCCGTCCGCCGCCTCGACATAGACCCGGTTCATCGGGTGTGGCTTTTCCGATGGACTGGCGAAGATATTCTTGGCCTGTGAGTGCTCGATGGCGCATTGCATCTCACACGTCTTACAGGCGGTACACAGATCGGGTTGAACAAAGATGCGTTTCATTACCCACCTCCTAGGCAACGACTTTCTCTGCCAGTCCGAGGCCCTTGCGCCGTTCGTTCAGAGCGGCGAAGAGTTTTTCGGCTGCTTTCAGTGGATCGAGTTCGACGATGAAATAACCGCCGAACAGGTCTTTCGCTGTCTGGGTGAGCACCTGGGTGACGAGCGGGCTGCCTGTGACGGGCGGGACGACGCCGACGTGGGTGGGCAGGCCGAGCGCCACCGCCCACGTGCCGATGCTGACGGCCTTCTCCATCGAGGCTTCGGGCGCGGAGGCAACGACCGGCAATTTGTCCAAGTCAACGCCGAGTTTATTGGCGATGGCGACCGCAATGGCAACTGCGCGCGTGTTGTCCACGCACGAGCCGGTGTGCAGCACAAGCGGCAGCGGCGCGTTCAATCCAGCGGCGTTCCCGAGAGCGGTAAGCACGGCTTTCAACCCGGGACCGGCAAACTGCTCGGTGGCTTCCGATGTCATGATGCCGTGCCGGGCGAAGGCGCCTGAGGCGCAGCCAGTGGCAAGGATTAGCACATCGCGCTTGGCGAGTTCCTTGATCATCGTGATAAAGTTGCGATCCTGGGGGATCTTGACATTGTTGCAGCCGGCGAACAGGCAGACGCCGCTGATGTTGCCATTGACAATGTTGTCGATCAGCGGTTTGAGGGGATCAGCGCCATCTACTTTGGAGAGAATGCCTATCACTGCCTCAGCGGAGACGCCCGCAATAGCAGTGTTGCGAATTTCGGGGATGTGCACTTTGGCTGCATCCCGTTTCTTGAAGGCTTCGATTGCCAACCGGATGATCTCGCGGGCGCCATCCGCGGCGTGCTCCTCCTCGAAGTTAATGTGAGTCGCGCCAGGCATCTTGGCGATGCCCATTGTCGTGATGACTTGGGTGTGGAAACTTTCCGCCACTTTGGTCAGGCTGGGCATCACGCATTGGTAGTCCACAACCATGGCATCCAGGGCACCGGTCAGAATAGCGAGTTCCTGCGAGACGGAGGATGTCGCCATCGGGATCCCATGCCGCATCATCACCTCGTTACCTGTGCAGCAGATGCCAACAATGTTGATCCCTTCTTTCGCGCCGGCCTTTTTGGCTTCGGCTTCCATCTGCGGCGCGAAAGCCACAACCATATCCGAGAGCACCGGGTTGTGTCCGTGGACAGCGATATTGACCGCGTTCTTTTTCAAAGCACCAAGGTTGGCGGCGGCAACAGTCGGCTGCGGCACGCCAAAGAGGATGTCGGAGAGGTCGGTGGCGAGCGCCATGCCATCGTAGTCGGCGATGGCGCACTTGATACCGCCGAGCAGCAGGTTGACCGGGTCGGCGTCCACGCCATTTGTCGTGCGGTGCATGATCTCCGAAATGGCCGAGTCGATGCCGTAGGGCAGGATGCCCATCTCGCCAAATTTCTTCAGGCGTCCGGCGGTGAGAGTCTTCATCGCCCATTCCACCGGCTCATGCCGCTCGTCGAACTCTTCGAGCGCCAGTTCTGCAAGTTCCCCGGCGATCTGGGTGTCGGACTTTCCATCCAGTTTGATGCCCTGGCGTTCGGCGACGGTGCGCAGTTTGGCTGAGTTCTTGATGGCATAATCTGGCGCTTTCCCCTTGGCCAACTTCTTCATCGTGTGAGCCAGGTGCTTGGCATGGCCGGAATGGGCCGCGGTACCGCCAGCGATTGCCCGGTCGAGGCCGCGCGCCACAATGGTATCAGCCGTCGCTCCGCAAACGCCGATCTGTGGACCATTGCCAAAGGGATCAATGCGACAGGGTCCTTGCAGGCAGTGGCGGCAGCACAGACCAGTCTCGCCGAAGCCGCACTGGGGCAACTGGGCGGCATACCGATCCCATACAAGTTCAGCGCCAAGTTTCTGAGCGATGCCGAGCATTTCGATGGAATCGGGAGAAATGGAACGGTCTTCGAACATGGGGACTCCTTTCTGAAATTCGGGTAATTTGGATGACTTTTAGGAACAAGACATCCCCAGATTACGTTGGGGGTATTGAAAGGTAATAGGTGATAACGATTTACCGCAATCAGTTCTTACGATTTTATTGTAGCACTTTTTAAAAGTTATGCAATTATGTGATTTTTGGAACAATCACGATCTGCTGCTCCATGACGATATCCGGCGCATCCCAGCCTTTTTGATCCATCAATTGCTTGAAGGCATGACGGAAGAGCAGGGTGACCGTAAATGGGACTTCCGAAGTCAAAGCCACTATGGTGGGTTGTGCAAAGACTTCGGAAGCCTCAAGATTATGCCGTGCCAGTTGCGGCTAGCGCTCGTAAGCCCCGATGTCAGGATTGACATCACGCGGATGGCCAGTGAAATCATCGGCAGGAGCCTGGTTTGCGGTGCCGGCGTTGATCGCCGGGCTGGTTGGCAGTAGGTGAGCGTCAAAGGCATCAATGCCCATGTTCATCAGGCCGGACAAAACGTCGCAAAGATTGTGCTGACCGGGGCAGGGAGTCACATTGCCGAAGCGCACGCCGGTGATGAGCGAATATTCCACGACAAAAGGATTGGCCGGCATCGGCGGAGACGATTCGTCATCGTACCAGGCAAAGCAGGTATCCTCCTCCGGGTTGAAAAAGACTTTCTGTCCCTGGAAGAGGACATTACGCATCAACACATTCTCGCTGCCATTGCAAGTCTTGTCGAGAGCGCACTCAGCAATCGCCAGACAGCCGCCCTCGCCTGTGACTGTGGAGTTGATCACCTTGGCCTGGCCGCCGGGATTCAGGGCAAAAACCAAGGCGTCACCGCCTGCGCGGCAGTCATCGTCGTTGTTCCAGTAAGGTATATCATGGAAGAAACCGCAGTTGCTGACTATGATGCTGTTCTCGATGGTGACTGCGCCGGTGGTTTTGATCTGGTTGCCGTCGTTGCCTTCAGCAATCGTGCGGCGGATCTCGATGACGGCGTCGGGTAGTCGGGTGTAGAGCATATCCAGCCCGTCGGAGGTATTGTGCAGAAAAGCGGAATCCTCGATGATGTAGTGCCCGCCGGTGGTGCCGCCGAAGCCAGCCCCGTCACCGTAACCGCCCGCCTCTTGTCCCCAACAGCCAACATATTGTTTGTCGGGATACGTCTCGCCGCAGCCGTTCCATTCCACCGTCCAGTGGCGGAAGATCAGCGTGCCGTGATTTTCAGAGTTCGTACCATCACCGACCAGGTCGCCGTTCCAGCCTGCCAACCCGTTACCGGCAATGCGTACGTTCTCCACCGTCCAGTCGGTGAGGCGGCCAGCCAGAGCGCCGTTATTCGCCAGCCCGTGGATATTGAGGTCTTTCAAGAGCACGTTGGTCGAATCCTCGGCGTAGAGACCGGTCGCGGCCCAATCGCCGTAGGGCGGCTTATCCCGCTGGCAGGTGTACTGTGAGCCGCCAGTTGGGAACAGGTGATCTTCGATGCAGCTGGAATGGTCGGTGATTTCCAGGCAGGCGACCTCGACATTGCTGGAATCGGTCAGGTTGACGATGAACCAGGGTCGGCCCGTCCCCCACAATTCGGGCGGGTTGGCGCACCCCGAATCCCAACCGGCACCCAGGATGCGGGTCGGGTGGGAGGCGTCAGGGCCTGAGGGGATGGGCGACATGAGGCAGTCATACGATCCCTCGTAATCGCAGTTCTCTGCTCCCGATGCGCCGTAACCCATCATGTACGAGCCTGCCCCGATGACGAGCGCGTCTCCCCCGGCGATGCGCGGCGTGCCACCCGGCGGCAGAGCTTGGAAGGGATGATTCCAGGCACATGGCTGGTTCGTTCCTGACCCCGGATTCGGCTTGTCGGCCAGACCGGTGCATTGTTCGGCGGAGCCGCCGTCGGGGCGGACGTAATAAGTGGTGCCTCCGGGCTGGGAGGGGAGCGTGGGAGCGCGGATGCCGGGAAGCGGTGATGCAGGCGAGGTGCCCGGTGATAACGGTATTGTGCACAGGCAAGCGATCAGGCCGAAGAACAACACCATTAAAAACAATTTGATTATGTTTGACTTTTGTATGTTCACGGTCATTTCTCCACTTGGATGGTTTGCTGCACCATCATAATGTCCGGCATGTCCCAGCCCTTTTGATCCATCAATTGTTTGAAAGCGCGGCGGAAGAGCAGTGTGACATCGATACTTGCCGGGCCATCGGTTGGCGCGGTAAAGGTAAATGTACTGGTGTCCGAACCAAAAGCTGGAATGCGGTTATCGCTGACGATGCGCGTCGGATTCCAGTATGCACCAGTAGGGCTGATTTCTGTCCATAGTTCTGATAGGATTTTGGCATAGATCTTGCCGGGTAGACCGGCGTAATAGCCATCCTTCGGATCGCCCACACCGCCGTAATCGGGGATAGTCGGTCCGTCCACCTGGGTCAGAGCGGTTCCATCCAAACCCATTGCCTGCAGCAGCAAAATCATTTGGCGTAGCGGAGAATCGGTTGGGATGTGATGTCCGGTCAAATCATTGGTGATGGTAACCGTGACGACGATCTGATCACCCTCGCGGTGGGCATCCATGGTCATTGTGACAGCGTTCTGCAGGAGTTCTTCACTGGCTGCTCCGGGGAAGGTGTGGGCGGGGATGGTCAGCGGGTCGCGTTCCACGCCACTCTTGCCTGGCGCGACATTCGTCATCGGCTGACCGTTCAGCATGGTCGGTGCGGGCATGTGACATTGCTGACAAGTCTTTCCAGTTTCCGGATCGCTGTAGGGACTCGCCAGCCACTCACCGAATGAGTTGTAGACCAATGTGTCCCAGAAGACGCCGAAGTGACACGGTGCGCACCACTGGCTTTCCTTGATGAGCGGCAGATAAGTATCTTCCATCGGCACGTTGTCGTCGTCGAAGGTGGCGAAGAAAACCTGGTAGCGGTCCGGATCTTCGGGGAAGGGGCGGCGGATATCTTGCGAGAGTACGCCGGGCATGTTCGGAAATGGCAGGCCGGTGGCAAGATTTAGTTTGACATCGGCAATCTTGTGGCAGTAATCGCAGTGCACGCCGAAGAGGTCCACGCTGCTGACCGTGTTGGGGTCGGTGCCGTAGGGGGCGTTCACCGCCGCCCCCGGGTTGTGGCAGGCGGCACAGTTCCCGGCGGTATCGGGAAAGTCCAGTTTGTAGCCAGGGCCATAATAGGGCTGGGATAGGTCGGGGCGCAGCGGAAAACGTCCATAGTCGCGGCTGTAGCCGTAGCGGGTGAGCGGACTCAGGTTGCTGTACACATCTGTGCCGTTGTACATGGTCAGGAAGCGAATGTTGGTAGCGGATTTGCTGTGTGCGTCGTTATCCAGCCAGACCTGGGTCACGCCGGGTTTGCAGGAGTAGCAGGAGTTCTCTCCGGTGGGGGGAATCCACTGGTAATCCGGGTTGTCATTGGTTTGCACCAGGCGCATTGTAAATGTCACGTCGCTGGCGGGCGGTGTCACTCCTTCGACTTTGGCGCAATAATATCCATCCGCCCACGCGCTGACGGTGACCGGCACCCCCGCCTCCAGGCCAAAGAGCACGAAGCGGCCTTCATCGTCAGTCCTGGTTTCGTTGGTCGTGGCCTGGATACGCACCGTCGCTTGCGGGAGCGGCGCGCCCTGCGGATCAAGGACGATCCCGGTGATGGAGACACCGGAGGGAGGAACTACTGTCACAGGCAAGGGGGAGGCGGTCGGGGGCAGCGTGGGAGAGGGCGACGGCGTGGAAGATGGAACGGGCGTAACCGGCTGGCAGGCAGCGATGACAGCCAAAATGAGGAACATCCACCCGGCGATAAAAAACGCATGGCAAGGTTTTATGGTTTTCATCGTATCTCACTCCTGTAGGGAGGGATTCGAATCCCTCCTACCTGCGACGCGCCAGCCAGGCGATCCCCAGCACAACTAGCGGCAGGATCAGCGCGCTGCCGCATGGCAGGCCGCCGGATGTCCCGGGCGTTGGCTCCGATTTGGGTGTTGCCGTTGAGGTCGACGGTAGGAGCTCCAATTTGGGTGTTGCCGTTGAGGTCGAAGGGATGGGCTCCGATTTGGGTCTTGCCGTTGAGGTCGACGGGAGGGGCGTGGAGGTAGGCGCCAAGGAATCAAAATAGGCCTGGTCGTGGGTACTCAAGCGGAATACACCACCCCCTTGAGTGGAGGCGTATAATGTTTCCCCGTCTACCGTCAATCCCAGGTCAGTAATGGCACGGTTGGTAAGACCATTATTATGGGGGGTCCAGCGGCTGCCGCCGTCAGCGCTGTAGTACACACCGCTGAACCAATCGCCGGCCCAGATAATTTGCGGATCGGTGGCGTTAATGACAATGGCCCTGATCTTCGATTCGGGAGGCAACCCGGCGGAAGAAGCATTCCATGAGGCACCACCATCAATTGAAATGTAGATTCCGGCGTTAGTGCCGGCAAAAATGTGTTCGGGGTTGGTGGGATCGATGGCAAGCGACCAGACCTGACGCGTCAGATTCAATTTCTGCCAGGAAATGCCGCTGTTCGTGGTTTTGAACACCCCATTCATTGCTCCAGCATAGGCGGTGCCCGGATCGGCGGGATGGATAGCCAGCGCCATAACATCTAAAGTTTGACTGGTGGCATCGTTGGCTTCCTGCCAGCTCTGGCCGGCATCGTGCGAGATATAAATGCCCGCGCCATCCTCTGTACAATTGGTAGTCCCGTACTTACAGTTGCCCGACCCAAAGGCGGCGTACACGGTCTGGGGGTCGACGGTGGAGAACTGGATGGCGAGCACCTGGGTGTGATCAGGATTGGGCTTTACCAGTGTCCAAGCGAGACCACCATTTATACTGCGGATTATATGAGAGGTATCCCAAGGAGCGCTAAGTATGATAGTAGGATTGGACGGGCTGATGGCTACATCCATCGCTTCAGCTGCGCGTGCCGGTTTATAAGCCAACCCAGACCAGGTCAATCCGCCATCGGGGCTGCTAAAGAGGCCGCTGCGGGCGGCGACGAAGAGGTGGGCCGGGTTGGTCAGATCGAGCGCCAGGCCACCGTTTACAATGGCCCCGCTGTAGCCCTGGCTGGCGTTGTTCCAAGTGATGCCGCCATCTTCCGAAAGCAGGTTGCCACCACCGTAATTATTGACGAAAAGCCGGTCGGGATTGCGCGGGTCACATTGCATGTCGATGGGAAATCCTGCCACTATACCGGTTGGTCCCCAATAGTGAACATCCCCGGTCATATTTTTCCAGGTATGCCCGCTATCCTGGCTCCGGTAAACAGCAAAGGGGCCGGCAGCGTAAGCAATATTGGGATCACTCAGGCAATATTCCACCGAGTAGATTTGCGTGTGCGGTAGAGTGAGTTTCCAACTGGCGCCGCCATCTTCGCTCAAGAATACCCCACTGGGGGAAATTTCGCGGTTATTCTGGTCATAAGCCAGTGACCAATAATCATGACCAGCCCCGGCTAGTAGTATATCGGGGTTGCGCGGGTGCATGAACAGGCTGCCGACATACAAACCAGTCAATCCCTCTTCTGCATCCAGGATATCCCAAGTTTTTCCACCGTCGGTGGATTTTAGGATGCCCACGCCGCCCGGTAGATTGGTCTGCACATCGGTATTGGCCGCTTCACGATCAAAAATTCCCGTGGATACATACACAACATTGTGATTACGTGGGTCTATCCAAATGTAGCGCGCCAGGTTGTCACCGTACCAGACCAGGTTCCAATGCAAGCCGGCATCGGTGGATTTGTACACAAAGCCTTTCGTGCGATCAAACATGCGTCCCATTAATTGGCTGTGATTCCACTCAGCGCTGCAGATTTCTCCGGCAATGTACACCGTTTGGGAGTTGCCCGGCTCAACCGTAATGCCACGCACCGTAAGGCAGTTCCGTTCGGTTATTCCGGTGACCCGCTTTTCCCAGGTTTGCCCACCATCAATGGAACGGTACACACCACCCACACTTTGCATTCCGATCCAAATAATGTTGTAATTGTTCGGGTCGATGGTAAGCGAAAAAACCGGGATGAGGTCGCCGCTTGTTCCGCTGCGTAGATCAATACCGGAGTTTTTGGGTATCCAAGATTGCCCGCCATCCGTGCTCATAAAGACGCCAGCATTCGCGTCTGTAACATACATGATATCTGGGTTGTCGGGCCGCATGCGGATGTCGTAGCCCAGACCCCCGAGGGGGCCGCCCGTACGCATCCAGGTCAGGCTGAAAGGGGTGGGATGGGTGGCAGTAGCAGCCGCGGGTGCAGGTGGGGTGGCTATGGCTGCCGTGCCTGTCCCAGTTTCCACGCGGATGTCATCCACGTAGGCCTGCGAGTCCGCCTGGGTTTCGAAGGCGAAGGAGCCTCCCGCCAGTGGCTGTGGGTCGGTATAGGACCACTGCTGCGCCCCATCCACCAGGAACTCGATCGTGCTTTCCCGCAGGACGATCTCTACTTGATACCAGCGGCTGAAACTGTGCGGCGTGCTGTGGGTTGCCAGGTTGTGTTGGAACTCACTGGGAAAGTATTGCTTGTTCAGGTCCGAGCCATTGGTGTCGAAACCGATGAAATACCGGCTGGCATCGGTCAGGCGGACGACCAGGTGGATCCGGCCCTGCAGGAGTTTGACCCGCAACGACAGGCGCAGGTCGTCGTTGAAGGACTGGTCGAGGCGCGCCCAGACGTGTCCCTGCCCCGCGAGAACGTGATTGTTTCCGTCCAGAATAACCTGCCAGCCAGGTTCAAGCTCCCAGCCCTGAGCCTGACCGTCCTCGAAATCTTCTTGATAAGCAATGGTCTGGGTGCTCGAAGTGTTTACGGGAAGAAATGCTAAAATGGCTATGATGAGGGCTACACCGGTTAGTAAACGAAGAAATTTCATCTCTCTCCTTTTTTGGAAGGCGAATCCCCCATTGCGCGGTAATTTACAAAGATAGTCTACATCAAACAATTCTTGAAGTCAATCTGGCTAAGCAAAATACCCACGCCGGGTGGTAATGGTGGCTAAGAGGCGCATGTTCTCGGTCTGCGCGGGCGGCGTAGGCTGAGATTCGCAGGCGAAAATCAAGACAACCAATACCAGCACCATCCCTGTCAGGACAAGAGTGCGCCTCATTTTACAAATTTACTTCTTGAAGCCTGCCACCAGACCAGCCCGATCAAGGCTAGTGGTATCGCGGCAGCGCTGCCGCAAATGCCTGGCTTACCGGTTGTCTCAGGCGTTGGAGAGGCCGCGCCCGGCGGCGGGATTACGGTCGGCGCGGGGGTAGTGGTCGGGATGGAGGTCGGCGTCGGCGCGACCGCGGGCGGCTGGTCGTTCAGATCAAGGCGGTAGACGCCCTCGCCGCGCGTGCTGGCATACAGGGTACCCCCATCCGCTGAAATTGCCAGGTCGTGCACCGAGCGTGTACGTAACCCGGTATTGATTTTCACCCATGTCTGGCCGCCATTCTCACTTCGGAAAACGCCGCTGCGCAGGCTGCCGGAATACACAATATTAGTGTGCACCGGATCGATGGCGATGGTGAAAATAGGTTCGTTGGGATCCATACCACTGCTGCTCCATCGCCATGTTCCCCCACCATCCATGCTTTTGTAAACTCCCCCGGCAAGTGTGCCGGCATACAGGATGTCTGCATTTGAGGCATCAATTGCCAAGGCCATCACCTTTACGGAACCAAGCCCCTGGGAAGCTGATTGCCAGGTTTCACCACCATCCGAAGTCTTGAAGACTCCGAAGTTCGGCAATGCAATCCATGCACTGTCTGCATCGCTTGGATGCACAATCACTGCCATCCCCGGCATGGTGTCATGAGGTGTACTGGTGACGTGGGTCCATGAACGCCCGCCATCGTGTGAGACCGCAAAGGTTGAGGCAGGTTGAGGGTCGCCGCAGGCCGTGCCTAAACCTTTGCAACCATTATTGCCGAACACAGCATACACCCGGCTGGGTTGGGAGGGTGCATAAGCCAGTGCTTCGACGCCACCGGTGAAACTCCCGTCGTATATTGGGGTGATATCAGCCATGTCAGTAGTGGATTCCTTCCAGGTAATGCCGCCGTCGTCGCTCCAATAGATAAGAACCCGGTTGGACTCTGTCATCAAGACATGCTGCGGATCCGAGGGGTCGAGGCTGATTTGAGAACCTTCGACGATGGGGCCAAGGTTCTCAGGATTGAGGCCCTGCCAGTGGATACCGCCATCCAGACTCCTGAAGGGTCCGCTGCGCCCGTTGGTGTAGACAGTGGCCGGGTAGTTTGGATGAACGCTCAAGGAACGCATATCGGCTCCGGTATAGCCTGTGCTGGCTGATATCCATGTATTGCCTCCATTCTCGGACAGGAAGTTGCCGCCGCCGTAGTTGTTAGAAAAGATGCGTTGTGGGTTGCGCGGGTCGACCTGGAAGTCGATCGGGAAACCAGGAATGATGCCCTGCGGTCCCCAGCGCCCTTCACCGTGTTCTCGTCGCTGCCAAGTTTGTCCACCGTCCATGCTGACTGCGAAGACGTCGTGCCCACCTGCGTAGGCGATTTTCGGATTGCTTGTCGAAAATTCGACTGAAGTAACTGCAACAGGTGCGGTGTCCAGCACAAGTTGCCAATGGGCGCCACCATCCGTCGTCAGGTAGATGCCGCTGCCTTCGAGGTAGGAATTGTTCCCTGCACCTGCCAGCAGGATGTTCGGGTTGGTCGGATGCATGAACAAAGAGCCGATGTACAGGTTTCCCAGTCCAGCATTGATTTGGTTCCACGTCTCGCCGCTGTCGGTTGATTTGAGGACGCCCTCTCCGCCGGGGGTTTTCGACTGGGGATCGGAATTGGCCGCCTCCCGGTCGAAGATACCCGTGGACAGGTAGAGTGTCTCGACATTGGCAGGGTCTATCCAAATGTAACGGGCGAGGTCATCACCCCGCCATATGGCAGCCCAGTGCAAGCCACCGTCGGTGGATTTGTAGAGTACACCCTTGGTCAAGTCGAACCCGAGCCCTGGCAACCTCTTTCCGGCCCATTTCCACGAGCTGATTTCGCCGGCAGCGTAGACGACATTCGAGTTGCCCGGTTCAACGGTAATCCCGCGAAACGAGAGCCCTTCCCCTTCGGGGATACCTGTAACTCGCTTCTCCCAGTTGAGTCCGCCGTCCGTTGACCGGTACAGCTGCCCCAGGTTCTGCAGCCCAGCCCAGACGATATCGTAGTTGTTCGGGTCAATCGTCAGACAAAATACCGGGATGGCATCGTTCGATTCTCCCTGGCGACCGGTGATGCCCTGGGTCGCCGGGACCCAGGTCTGGCCGCCATCTGTGCTCTTATGCACTCCCGCCCAGGCGTCTGTGACGAACATGACATCCGGGTTGTCAGGCCTCATGCGAATATCGTAGCCGAGTCCGCCCAGCGGTCCGCCGGTGCGCACCCAGCTTAACTCGGTGAGGGCGGCGCCCGGGATCACCGAGGGTGGAGGAGATGCAGACGGGCTGGTGGCAGGTGAAGTGGAATTTAACGCCTGGATAGCATCCACTTCTGCACCCGGGGAGACACCCCTTAAGGGTTCGTTCCCATCGTCGGTGATGCGCACGAAGCGGGCGGAATCCAACCCCACTTTGGCGAGGTCGAGTTGCACGAGCTCCCCGACCAGACCAAAAGACTTGTAGATTATCCCGTCGGTGCTGACCTCCACCCTTACCTGCTCATCGTTCGCCGGATCGCCGATGATATCAATGTCCGCTCCTGGGCCATCAAAGGCAAGGTTATCTACAAATTCGGCCGTAACGGATCCACCCACCCCCAGGCTGAGGAATCCAGAGAGCGCATCGGCGTTGAAGTCCGGCGGCCCAAAGATGGTGTCGGGATTGTTGCAGCATGTGCTCGCTGGATTGCCCGGCGTGAAACTGACCACCCGGTCAACGTAGGGATCATCCGTCTGTAGGGAGCGGGTTGGCGAGGCGGGGAATGCCAGGGCAGCCAAAATGCCCATGATTCCGACAATCCGTAAGATAAAGTTCATCTTAGGCTCCTTTTCCAAAGCAGACGATACAATGCGAAGGTTTTCATGGCTTCTCCTCTTGGTTAGCTTGAGAACTCGATTTGCTAGCGCAACAGGCAATTTTAGTATATATCAGACGGCACGAAAAAGTCAAACCGTTTTGCTGGACGGCAGAATGTGCGATATTGATGACAGCGAGTTGGCCGCTTTCTGCAAATTATCTGGTTCTTATTTTCCAGACCAGCATGGTAAGGACAAACAGCAAAACCATTGTGCCGCCACAGATGCCGGGCTTGGTGGCTGGGGTTGGCGTGGGCGAGGCCGTTGCTGTGCTGCGGAAGGCTGCAGACAATCAGGAAACTTCTCACCGCCAGCAGTACGAGAAGCGTTTGGTTCAAATGCTATATGTCCATGTGAATCTTCTCCGAAACATGAAAAATGCCAGCAATTACGGCGGGGCAAATGTGCATCTTTGGTCAACAACCCTCATACGCACCGATATTCGGCTGTGCATCCCGCTGGCATCCTTCCAGATCATCCAATGGAGCGCCGCTGGAGATGCCGGCGTTGGTGGCCGGACTGCCTGTCTCCAGATGGGTATCGAAATCAGGCCACACCTCCAGAAAGAGCGGGTCAGCCGTCAAATCACCTTGACCCTGGTTTGTAAACTGCGCCCATGTGCCATCGGTAATCTCTACGCGAGTGAACCAGGAATCGTGTCCCTGTACAAACTCAGCTTGGATCTCGCCATCGTCGCGGCTCCAAAAGAGGTTGTGACTCTCCGTTAAAGTAACTCCCGGACCCAGATAGATCCCGGTCGGACTGCCGACCTCCGGACCAGTGTTGAAAGCGAAGATGTTGTTCACCATGATCACCGTCACGGACGGAGATATTCCATCCTCCGGGTAAGCGGCCATGAATGCATAATCGCGTTCGCTGAAGGTTGGATCATACATATTGAAAGCGATCGTGTTGTTGAACATTTCCACCGTGCTGGTGTACTTGCCAACCATTACCGGGTTGATCCCCTGTCCCCAGACGAGGTTGTTTTCCATTCGCCCGCCTGCCCACAATTTGATCCCCTGCAAATGGTTGCGAGCGACTTGATTGCGCCTCACGACGATTCCGGGCACATTCCCATCGAAGTCGCGGGAGTTGAGGTCAATCCCATCTCCGCCGTTATCGTGAATGAAACAATCCTCCACCAGAACATCCTTCCCGCGCTCGAGGCCCAGGCCGTCGCCGCCAAAACCCGCTTCGATGCCCGAACCATAGATCTCCACGCGGTGGAAGATCATACGGTCACATGGACCGGGCGTGCAGTCCACCGCGGTATAGACCGAATCGTGGATGAGACTGTTTTCCACCACCACATCGCTCACGGGACCGAAGGCCGGATCCTGCCCCGAATCGCCTTCGGTTAGGCGGACGCCGGCTTCGCCGCCTGCAACTTCAAGTCCAGAAAGCACGATGTGCTGATTCCCGCCCTGTAAGGTGATGCCCCAAATGCGAAATCCAGTCACCAAAAAACCGATTACATTTATATACGATACACCTTGTGTCAGGTAAAGGCTGCCCTGAATCGTGACCTTTTCACCAGGGGCAGATGCGTATATGATTGGAGCATTCGCCTCCCCGGAACGGGAAAATTTCACTTCCTCCGGATCAGCGTAGGTGCCAGCATGGAGACAAACGGTGTTGCCAGGCTGGGCAGTATCGGCGGCATATTGAAGCTTGCGCCAGGGTGCCTCGGCCGTGCCGGGGTTGGCATCATCGCCGTTTGGCGCGACGTGATGCGTACAGGTGATCTGGAGAGGGGTGCTGGGGGGGCCGCTCAGGAATGGCGTCTGCACGGGCGGGGGTGATGGTTCTGCTGTCCGCTGGCCAGACGGGGGTGATGGTTCTTCCGTCTGCTGGCCGGGCGGGGGTGATGGTTCTTCCGTCTGCTGGCCGGGCGATAGGGACGGCATGTTGCAGGCCAAAGCGATAATCAGAAAAACAACGAGTGTGAACACATTCTTTTGTTTCATCATAGGGATTCCTCCATCTCAAGTTCTAATCCTTAGACTTTAATCTCCATCCAGTTTCATACAAAAAAGCCCTTCACCATCGGTGGTTGCATAAAGAAACTTCCCATCCGCGGAAGCCGCCAGGAAGGTCACATAGCGGCCCCAAATCTGTGCGCCGAGAGCGGACCACGTACCCCCTCCGTCCGTGGATTGGTATATATTTGAAAAAGCGGCGTATAAAGTGTGGTCGTCGGTAAAGGATGGGGAAAGGGCGATGTACCGGTAGTACGCGCCCGGAAAGCCTGCATTGGCAGAGGTCCAGGAGTTGCCTCCGTCCGTTGACCTGAAGACGCCGTTATCATCAACGCCCACAAAGATCGTCTGGTCGCTGCGAAAATCAGGAGAGATGGCGATCGACATTATCGCCAGCCCGGGCAGACCTGCATTCGCCTCATGCCAGGAAACCCCTCCATCGGTGGATATGGAAATTCCGCCCTTATAAGTGCCCGCGAAGGCCGTCTGGTCGTGGTTGAAATCCGGTGACAGCGCTAAGGAAAAGACCGGGCTTGCAGGGAAGCCGGCGTTCACATCCATCCAGGTGTTTCCACCATCGGTCGACCGGTAAACGATGCCCCGATACGAGCCTGCCAATAGAGTCTGGTCGTCAGGAAAATTGGGGGAAAGGGCAAGCGAAGTCAAGTATACGTCGGCCAGGCCGGTACTGGCTGCCGCCCAGGAAATACCCCCATCCGTGGATTTGAAGATCCCGCTGGTCTCTGTGGTGACAAAGACGGTGTGGTCTTGTGCATAACCGGGAGAAACTGCCAGGTCCCTTACCAGAGGGATGGTTACATCCCCGCCGGTCTTTTCCCACGTCCTCCCGCCATCTGTAGAGCGGAGAACTCCCTGGCGGTCAGTCCCGGCAAAAAGGGTCTGATCCGCCGCGAAGTCCGGGGAGGAGACGATTGCGTACGCGTAAATGTTAGTGATGCCAGTGCTCGAGTCGCTCCAGGAATTGCCTCCGTCAACGGATTTGTAGACACCGGTGCCATATAGACCGGCGAAGAGCGTGCCATCCGGCGCGGCAGCCAGGCTAACCATCTGGGGGTTCTCCAGACCGCCGCTGGAACCGTTCCAGGTGCTCCCGCCATCGGTGGATTTGAAAATGCCCGAACTGCCTTCCCCGGCGAACAGGGTGCGTTCGTCCGGGAATTTCGGCGACAGCAGCAGGGTGTTAACATACATACCGGGTAGACCAACCTGCGTCCAGGAATCTCCCCGGTCGGTGGATATGAATATTCCACCACCACCCGTCCCGGCGAACAGCATTCGGTCGGATGCGTAGCGTGGTGAGAATGCAATCGATCGAGTTGCCAGTCCCGACATTTCATCGTCTACTGCCTGCCACGACTCACCTCCATCAGAGGATCTGTATAGGTTGCCTCCTGTTGCCGCGAAGACGGTGTGGTCATCGGGATAGTTGGGGGAAATTGCCAGGGAAGAGATATCTAAATTATCAATCCCTGCATTCACGGCAGACCAGTTGGCACCGGCATCGATGGTTTTGAAGACTCCGTCTCCAGGAGTGCCAGCGAAAAGCGTATGATCATTCGGGTAATCCGGTGACATCACCAGCGCATAAATATGGGTGAGGGTAAGCCCGTTATTCACCTGCTGCCAGGATGAGCCTCCATCCGTGGAGACACTCACACCAATATGCAGCCCCCCACTGAAAATGGTATAGTCGCTGGCGAAACTGGGAGATATGGCCAGCGAAGTCATCTGCTTATTCCACAGGCCGTTGTTGGCTGCCTGCCATGTGCTGCCACTATCAATGGATTTGAAAATGCCGGCTTCCGATGTAGCAGCAAAGACAGTCTGATCACTGGCATAATCCGGCGAGGCGGTCAGGGCTTTGATAATCCCCCCGTAAATCCCGTACGAACATGGTGTCCAGACTCCTATCGTTTCCAATTCTTGTACCGGCGGGGTTATCGGCCCCTCAACCGGGGGAGCTCCTTGGGTTAATTCCTGTACCGGCGGGGTTACCGGCCCCTCAAGCGGGGGAGTTCCTGGCGTTGGTGAGGGCAGATTGCATGCAAGGATGGCTATCAACAAAGCTGCGATGATGGTTAAGATTTTAGTATTCATAGTTCCTCTTTATACTTTCCAATTCTGGAATACTTTTTTCATTACCCGCGTCCCGATCATGCGTCGGTAGTGCGAATGTTCCCCGCTGGAACAATAGGGAGGCTGGCTGCATCCCGCCTGGGACTGTAATGACGCCTGCCCTTCAGTGGAAAGATGTAGGGCAGGTTTCTAACCATCTGGCTGGGTGCTCTTGGCGAAATCTGCCTCTAGACATGGCTACATCATAAACACATTATTCATGAAATAAGGCGAAAAGTCAATATACAATTTCTCCGGCTTCTGATAATAATCGCGTCGAGATTCGTTCTACCTCTCGCGCTAGCGACTGCCCGACATTGGGTATGCTCTGCAGCCCATTCAATCCCATCGTGCGGTAGAGCAATCCAATATCCTGCTCCAATTCTTCGATCGCCCAAGCGGCTTTGCGAAAAGCCCAAACGCGGTAACTGGATTCTTTCTGCAATTCCATTTCGTAGGTTTTATCAGCCAATACTTCGACGATACGTTTGTTGAGGGCGCGCTTGTCGCCGGGGATGACCGGGCGCGGCATGCGGTCACGGATGCCATACTTTTCACACAACTCTCGTATCTTCAGCGCGACCTTTCTCCAGGGATAATCTGCAGGCGAGTAGCTCTTTGGCGGGTGGATGCGTTCATAAAGTTCCAGCAGGTCAGGGAAACACGCACGCAGCACATTGAAGAAAAAGGTGCGCTGCTGGTCGGAAAGGGTCAAGCTGCTGGCTAGGACGAACTTACCCCCATGTTTCGCCGTCCAGCGGATGACGGATTCGAGGTTAGCCTCGTCATCGCACAGGCCGGGCAGAATGGGCATGAAGCAAATGCCGGTCAGGATGCCGGCTTTTGCGAACTCTTCCATCGCCGCAAAGCGTTTCTCGGGCGGCGGGGCGAGATGCTCCATCTGGCGGACGCGCTCGTAATTGTTTGAATCCGGCGTGGAGATGATGCTGAAAGCAACTACCGAGGGCGCGCGTTCGTTGATGGCTTTAATGAGTTCAATATCGCGCAGCACTAACGGAGAGCGTTCCAACACGAAGACCGGGAAACCCAGGTCGCGACACACCTCCAGCATCCTGCGCGAGACTTTGAACTTCCTCTCGGCGGGTTGGTAATCACCCGTGAAAACCAGATCCACTGGCGCGCGGCTGAGGGCGCGGCGCAGGAGGTCGGGCGCGTTCTCCTTGACCTTGATGACATAGGCAAAATCATCGGGATCATCGTAAGGGGAGTATTTCTGCTCGCGACAGTAGCAGAACTCGCAGCCGTGCTGGCAGCCAATGTAGGGATAGGCGCTGTAACGCGTCCAGAATCAGTGATCGGCGCGTTTGCCCTTGTTCAGGATGGTTTTGGGGCGGTAGGGGATGAATGTGGCGCGACGGGTTATCGTAGTCATGGAGCGTGAAGTGTCTAGCGTGGACTATCTGGCGCTTCACCGACTAAGGCGCGTAGACGACCAGGAATGTAATGAAATATCAGTCCCTGGATCATCCGTTGTACCGGTGGCAAATCCGATATCGCCCTTCGAATCACCTCACCCGCCAGACATGCACGACAGGGGCGGTTTCATCGACGTACAATTCCAGTACGTACAACAAGCCATTTGCGCGGTCATAGGCCACGTCACCGATGCGGTAGCGGCGCTGGTTGCCCGTGCCCAACAGGTCGGTTTCGACGCCGGATGGATTGAGGAATAGATACTCGTTAACATCCAGAATTGCGTAAGGCTGGGGTTCCCAGGGAGCCATTTCACCCGCAGCGACTCGCACCAGATCAGCCGGGTCGTAGAAGATGAATTGCGAGTTCCATTGCGTTGTCCACCAGCCGCGATAGTCGTTATGATCAGAGCATTCGATAAAATCCTGCGGGGGGCAGGGAGAGCCATCCGCCATCCGGCAGGTCAGGAAGTCGATCACATCCTCGTCCACACAGGGATATTGGGGGCCCGCTGGGTTGATATAGCCGTACCAATATTTCGTCCCGATGGATTTTGTCCCGGCGAACATCACTGCCGATTGACCGGTTGCGGTGGTGAGCCAGGCGCCGCCATTCCATTCATCTGGGTGCTGGTAGCCAGAAAGGCAGCGCTCGAGGTTATCCGTTTCGGTAGAGGCGGCATAGTGCAGCAGTGTCGTTGATTCGAGTTGTGTTCCCGCAGGCGGGGGATTGCCATTCTCGTCCCATGGGCGGTAAGCGATCACCACCGGCCCCATGCCCGACCAGCCGCCGTCCTTGAAGCGACCGGTCGCCAGGTAACGGCCGCTGGCGTACATATCAGCCCAGCCAGCCGGGATTTCGAACATGTAATCATTGACGCTGTACCAGGACTGGTCGGCGATGAACCATTCACCCTGGAAATCTGGATGCGACAGATCCGCGTTGAACCAGCCGTGCGTCGGGACGGTTGGATCTGGCTCGATGTGCTCTCCCCAGGCGATGTGAATAAGGGGGCCGGTGATTGGGTTGTCCAGGTATAACATTCCAATTCGGACAATTTCTTCTATGCCAGTGAAGTGCCCGGCAGTCACGTCCTGGAAATCCTGGAGGAACTCAGCCCGGTTGAGGGCAGTCACGTTCCTGGCGTTGACCGGCGCGGGGATACTGATCTCATCCACCTGGCTGCCGTTTGTCAATTCGCCATAAGGCAGGCGGTCGTGACCGGTGATGAAGAGCGAGCCTGGAAAGCCATCGTTCGATCCGGAAGGGTCTCCATCCGGATTGAAGGTCATGGCATTGCCGCCGTAGGCAAAAGTGTATGGCCGGTCACCGCCTTCGGGCAGGCGGAACGCTCCCAGATAATGCAGATTCGATGGGTCAACCACATCCTCAGAGATGGACGCAGCGGTCGGGGAGGCAGTTGCTGCTGGTGATTCGTCCACAGGCGCGGGGCTTGCAGACGCTCTGCCGGGCAGGTTGCAGGCTGCCAGGGTGATCGCCGCCACAAGCATGATGATGAAAAGGGCACGCTTCATATTTCCTCCCATTCTTTTACTTTCTACGGATGATCCAGGCCATAACGCTCAACATCAGTGGCAGAAGGAGGGAGCTCACGCAGGGTAGGTTAATTCCCTTGCTTTCAGGTTCGCTTTCCTGCGGTTGTTCTTCAACAACTGGTTCTGCTTCCACCAGTGTAATGTCGTCCACCCAAATTGTGCCGGTGTTATTGGCGTTTTCTATGCCGCTGAAGCCGAAAGCGATTCCCATAATCCTGTCAGGACTGGTAAACGGAGTACCTGCATTCTCCTCCCATGCCGCGCGCACAAAATCAGACCAGGGGAGTTCAATATGCGCCCAACCTCCTGCACTATCGGACGGAGTTTCCTCTGTAACGAGGTATGTCTCCTGGCTTTCGGTTGAACCGCTGTAAATGTTCACATCGTATGGGATACCTGCCTGGTTGGCGCGCAAGTAAAATGAAATGCCATCGCTATTACTCCAGTCCTGCACATCGTCGTAGGATAGGACACATGTTGCCCACGAGCCAGGGACTACATTCAGATCGATCCGCAAGGAGTTTGCCCCACCGTGGAAGAAGTCGTTGGATGCAGCGCAGGAGAATTGTGTAGTAGTTGCCTCGTCCCAGTAAGCAACCAGATACGGATAATCAGTCTCGAAATCGACAGGTAAGCCCAAAGTTAGGGAAGGAGGTGGGACGATGGGAGCCTGGGTTTCGCTTAGAGATGGCGGAGGCGATTCGACTGGGGGCAGTTGCGCGCTGCCTTCCTGCCAGCGGTGATAGAAGATATTGAGCATCGGGATGAACTCCTCGGTGGCTTTCTGGCTGCCGGCAACAGAGGGATGGTCATCGTCTGATGGGTACGCCAGGGTATTGCTGTCGCCAAGGATTCGCTCGATTTGACCATTGTGATACCAGTGGTGGGCGTCGTGGTCGGTCAGGATGTTGTAGAAATCGAAAATGGCTACATTGTTGTAAGGATAGTCATTCTCCTGCAGCCAGTTGTTGAGCAACCAGTTGTTGAAGGCACGGGCATTTGCGGAATATTCTGGGTTGGAAACCGGTGGAGCCGTGATGACAATGAAGAGTTTGTCGGGCCGAGTGGCGAAGTATTGCAGGATTTTTTTGTAGACATACTTAGCGCCACTGACGGTCATATCTTCGTACGTGCCGGGGGGATCGTCCGGATTCCCGCCCAGGTCCGAGTTCGGGAAGCACGACTTGAACATGACAATTTGGTTCTCGCCTCCGGGGTCATTAGGCAGGCGCGTGTATTCGGAGTTCTGCCCGCTCTCGTTAAGAAGTGCATCCATATAGGTGGGCGTGTTAGCGCTGGCGAACCATTCGGTCCAGTTCGGGATGTCGGTGCGGTCGCCGATGGAATCCGGTCCCCAGCCGTAGTTCGTATCGCTGACGAAATAGTTATTGTCAGCCAGCGCCTGGCCAAGCCCGCCGTAGTCGTCGCGCAGCCAGTTCTCCCCGGTGGAATGGTGGATGAAGATGAGTTTGACCACGTGGTCGGGCGGGTTGGGGTCATCCGCCTG
>Ga0315289_10003772_pt1 | contig 22821 bp, 23 predicted proteins | sample YL17G11_40_MG_FD_203452 | JGI IMG/M metagenome (GOLD analysis project Ga0315289, IMG submission 203452) | Sediment microbial communities from Yellowstone Lake, YNP, Wyoming, USA - YL17G11_40 | ecosystem: Environmental > Aquatic > Freshwater > Lake > Sediment | place: USA: Wyoming | collected... | reverse complement strand
TCCATCTCCTGTAACAGCGACAATTTCGCCCTGTTTTTTCAATGACTTGATAATCTTTAATTTCAGCTCAGGGGTTATTCTTGCAAAAACTGTTTTTTCCCGCACGCATTTGTCAAACTCATCTTCTGAAAGCTTCTCAAGATCTCTGGTTTCAATGCTCTCTCCATCAAGCCCTATCATTCTTGACACTGCTTCTGCTGTCAGGATAGAGTCTCCAGTGATCATCTTTATTTTTATGCCGGCGTTTATGCATTCTTCAATCGCGGGCTTTACCTCTTTTCTCGGAGGATCAAGCATTCCCTGCAATCCTGCAAAAACAAGACTGTTCTCGGCATTTTCCTGGCTGACTTTTGATATTTCCTTGAATGCAAATGCAAGAACGCGGAGAGAGCCTGCAGCCATATGCTCATATTCAACAAGAATCTCATTTCTTCTTTTTTCAGTCAAGTTTATCGCCCTTCCGTTTACAAGCTCTTTGCTGCATCTGTGAAGAACAATGTCCGGAGCTCCCTTGACATAGCTCACAAGCCCCGCGCTGTTCTTTCGGACAATTGACATTAATTTTCTTTTTGATGAAAAAGAATACTCAAGAACTCTTGTTTCTTTTTCCGTCTCCTCTTTTTTCAAAAGCCCTGCTTTGTCAGCAGATATTACAAGAGCTCTTTCGGTTGGGTCTCCGAAAATCTTCATCCCGTCTGTTTTTTCTATTCTCGCGTTGTTGCACATTATTCCTGTTTTCAGCAGCATAAGCAATTCTTCTTCTTTGGAAGGGATTATTTTTTTGCCGTCTGAAAAGAATGAGCTGTTTTCAATTTCATACTGCCGCCTGTTGCAGTAAACTTTCGTAACTGTCATTTCCTCTTCTGTCAGGGTTCCTGTCTTGTCAACGCAGATTACTGTTGTCCTTCCAAGAGTTTCCGCTGCAGGAAGCTTCCTTATCATAGCATTGCTTTTGTGCATTCTTCTTATTGCAAGCGCCAAAGTTATAGCAATCACCGCAGGCAACCCTTCTGGAATCACGCTCACTGCAAGAGAAATCCCTACCAGCAGCATAGTATAAGCTTCTTCGCCCCTGAAAATTCCAATCAAAGCTGTTATGGCTGCAAGAGCTAGAACAATGAGTGCAACTTTTTTTGAAAAACTGTCAAGTTTTTTCTGCAATGGGGTTTTCTCTGCTTTCACTTCCTGCACAAGCCCTGCGATTTTTCCGAATTCTGTCTGCATTCCGGTGGCAACGACAATCGCTTTTGCGTTTCCCCTGGAAATCGTTGTTCCCATGTAAAGCATATTGCTTCTGTCGGCAAGCTCTGTCTCAAAAACAACTTTTTCAGCGTTCTTGTCCTGAGGAAAACTTTCTCCTGTCAAAACCGCCTCGTTTGTCTGCAGCTCATTTGAATGAAGAAGCCTGCAGTCAGCCATTATCTTGTCCCCCTCTGAAACAATCAGAACATCTCCTGGAACAATATCTGTTGAAAGAATTTCGGCAAGAACTCCTTGGCGCATCACTTTTACTTTTGAGACAAGCATTTTCCTCATTTCAAAAATTGTCTTTTCCGCCTTGTACTGCTGAAAAAACCCTATTGACGCATTAATGATCATAATTGCGGCTATTGCAGCAAAGTCAATGTAATGCTGGATTAACAGTGAAAAAACAGCAGCTAATGCAAGAATCAGAATAAAAAAAGATTTGAACTGCTCTGAAAGAATTGCAAACAAATTTGTCCGCGCTGTCTGCTTCAGCTCATTTTTTCCGTATTTTTCCTGCCGAATCAGCGCCTCGCTTTCAGAAATCCCTTCTTCATTGCTTCTTAGCTCGCTGAGAACTTCCCTCTTGTCAAGACTATGCCACCCTCTTTCTGCCATAATCTGCAAAAGAAAGGTATTTTAATAAAGATTTGCATTATAAGTTATGAAATTCAAATATCCTGAGCAACATCAGTTCGAAGGATACAGGAAATCAAGATGATTTTCAAGTATCCTAAAATTGCAGGATTCATAGCAGCAGTAATTTTTGCTTATATTATTTTCAGCAATCCTTCTGTAAGCCTGTCTATTTCCAGCCTTAACAGCTTCGGATATTTCGGGGCATTCATCGCAGGAATATTTTACACTTTCGGATTTACTTCGCCATTCTCCGCAGGATTCTTCATTGACTTGAATCCATCAAGCATCCTGTTTGCAGGAATTCTTGGGGGCATTGGCGCTTTGATTGGGGATATGCTCATTTTTTATTTTGTAAAAGGATTTTTCAAAAAAGAGTTTGTAGAATTCGGAAAGGAAAAACCGATTAAATGGATAGGGAAAACAGCTGATAAGCTGTTTGGAAAAAAGCTTGGCTTTTATCTGATGCAGTTATTTGCAGCTGTCTTTATAGCTTCCCCGCTTCCAGACGAAGCAGGCATAGCTTTGCTTGCGGGATTGACGAAGATAAAAGCGTCTGCCATTGCCATCATAAGCATAATTTTTAATACGATTGGAATCATCATTTTGTTAAGCATCTAATTTTTAAATCTGGTTCTGGGCTACACAAAATTTTTTAAACCCCTTTTTCTTAAAAGTTTTGGCTAAGGAAAAATTTTTGAAATGAAGGAAAAAGAAGGGGTAATTAATAACTTTTTGAAAAGCATTCATCCCTATACTCATGAGAAGATTGAAAAAGAGATAAAAGAGCATTTTACAATATTGAGTTTTTTCGCGAAAAAAGTGATTATCCCCCTCATATGTGTATACATCATTTTTGGGTTGATATTCAATTTGTATTTATTCGACTCTTTATTTTTAGCGTTGGTTGTGTTTATTTACAGCAGTTTATTGCCTGACACAGACATCTTTTTCAAGATTACAAATAAAAAGATGCAGGAGTCTATATGGTATGAAAAATTAGGGTTGCTTTTTTTTGCGCCCCTTGTTGTTTTTTATATGCTCGTGGGAAGAGCAAAAAAAATGTATACAATAAAGCAGCGTCCATTCCATAATTTTTCAATAGTGTTCGTATACGGTTTTTTCCTTTTAATAGTAAGTTCTATTTTTTGGAGCACTCCTCTCGAAAAGATATCACTCCCAATATTGGGGATGTTGGGCTATGCAATACATGTTTTAATTGACAAATTCCCAGAAAAAGTCAAATTTATTAAGATGAAAAAAAAAGGCCATACAGGATTTTTTTCATAAGCCAGATTTTTACGAGATTTGAAAAGGAAATGTATTAATAATCTTTTTTTCTCATACATTCATGCCTCTGTAGCTCAGCTGGTTAGAGCGCGAGTTTCGTAAACTTGAGGTCGGGAGTTCGAATCTCTCCAGAGGCTTTAACGCAAAGTTTATAAATAACTGGTATTTGTGTAATTTAGAGGTGGTAACAAGCCTCAAGCTTGTTCTGATGAAAAATGGATTATAACGGAAGAATAGAAGACATTGTAAAAAGGCTGGAAGCTAATTATGTAGTCAAGAATTTTTTAAAAACTTCTTTTAATAAAGGGTCTCCTTTAAGCTTTGGAAAAAAGGAAGTAAGGTTTTATTTGCCGGCTGTTAGAAAGAGAGAGAAAGCGCTTAAAAAAATATACAGAAATTTGACAGGCGTAGGATATAATAGAAGAGGCGATTTAATACGCAGAATAGACAGAATTAGAGAAAAATATAGCGATTAAAAAGGTTTAAATTCTTGAAGTGATTTTGATGTTTATGAAACCGAAACTCAGTATCATAATTCCTTCGCTTAATGAAACATACTATCTGCCAAGAGTTCTTCAGTCAATCAAGAAGCAGAAATTTGAAGACAAGGAAGTCATTGTTGTGAATGCAGGAAAGTATAAGGTAATAAGAAAAATAGGAAAAAAGTTCAAAGCCAAGGTTGTTGACTGCAGTGTCGACCCTCACGGCCCAGCATATGCAAGAAATGTCGGGGCGAAAGCCGCGCGCGGCGAGATTCTTCTTTTCCTGGATGCTGACGTAATCATGCCTGAGAATTTTTTAAAAAACTCCATTGAAGAATTTGAAAAACGCTACTTGGGGGTTGCAGGAGTTTATGCAAGGCCTCACAGCGACAAGATTTTTGATGAGATGTTCTGGCAATTTTACAATTTCATAATTTTCATGATGAAAATCCTAAGGCCCGAGGCGAGCGGCTTCTGCCTGTTCTGCAGAAAAGACATTCATGACCAAATAAATGGTTTTGACAGGGAAATAACTTACAGGGAAGATGCTGATTACACAACAAGGGCTGCAAAATACGCCAGATATGGGGTTCTTAAAATGCCCATACTTATTTCCGTGAGAAGATTCAGGAAAGAAGGCAGAGCGAGAATGCTCCTGAAATACATTGTTCTCTCAGCCAAAGGGCTGTTCCATAAAATCAGGGAAGATGTCGGATACACTTTCGGCGAATACACTGGAAAGATAAGGCGCCGGGTAAAGAAGCATGCAAAAAGATTTTATAAAAGTTCAATGGATGTTTCAAAGAAAGTTTATAAAAAATCAGCAGATGTTGCAATAAAAATAGCGCGTGCTTAATTGCCTGCCCTTACCTGATTTCTCAGGCTTATTGATTCCTGAATCTTGCCGAGTTTCTCGTAAAGAACTGACAGCTTCATTTTTACCTCGCTCAAGTTCTCGGTTTTATCAGACTTTCTTATTATCCAGTCATATAATTCAGCAGCTCTTGAGATTTTCCTTTCTTTTTCCAAGCCCTCTGCCGCTTTGATGAAATTTTCTTTTACTTGCCTTTTCAATTTTTCCTTATCTGTCTGCGGAGCTGCTTCAACAGCTTTTTCAAAAGCATACTGGGCAAAGGCGTATTCAAAGGCGCTTATGTGATAAATTCCCTCCTGAAGGAAAAGCTCTTTTTTTCTGACTAGGCTTTTGCTTAATTCCGCTGCTTCTTTCAACAAGCTTGCTGCATGAGTGTAAAGCCCGCGCTTGGCATGAATCATAGCCAGTTTTTCATTAACCATTATTCTCAAATCAGCAACCAAACCCATCTTTTTAAGGACATTTTCAAGATATTCTGACTGCAGCGCTTCTGTCCCAAGTTCGCGCAATTTTTGAAGAATATCGTCCCATGAGGGGTTGTTTCTTGTCTCCTCTGTCCTCTTTACCATGCCTAAATCATAATAGGCGAATTTATAAATATTTTGATAATAATTAGTATATATCATATATTGCGGGAGTGTCGGAGCGGTCAAACGAGCATGGTTCAGAGCCATGTGGCTTAGTGCCTTCGAAGGTTCGATTCCTTCCTCCCGCATAAGAAATCTTTATAAAATCCCTTAATTCTATTCATCTATGCGGGGATGCCGGAGCGGCCAAACGGGCAGGACTTAAGAGAAACTTTTAAAAAAAGTTTCATCAAAAATAAGAAATCCTGTGGCTTAGTGCCTTCGTAGGTTCGATTCCTACTCCCCGCATTTTTCTTTTATTAGGAATCGAACAATTTAGGTTCGATTATCCTGAAGAACATCAGTTCGAGGGATGCAGAAAACTGAAAGTTTTCGGACACTACTCCCCGCATTATATTCCCCGCATCTCGCTTCTCGCAAGCTTTAAAAACCAAACAGCGTTGCTATTCTCGGCAGACTAGGCCGGCGCGTTAGCCCTGCGCTGTGATGTGAGCGGGCTTTACACAGGCTGAATAAAGATCAGGTTAGTTGCTTTCAAAAGCAATCTTAAATCCGACGCTGAGGTTTTGTCCTGCTTGATCTTACCTTAGCGAACCAGGTCAGTTCCGGAAGGAAGCAGCCTTAAACTAATGCAAAGGTGCTTGCAGGGTCGCAAAGCTGAGAAAGATTTGAGTAATTGTTTCTGTTGGCGCAAAGCTTCTCTGAAGTCTGCCAAAATGATGAAAATAAAAAATTTTCAGCATGCCGAAAATGCAAGGCATTTTCAAGCATTTAAATATATAATAATATTGATAAAAAAAGAGGATGAAATGAAAGTAATAATAAAACATTCTTATTCCGGCAAAGAAGTGCCAAAGAGTATTAGATTTGTCTATGAAAAAACAAGCAAAACAAGGCCTGCGTGGATTTGGGTTGAAAATTTACCAAAAGATGTAATGTTTCTTAGTACAAGAATTAATGGAAAAATAGAGCATTATAGAGTTTATCTTTCTACAGAAATACCCCTGTTCCTTCCAACAACCTACACAAGAGAAGAAATGCGAAGATATTATAATAAATTCGCACAAATTTATGATAAAGAAGTAGAATCAAAAAATCTTCCAGCAACAAAATTCTTACTAAACAAGATAAAGCTACAAAAACAATCAAAAATACTTGATTTGGGTGCGGGAAGCGGAATCTCTTCCATACCATTTGTAGAGGCTGGATACACAGATATCACTCTTCTTGATTACTCTTCTAAAATGCTAGAAACAGCAAAGAAGAAAAAAGAACTGAAAAATTGTAAATTCCTCTGCAAAGATATTGCAAAACTAAAATTAAAAGATAAATTTGATTTAATCTTCAGCCTTTTTTCCTTTGCTTCTAAAAGTTATTTTGATGAGAAAGAAATGCCCAATCTATGGAAAAAAGTAGTCGCCCATCTAAAACCGAATGGAATATTTATGATGCTAGGAAATGATTTTGAACCTCCAAAAAGTTTAATTAAAAAAGTCAAGGGTGGATGGTATGAAATGTTTAAAGGTTATAAAACTCAATGGTATATAGGTAAGAAAAAATGAGAATGAAAAAAGGGCAGTTTTACATAATAACTGCATTGATAATCGCAGCAATTGTCTTCGGCTTGACAACTGTGATGAATTACGCGACAGTTCATCCCGCGCCAGCCCAGTTCTATGACTTAAGCAAGAACTTTGAGGCAGAGAGCACTCAGGTTATTGATTATGGAGTTTACCGGGGAGAGGATATACAGGGAAAAGTTGAAAATTTCACAAGGGCTTTCCTTGATTATGCAATTGAAAAAGACCCGAATATCGAGCTGTTTTACATTTACGGAAACAGCACAGCATTGACAATAGTCAATTACGGGAAAAATGAGAGCGGGATAAATCCACAATTTGGCTCAAATACAACTTTGTCTGGAGGAGCTGCTCTGACAGTAAGCCAGATAAATTATCAGGTTTCTGAAAAAACATTCTCGCAGGACATAACAGAAAGAGCTGCGAAATTCGCGAAAATAAACACGACTATTAGCAATCCGGGAGACTGGGTAAGAATTAATATAGCGGGAATTGTTTATGATTTCAACTTAAAAGAGAACCAGCAGTTCACTTTCATTATAAAAACACAAAAAGGGGGAGAAACTATGGTTAAAGTTCCTCAAACGCCAAACCTATGAAAAGCAAGAAAGCAATAACTGAAATAATAAGCACTGTTCTGCTCATAGTAATTGCAATTGCAATGGCAGGCGCTGTTTACACCTGGATGAGTTTTTATGTTGAAAAACCATTGCCTGAAGAAAGCTGCCCTGAAGGAGTTTCTTTTATCATCGAGCAGTATCATTGCGAAGCAAACACAATAAATATTACTGTTCAGAACCGAGGATTATTTGACATAACTGGATTTTCAGCAAAATTCAACAATGAGACTGGAAATGAGACAAGCCCTGAGCTTTACGGAAAATATCCCTTGTATGAGATAGAAACAGGCAACAATACAATCACATTCGCCGCAGGTTTGAGTTCTGGAGAAAGAGCTAATTTTGAATTCACTTTTGCAGGCTCTGGAAAAATAGAGCAGATTGAGCTCGGCCCTTTCAAGGGATATGACAATTACAGCAGGCCTATTTTCTGCGAAAAGGCGATTGTAAGGCAGCGCATCAGCAACTGTGGTTCTGCATCTGCTCCCCCTTCTGCCCCTTCTGCTGTTTGCGGGACAGGGGGATGTGAAACAGGAGAAGATTGTTTAAACTGCCAAAATGATTGTGGAAAATGCGCGAATGGTCACTCATGCACATCTGATTCACAATGTATTAGCAACATTTGTAATGGAAACTGCATTGCTGCTCCCACTATTGCCTGCGGCGACAAGATAAATAAATCAACAACTCTGACAGATAACTTGACAAACTGCCAAACAAAGGGTTTAATTATTGGCGCTTCCGGAATCACCCTAAATTGCGCAGGGCATAGTATAACTGGAAACAATATTGTCAGTTCTATGGGTATTGACATGAATGCTCCATTAAATGGCGTGACAATCAAAAATTGTGTTGTTAACAATTTTTATTACGGGTTATTTATGGGGGGTGCAGATAGCAATAATATAATTAACTCGAATTTCCCTGGAACAAGTATGGGTGCTTATCTAACTAGTTCAAATAATAATATTTTCACAAATTCAAAGTTCTCTGGACCCAATGGAGGTATCTATTTAAGTGTTGGTGTGACAGGAAACAAAGGCTGCGAAAATACAGGCACTATCGTCAACCCAAGTGGAAATTATATAAACACTGTCTGCTCATAAAATACAGCAGTTTTATCAGAAGAAAGCTTTTTAAATAACCGAGGATATTCAATAGCATAAAAGAGGACAACAATGAAAAAGAGAGGAATGGAAGCACTTGTTGCAACAGTATTGCTAGTTTTGATAACTATCGCCGCTGTTGGAATAGTCTGGGGGGCTGTAATGCCTTTGATAAAAACAAGCATTGAAACTTCCCAGAAATGCATGGACGCAAAAGTTGGAATTGACACGCAGAAAGGATACACCTTCTATGACCCTGTAACAAAAGATGTCAGCGTTATGATAAGCAGAGGAGAATCTAACGTTGAACTTTCAAGAATTGACTTGAAAATAACAGACGATACAGGGACATCCAAGATAGTAAGTGTGGCTAAAATCAATTCAAATGAGGATCTGACAGTTGTAAAAAATATAGCTGCAGCTCCACTTAGCTTGAGCGGAGATGCAAAATACGCCGCAGTAATACCTGTGCTGACAATAGGTAAAGGAGTGCATGTTTGTTCTGTTTCACAAGAAGTACCTTTGTCTTGATAAGCAAAGAGCTTTTGTGAGCAGAAAACTGTAAAAATGACTAGAAACAAAAAGCAGGGAATAGTCTGGATAAGCGCTGTCCTCTATATCTTGATTGGGCTTGCGATAATGGGATTATTGCTGATGGTTGTAAGGCCAAAAATAGAGCAGATGAGGGATTCTATAACAATTGACCAGACACTTGCAACAATGAACAGGCTTGACGAGACTATCTCAAGAACAAGGGAAGCTCCCGGAACAAGGCTCGAGTATATTCTTCAATTGTCAAAAGGAACTGTTGAAATAAACGCGATGAGTGACAGAATAATATGGAACATTGACAGTTCAATCGCTTATTCAGAAATTAACAAGCCCATAAATGTCGGAAGCATCAAGGTGCTTACTGTTCCGATTTCAGCTGACAGATGGAGAGTTTCTCTTGAAGTTAATTACACGAATATGTTCAATCTGACATACGACGGCAAGGATGAAAATAAAGCTCTTGGAGAGGCGAAAATACCTTATGACTTGTGGATAGAGAACCGCGGGGTGTTTTCCGGAAGGCAGCAGATAGACACATTCATATCCTGATGCTGAAATTTCTTAGTTAAATTTAAATAGAATTAAAAGTTTCTTATCTCAGAAAAAAAGAGGGAAGGATGCCTAAAAATAACTCTGCAGATTCCGAGCATATTGAAATTGATTTGAATCCGAAAGTTCCTCAGCTTCCAAAAGTTCTTGACAAGACAAAAATTGACATAAGATACATGCTCATCTCGCCATATGTTTCGGCGCATATTTACTGGAACAAGCAGATAAGCGAGGTTTGCTATGATATTGAAGAGCCAAAAATAACAGAGCATGAACGCGAGATTCTGATGCAGATTGAAAAAGGGATGCGAGAGCTAGTTAATGTCAATCTGCTTGTTGAAAAAAACCTGACAGCTGTGCTGAAATATCTTGAGCAGACATCACAGCTTGTAATCACAGAGCTCGGAATAAAAATAAAGAATGAGCTGTACAAAAGATTTTTTTATTATCTTTACAGGGATTTTGTCGGATTAAATGAGGCTGAGCCAATGCTCCGTGATTTTTTCATAGAGGACATAGAATGCAACGGAGTGAACTCTCCTGTTTACATTGTCCACAGGATTTACAGGAACATGAGGACAAGTTTGACATTCAAGGATTTAGATTATCTCGCGGGATTTGTCGAGAAGCTCGCGCAAAGATGCGGGAAATACATCAGTTATGCTTCTCCTCTTCTTGACGGAACTCTTCCTGACGGAAGCAGAGTAAACGCGACATACACGACTGAAATAAGCAGCAAAGGGCCGACTTTCACGATAAGAAAATTCACAAAAATTCCGTGGACGCCTATCCAGCTTATCAGCTTCAACACACTATCGCCGGAAATGCTCGCATATTTCTGGATTTTAATGCAGTACAAGTCAAACATACTTGTAACAGGAGGAACAGCTTCGGGAAAAACAAGCATGCTGAATGCGATAGCTTTTTTCATTCCGCCTGAAGCGAGAGTTGTTTCAATCGAGGATACAAGAGAGCTGAATCTGCCGAGAGAGAACTGGCTGCCGAGCGTTTCAAGAACAGGAATAGGAATTGAGGGGGCGGGAGAAATTGATTTGTTCACTCTGCTGAAAGAGTCATTCAGGCAAAATCCTGATTATGTTATAGTGGGAGAAGTAAGAGGAGCGGAGGCTTCGGTTTTATTTCAGGGAATGGCGTCAGGACATGCGGGAATGTCAACAATGCATGCCGAGAGCGTTGAGACAGTTATAAGAAGGCTTCAGACTCCTCCGATAAATCTTTCCCCGACACTTGTTAACAGTCTTGATGCTGTGGCAATAATGTCTCACGCGATAGTAAACAGGCAGGAGACAAGAAGATTGACAAGCATTGTAGAAGTTGTTGAAGTCACTCCAGAAGGAGTCGCGAAAACAAACACTCCTTTCACATGGGACGCCGCGACAGACAGGTTTTATTTCAAGACAGAAAGCAAGGTTTTTGAGAAAATCATGAGAAGGTACGGGCTTTCGAGAGAAGAGCTTGTAAATGAGTTTAATCTGAGAACAAGATTAATTTACGAGCTTTACAAAAGAAAAATATTTGATTTTGACACTGTTCAGTCTATTTTTAATAATTATTACAAGAATCCGAAAGCCATTCTCAAGGAATTTGGGATAATTGCATAAAAATGGATATTAATGTTCTAGCTCAGCTGATAGGGGCGATGTCAGACGCAGTTTCAACTTTTGAAACAGCCCTTTTAAGAAAAGACAAAATCAAGTCTGAGAAAGCAAGAAAACTCATTCTAAGCTTTCAGATGCAGATTCAGGAGGAGCTGAAATGATTCAGGAGCTGAAATCAAATATTGAAAAAGAGATGAAAATTGCGGGGCAGCTTTTGCTGTTCAGCGAGGAAAGGGAAAAAGCGAGCGCTGATGAAAGTGCCTTGTTCAGCAACGCAATAAGCTCGCTGCAGGACCAGCTTCGGATTCTCAACGCAGCAGTTCCGTCGCTTCTTGAATCCAAAGAAGCAAAGAAAATAAAAATCGCGAGAGTCGGCGAGATGCTGAGCATCAGCGCGCAGGAGAAAGAGAGATTCATGCGCGATTTGGGCATTGAAAAAGAAGCCCTGAAGATGCTGAAAAAGAAAATAAGGCAGAAAAAAGAAACAGTTGTTCTTGATTATTACAAAAAGCCAAGCGCATTCACAAAAATGTCAAGCAGCCTGTTTTCAAAAACGTCCATGAATCTGACAAGAAGCAGATTTGACAATCTGAAAAGAGATTTGAGAAAGGCGAACATGCCTTATCTGCTGCCTACATATTTTTCAATGATTCTTTGCTCAGTGCTTATTTCGATTCTTGCCGCGATTGCAATCGCCGCTGCCGTGTTTATAGCTTCAAATGACATTCTCCTTCCGATAATAATTTTGATTGCGGTTCCGGCATTAACCTTGTTTTTGGCGTATTTTTATCCTGCAAGCCAGGCTTCAAGCATCAAGGGAAAAATCGATGATGAATTGCCTTTTGCGGTGATGCATATGTCCGCGATTGCGGGCTCAGGGGTTGAGCCGAGCAAAATATTCAAAATCATCGCCGTGAGCAAGGAATACCCTGTTGTGTCAAATGAGATGAAGAAAATAATAAACCTGATTAATTTTTACGGCTATGACTTGTCAACAGCCCTGAAAACAACAGCAGAGACAACATCTTCAAAAATGCTCGCTGATGTTCTTAAGGGAATTTCAACAACAATAACCTCTGGAGGGAATATAAAAGAGTATCTTGACAAAATCGCAGCAGACATTCTTCTTGACTACAAGCTGAGAAGAAAAAGATTTTCAACGATTTCAGAGACTTATGCGGAAATTTACACAGGCTTGCTAATCGCGGCGCCTCTGATGTTCATGCTTATGCTAGTATTCGTTAATATAATCGGCGGCGGATTTGCAGGATTATCAAGCACAAATCTTGCGATGATAGGCATAGGGGCGTTAATAGTGATAAACATCGTTTTTTTAATATTCCTTAATTTAAGCCAGCCAAAAACTTAAGCATGAAATAAAAAATGAAACTGAAAACAAGACACTGGATTGGAATAATATTCTGCATAGCTATGATAGCTGCGAATATAGTGTTTTTCTCTGAGTCAAAGCTGTTTTATTTTGTCCTTGGAATCGCGGTAGTTGTGGCGATTCTCCCCTTCCTGACAGATTTTCTCACAGAAATCGGGAGGGAAAAAGAGAAAGAGGAAATGTTTCTTGAGTTTACAAGAAGCCTTGTTTCAAGCGTAAGAGCAGGCAATCCGATTTCAAGAAGCATAATACATCTGAGAAACAAGAACTTCGGCTCCTTGACACCGCATACGCAAAAACTCGCGAATCAGATTGCAATGGGGATAACTGTGAGGCAGGCATTCCAGATTTTCGCATCTGATATCAGGAACAATGTGATTGACAGAAGCGTCGCTCTTATCATAGAAGCTGAGCAGTCAGGCGGGCAGATTGACAAGATTCTTGAAAGCACTGCAAAAAGCGTAAGCGAGACAGAAGACTTGAAAAAAGAGCGAAGGGCTGCGATGTACAGTCTTGTTGTTCAGGGCTACATCATATTTTTTATTTTCCTAGTGATAATGATGATAGTCCAGTATAAATTTATTCCAACGCTGATTGCGACAGTTGCAGAGGCAGGAGTTGGAGGCGGACTTGGAGGAATCAGCGGAGGAATCGGGCTTCCTTCGACAAATGCGCCTGATATCGCGTTCCTCGGAACATTGTTCTTGATAATGGTGATAGTTCAAGGGTTTTTCTGCGGCTTAGTTATCGGAAAGCTGAGCGAAGGCACTGTAAAGTCCGGAATAAAGCATTCTGTAATAATTTCTGCAATGGCGTATCTCCTGACAACAGGGATGCAAGCTTTTTTCGTTTAAGATGATGAAAATGATGAAAAGAAAAAAAGCAGTAAGCACAATTGAAATGATTGTTTCATTCACAATTTTCCTGGCGTTCATAATTTTTCTGATAGCATATCTGAATCCTGTGAAAAAGCCGGATATTTCAGGAGCGCTGCTGGATTCTGCTGAAAACGGGATAGAAAACGCAACAGAAACTGACTTGATTGAAATGCCTGTTATTCTAACAGACAGTGTAGAGGCAGGGACATGCTTTGACATAGAAAATCCTTTCACTATAGGGAATGAAACCAATGTTTTCATAAAAGACAGCAAGGGGAATTTTATGCCATTCAAAAGAAACAGCGAAAATTTCACAATTCAGAGCACAGGAGACACAATTTATTATCTTTATTTCTCAGAAGATGAGAGCGTGACAAATGATGCGCCTGCGCCTTCCTGCACTATATCATTTCCAGAATATAAATTCAGCATTCCGAGACTGAAAAAAGTCTATTCTTACACTCTTCTCAAGGCATTTAATGATACTTACGCGGCTGATGCCGCATACTTGGGCCTCAAGGAGCAGTTTAATTTTCCAATCACATACAATTTCGGGCTTAAAGTTTACAATTCAACTTCGACAATAATCGAGATAATGAAGCAGAAGCCCGAGAAAGTTATTGTCAAGGCGCGAGAGATTCCAATTCAGATAATGAAAGACAAGGAAATCCAGTATGTTCACATGAGCATACAGGTTTGGTAGCGAGGCGCGCCGAAAGGTTTAAATAGTAAAATTATCATAATAGTGATAATAATTATCATAATAGTGATAATAAATATATAAAATGGGGCTACTTCAAGAAATCAAAAGAAACCCGAATATGAGAAGGATTTTTGGGAAAAGGGAGCTGATAATTATAGAAAAGCAATTAATGGGCGTAAAATTAAAACCTTCCGAGACTATAAGACTTTCAAGAGACATAAGAAAAAAATTTGACGTTATCAAGGAACTTGGCAGATATTCTTCCGAGTTTGAGCTTAAAAAAGGCGCGGTTATAAAAGAGATTATCGAAGAGGCTAAAGAAGTCATTTTAGAAAGCGCATATTTTCCAAAAATAAGAAAAATCATCCTTTTTGGATCCGCTGTTAAAAATCAGCTGACATTTAGGTCTGATATTGACATAGCTGTTGAATTTGATGAAATAACGAACAAAGAAGCATTGCTTTTCAGAAGAAGCATATTATCAAAAGTAAATGAAAGAGTGGATGTTCAAGTATTGAATGTCCTTCCTGAAAAAATAAAGAAAGAAATTCAAAAAGAAGGAAAGGTGCTATATGAAAAAAAGAATAAATGATAAAATAAGAGAAATTGAGGGGTTTTTGGATGGATTGTCAGAAATTCTTCCAATGGACCTTAAAGATTATGCCAGTGATTCAAAGACAAAAGCGGCGTGTGAGAGATATTTTGAAAAAATTGTTGAAGCTACAGTGGATCTGGCTTTCTTAATGATTAAATTCAAAGAATTTGAAATTCCTGAAGGAGATAAAGAGACTTTTGATATGCTTGCAAAAAAGAATGTGATAACTATCGTTTTGGCAGAAAAATTAAAAGACGCCAAAAGCATGCGCAATATTCTTGCTCATGAGTATGGCACTATAGATGATGAATTAGTCTTTTATTCACTAACAGAAGAGATAGAAAAAGATGTCAGGGAATTTATCAAGGCTGTAAAAAGGAGCTGAAACAATGAAAATAAAAAATAAAAGAGGGTGGATAAGAATTTTTGAAGCAGTTATAGCAATCATGATATTGATGGGCTTCGCTGCTTTTCTCATAACAAAGCAGATGGAAAAGCCTGACTTTTCAGCATCTGTTCATGCTCTGCTGAGCACTGTTCTCGAAGAATCTTCAGGCAATCTCGCAGTCAGGCAGGCTGTTTTTGAGAAAAATGAAACTTACATCAGCAATTTCATCAGCAGCCGACTGCCAGCAGGATTAAATTTCACTATCAGCATCTGCGATACAACAGGGCCGTGCCTTCTTCCAATCAGCAAGCCTGGAGTTGAGATCTATGCCGATGATATTTTAATTTCTACAGATCTCAAGACGTATGCGCCAGCGAAGCTGGCGCTTTTCGCATGGATAGAGCCAAGAGTTCCGGAAGAGTATGTGCCGGTGGTTCCTGAAGTGCTCACTAAATGTGGTGATGAAAAAATACAGTCGCCAAATGACGATGGAATAAATGAAGCATGTGATGGAAGCGATTTAGCTGGACAAACTTGTATAGGATTAGGGTTTGATGTTGGTACTCTTGCATGCAAGGCAGACTGCACTGCTTTTGATACAAGTGCATGCTGCAAAAAACAATGCCCTTCGACTCGCGCAGATTGTGGTGATGGATGTGGTGAGAAGTGCCAGTATGTTGCATATAATGCTGCACTAAATGTATATTCTCCTTATGGAAGATGCACGATATCTACTACAGGATGTAAATGTGGCATTGAAGGACCAACAAAAACAGATCCTTCTTGTAAAGATGGTTATAACAATGACTTTGATAATTATGCTCCAGACACAGATCCTGAATGTTTCTAATTATTGAAATTTAAATTCTACATTCCCACTAAGACAGACATTATTAAAATCAAATTCAGGGATATAATTGTTTGTCTTTGACCATCCAGGTGCAGAAGTAAGGGTAATTGTTTCACTTCCAGTTGTCTGAATTTTTCCACTTTTGTAGCCAGCGCCAATACTTGCACTAACATTATCATTTAGTTTATATTTTCCTTCGACGCCTAATGATATTCCTGTTCCAGTTCCATTGCATTCATAGTCACGCCATTGGACATACTGCAATTCGGGGCAGTAATATTCAAGATCTGAATTTCCAGCCACATTGTAAAAATCTGCTTTTATATTTCCGCCAACTGAAAATTGCCCAAGTTTTTTTTCTAAATTTAGTCCAAGTGATTTTCTTGAATAGTTTAAACTAGCATCCATATTAACTGAATTTGTATAATTATCTACATCAACAAAAGATGTAGAATATTCTGTACTTACAGGTGTTGCTGTTTTTTCATATCCTCCGACAGCGCTTACACTCCAACTTTTATTTTCTCCAAAATCAAAAAGTTTTATTTTTCCCTCAATCCCAAGCATATTAGCATTTTTCGGAGATTCCATATTTTCCCACTCTGTTGGAATTCCCATTGGTGGACTTCTGCTATTTGATCTAACTTCCTTCATTTCATCATTCCAATTTTCATAATCTGCTTTCAAAGGATTGCAGAAATCTTTCGTATATGTCGCAGAGATGCTGACTCTGTTTTTGACTTCATTTATGATGCCTGATAAATCGGCAGCTTTTGCATGCCCTGCAAGCAAAACGACAGGAACAGCTGCTACTATGATTCCTTTTTTCAGTATGCTGATTAGTCCTTTTTTCATTTTAATTCGCCTTGATTCCTTTTTTAACAAGATAATCTCTCATGGAGTCTATACATTTTTTTCCAATATTGCAAAATTCCTCTCCCTTGTCACATCTTTCTATCATTTTTTTCAAATGTGAAATCCTTAGTATTTCTTTGTCTCCATCTAGATGAAAAGCGGCGTATAACCCCTCTATTACCCTCCCGCCTATTGTAGGATATAAATTAATGAATTCATCTTCATCAAGGGGTTTTGCAAGACTTATCTTATCTTCATTGCAGTCTCTTTTAACATACGTATTGATAATTCTTTCAAGACCTTCATATAGCTTAGAATTTAAGGCGGTTTCCCTACCCACAACAGGATTTAATACTTTATTCCTGTATATTATTAATATCTTGCTGCCTTCATCTTTTTCCATGGCTTATGCATGCTATTATTATTTATAAAGCTTTCTATTATAGCTACTTAAGCGTAGTTACAAACACAAGATTTAAAAACTCCAGAATACTGACTATGGCATGAAAAAGAATCTGATTGGAATAATAATGGCTGCAGGTATTGCAATGAGCGGAATTGGATGCTCAAGCATGCCACTGGAGCAGAATTCTGTTCAAATAGAATGCGAGAAATCAAGGGTAGAAATGAAATTGCAAAAAGGCGAATATCTTGTTCCTAACAAAGTTTTTGATATCTATGAAACTGCGGCATGTAATAATAAAAATAATAAATCGCAGCACGTCGCAGGGAAATATATCTCTAAAACTATTCCAAGCAGGGCTAAAAAAAAGTTTTGCAGCAAAATGGCTAAAGAAGGATATTCTCAAGAAGACACTGCCTCTTTTTATGATATGTTTGCAACAACTGGAGGCATAGTAATCAGAAACTCAGATTATACTCCCACTGTGCTAATGCATGAAAGAATGCATCGAGAAATTGAAAAATTAAGCCAGAAAGAAAAAAAAGAGATACAAAAGGCGTATAATCACTTCGATACCCTATACTATGATCTTGATAGCCTTGTAAAAGCAGACCTGAATTGGAAAGAGTTTTTCCCTTATCTCGCAGACGGAACAATAAAGGATAATATCGAAAAAAAGTTGAAAAAAAAGTATCCAAAAGCTTATGAAATTTTCAGCAGAGTGAAGGAAAATGCAATACTGCCAATTAGCTCTAAAAAGCTGGAAACAAAGGTGGGAAGTTTTTACTCAAGCCCTGTAATTCCTTCAAGTTATGGGTTCAAAATTCTGAAAAAAGTGGGGGGAGATATAGATGAATCTGCATATCCTCAGGAAAAAGACGGAAAGATGTATATTATAGGATATAGTGAGGTTTATGGAACAGAACGAGGCGCAAGAGAGGACAGCGAATTTAATGCTAAAGAAGAGGCATTAAAATTAGCAAGTAAAAACAAAGCGCTTGTAAGTTCTTATCCTACGCAATATGAAGTATACCAAGTAGAGAAAGACGGAAAAACAGGCTATGTTGCCCACAGCCTGAATGAAATCAATCTTGTTAGTATGAAAAAATAGAGGCAGGCAGAGAATTCTCAAATCGTTCTAATTAAGTTTAAATAATCTATTTTATTTTAATAAATCTACTAGAAATGACATATAAAGAACAGCTCAAAAAAGTAAGCGAAGTTGAATACTCTCTTCCTAAAACAGGGAATATGCTTGTTCCTGGCAAGATATTTGCATCTGAAAAATTAATGAAAAAGATAGAAGATGATGCAATAAAACAAGTTGCAAATGTAGCCTGCCTTCCTGGAATTTACAAATATTCTCTTGCGATGCCCGATTTGCACACCGGGTATGGTTTTGGAATAGGAGGAGTCGCTGCTCTCGACTGCAAGAATGGCGGCATAAGTCCTGGCGGAATAGGATACGACATAAACTGCACTCACCCGGATGCAAAAATTCTTACAAAACATGGCGCATGGATTAAAATGGAGGATCTTGAAAAAAAATGGAATAAATTAAACTTGAGATTCTCTGATTTAAAGAATTTCAGATTAAATTCAGCTGGCATCAATTTCTTCATGAAAAGAGAAGAAAAAGAAGCCATGTATGAAATTGCATCAAAAACAGGGCACAAAATAAGAGTAACTGGAGATCATCCTATCTTGACAGCTGATGGAATGAAAGAAGCCAAATATCTTAATTTAAATGACAATATGATCATCAATTCTTTTCAAGGCGTAGAATATGAAGAGCCCAGCAATGAAATAATCCTTACAAAGGAGCAATTTGAGGACACTTTAGAAGATTTGGGAATAACTGGCAAAGGCAATGCAAAAAAACAGGTTATGAATTTTATAGAAAAATTGAATATTTTGCCATTAAAATACGATTCAGAGCAGCTTCCTTATTTAATCAAATTAATCGGCTTTATTTTAGGAGATGGAACAATTTCCATTTCTACAAAACAGGCGGGTTTTTATGCCAGACCGGAAGATTTGCAGGAAATTAAAAAAGACATGGGAGCTCTGGGTTTTAGCGCTACTCAAAAAATATTCTCAAGAGAGAGACAGCACAAAATTAACACAAATTATGGCCTCATAGAGTTTTCTTTTAACGAAACAAGCTTAAACAAAAAATCCAGTGCATTAGTTGCGCTTTTAATCGCCCTAGGTTGCCCTTATGGCAATAAAACAGCAAAAGAATATAGGGTCCCAAAATGGATTTTAAGCGCCCCCTTATGGCAGAAAAGACTGTTCTTAGCTGTATTTTTCGGGGCAGAGCTTTCTTCTCCAAGCACACTGAACAAATATAATTTCTATGAGCTGCAATTAAATATGAACAAGCTAGAAACTCTAAAAGACAATGCAATCGACTTTTTGAATGACATTCGGCTATTGCTTTCAGAATTTGAAGTTTCATCTAAAGCGCCAGTCTCGGTTGAAGGCAACAGCTACAAGGGTAAAAAAGGCAAAACAGTCGGATTAAGAGTTCAGATTGCAGAAAATCCGAAAAATCTTCTTAATTTTTTTGAAAAAATTAGTTATGAGTATAATAAAGAAAAACAAAAAAAAGCATGCTTGGCGATTAACTATATAAAATTAAAAGAAAAAGTCACGAAAGAAAGAGAAGAGGTCAGGGAAAAATCAAGAGAGCTTTACAGGCAAAATATCCCTGTCTCTAATATAATAACTGAGCTAGAAAGCGAGCACGCAACAAAACAGTTCATAGAGCATTCTGTCTGGTCTGATCGCGATGGAGCGAGAATAGCCTTCAATTTCATGTCTTTTGAAGAATATTGCAAAAAATATGCTATGGGGAATGAAGGTTTAGCTTTAAGTGAGATAGAAGAAATCAAAAAAATCCCTTATTCAGGATTTGTATATGATTTGAATATAAATAATGAAGACCATAATTTTATCGCGGATAATATAATAGTATCAAATTGCGGCGTCCGCCTTCTGCGGACTAACTTGAAGAAAGAGCAGATATATCCGAAGATAAAAGACATTCTCAAAAGCCTGATGAAGCATGTTCCTGCAGGGCTCGGAGGCTCGAACATAAGAATTTCAAGAGAAGAGCTTGACAAAGTTCTTGAAAAAGGGGCAAAATGGGCTGTCGAGAACAAGTACGGAAACAAGGAAGACTTGGAATTCTGCGAGGAAAACGGCAGCATGAAAGGCGCAGACAGCAAGGCTGTTTCAGACACTGCAAAAAACAGGGGATTCAAGCAAATCGCGACTCTCGGCAGCGGGAATCATTTTCTTGAAGTCCAGTATGTTGATGAAATTTTCGATAAAGAAGCTGCGAGAGCTTTTGGAATTGAGAAAGAAGGGCAAGTGACTGTCATGATTCATTGCGGTTCGCGAGGACTGGGGCATCAGGTTTGCTCTGATTATCTGAGAGATATGGAAAGAGAGTTTCCTGATATAGTTTCGAAACTTCCTGACAAGGAATTAATTTATGCTCCTGCATCTCATCCATTATGCAAGAAATATTTCTCTGCAATGACAGCTGCAGCGAATTTCGCATGGTGCAACAGGCATATTATCGGGCATCAGACAAGGCTCGCGCTTACAGAAATTTTTCCAGATGCGAAGCTTGAGACAGTTTATGATGTCGCGCACAACATTTGCAAGATAGAAGAGCATGATATTGACGGAGAAATGAAAAAAGTTTACATGCATAGAAAAGGAGCTACAAGGGCTTTCGGCCCAGGAAATCCTGAAATTCCAAAATCTTACAGAAAAGTCGGGCAGCCAATTATAATCCCGGGAAGCATGGGCACTGCATCATATCTGCTTGTAGGCACAGAAAAAGCAGAGCAAGTTTCTTTCGCAAGCACAGCTCACGGCGCAGGAAGAGAAATGTCAAGACATGAAGCATTAAGACACTGGAGAGGCGAGGAATTAAAGCAAGATCTTGAGAGAAAAAATATTTTCATTCTTTCAGCATCATGGAAAGGGATTGCTGAAGAAGCTCCAGGAGCATACAAAGACATCGAAGAGGTTGTTGATGTTTCTCATCGCGCTGGAATCGGCAACAAAGTCGCAAGGCTGCGCCCGATTGGAGTGATAAAAGGATAAAATGAAGCAATATAAATTTCTTCCGCACACAGCTGACGCGAAATTCCAGGCTTATGGAAAAACTCTCAAAGAAGCGTTTGCGAACGCAGCATATGCGATGACTGACATAATAACAGACCATACAAAACTTGAGGAAGTGACAAAAAAAAGAATAAAAATAAGCTCGGAAAATCACGAATCATTGCTTTACGATTTTCTCGAGCAGCTTCTAATTCTCCTTGACACGAAAAAATTCATGCTCGCAAAAATCAAGGATTTAAAAATAATCGAGAAAAAAAACCACATGATGCTTACTGCAACCGTTCTCGGTGACAATCGCCCCGGAGATTATGAGATAAAAACAACAATAAAGGCAGTCACATATCAGGAAATGTTTGTAAAAAAGGGAAAAGAGGGCTGGGTATTGCAGGTTGTAGTTGATATTTGATTGTTTTTTCTTATTTAGGCATTTTCAATGCTTAATTTAAAAACCGCATTTGAATATAAACCGAAAAATAGCGCCATCAATTATTGCATCTTATTTATTTCTAAAAAATTTATCATGGGCGATGAAATCGCCAATATAAAAAAGGCGCGCCCGCAGGCGCGCCGTGATAAGGTTTTTATATTATCAAATGCTTGATTTTCAAAAGAGGTAGAATGAAAACAGAAAAAAACAGGAGTTTTTTTATGTGCAGAAAATCCAATGGATTTTCGCGCAAGTCAATAGTTTTTTTTCTTGTTGTTTTGCTCTGCATCAGCCTTGCTTCTGCGGCAAGCCTGGAGCTTTCTGAAAAAGAGTATTTTCCCTCCCAGCAGATTCTTGGAACGCTGAATTTAAGTCTGCAGAATGAGCCAATAAACTTATTAAAAGCTGAATTTTCCAACGGCAAAACAATAACTCAAGAAGAGGATATTTTTGATTTTCTGCTTGCAAACAATGCTGATTTTTCATGCACTCCGTCAGACTGCGAAGACGCATACTCTGCAAGCAATCCCTCTGCTGGGAAAATAGTTTCGGGAGAGAAGCTGATTGCGCTTCAAATAAAAGAAAATGCCCCTGTCTACGTGGATTCAATTTCCTTTGACATTGAAGGGAATAACGGGCAGGAAAAATGCGGAAGTTCTCCTGTCAAATTTGATGTTCTGAATGATAACGAGAATGAATGGCAGTATGAAAAATCTGGAAATTGGTGCGGCCAGCTGCTCGCCAGCGATTTTTACAATGACAATTTTGCAAAAGCAGATATTCAGCTGACAACAACGCCTTACTGCGAAAAAATGATTCTTCTGGATTCTGAAAAATTCGAGCTCGGCGCATGGGTGAAGAACGGAACAGCGAAAAAAACATTGACAATGTCGATTTACGATGCAAACGGCAATTCTGCATTGTGTGTTCTTGACAGCGGCAAGATAACAAATGAGGGAAGCATTGTTTCATGCGAAGCGGATTTCACAGGAACAACAGGAGTTTATTATGTGTGCATTTCATCTGACTGGGATTCCGACTACAAA
>Ga0315289_10003768_pt1 | contig 22826 bp, 20 predicted proteins | sample YL17G11_40_MG_FD_203452 | JGI IMG/M metagenome (GOLD analysis project Ga0315289, IMG submission 203452) | Sediment microbial communities from Yellowstone Lake, YNP, Wyoming, USA - YL17G11_40 | ecosystem: Environmental > Aquatic > Freshwater > Lake > Sediment | place: USA: Wyoming | collected... | reverse complement strand
TATCCGTTCTATAATTAAATCAAGTATCTCTTCGGGCCCTCTGATCTTCTTCAACTCTTTTTTAGCAATGAGGGGAGTACCCTCTATATTTTTCTTATTAACTTCTTTATCTGTAAAAAGAACGGCATATCTTTCTGTTATTTTAGAGATACTACTGACAATTTGTGCTTTTTTAATTATTTTTTTGTCGTATTTGTGAACACAGGTCAATAGTATTCTTTCTTTGTCTTTACTAAGTGCTTCAAAAGGACCCCTTTCCATGGGAATTATCTTGTATCCAACACTTTTCAATATGGAGAATATCTCCATTTGAAAGTCTCTGAGATGTTCTGTTTCTCCATGGAATGATGCAGTCTCTTTTTTATCTGAGAGTGGAGGTTTTAGAATATCTATAGACGTGGTTACGGGGCTACCGAGTAACTCCTCAATTCGCGAAGCAACGTCTACACGTGCATTCATGCCGTCTTCATACATACTTGCTGTTCTACGCGACACTCGTACATATCGTGCAAACGAACCTAGAGAGATATTTTGTTCTTGTCGAAGTTTTTTGAGTCTTTCTCTATCTAGATTAACATATAGACCGCCAGGTGCTGCATAAGCCTTGAGGGGTGTTCCTTCAAGGAGATAATCTTTAAGGCTGCCTGGTGTAATAGTCTGAATTCCAAATCTATCGTAAACAACATCGTCTTCAAGAAATCCTATTCCACTTCTTTCTCCAATTAATAATGGAGAGCCTCTTAACAATATAGATAACACTCTTAGTTCCTTGGCAACATCCTCTGATAAAGCATCTATATTTGTCAAAACTTTAATTATTAGTAATGAATTGTCCCTTCTTGCAACTAAATCAAAACCTATTGGACGTATAATACATAGATCAGAGACGTAGAACCCTGCTTTGGTCAATGTTTCTCTGATGTTTCCTAATAACTCTGTCCGATCCATTTGTAGGTGAAGCTAAAGTAAAATTTAATATATAATAATATCGGGAGTGAAATTATCTGGATAGGAATAGATGATACAGATTCCAAAAGAGGAGGATGCACAACCTATGTAGCTCAGGCTATAGTCAAAAAATTAACTAAAGATGGATATGATATTATAAGATACCCACGACTTGTGAGATTAAATCCAAACATACCTTGGAAGACAAGAGGCAATGGAGCAATTTGTATACAATTTGGAAAAGGCATAGGCAAGAAAATTAAGATGGGAGAAATAGAAGATGAAAATATCTTCTGCTATACCCGAAAGTCATCTGAGAAATACAAAGAAGCCGATATTAAAAAAATAAGGAAAATCTTAGAATTTATTGTAAATAAGTACGCAAGATTTGAAGATACAAATACAAACCCGGGATTTGTTATTCTGCAGGATCAACCATCTTTTGATATCTATGAGCGAACGGTAAAAGAAATCGTTAAAATAAAGGATATTGAAAGATTATTGAAATCACTTGATGCGGTTTATAAGGGCTATAAAAACTGTAGAGGCATCATTGGGGCTACCGCCGCAATAGCTTGGTCTCCTTTAAAAGATAAGACGTACGAATTGATTGCTTATAGGAAAAAAAAGAAATGGGGAACAAAAAGAACTGTAGATGCAGATTCAGTCAAAAAGGTGGATAAAACCTGTCCATCAACTTTTGACAACTATGATTATAGAAATAAACATAATCGACTTGCCCCAAGTTCCCCTTGCCCTGTATTATATGGTATAAGAGGTGATGATGAAAAAGAGTTAATAAAAGCCAGCAATCTCATCAAATCTGAGAAAGTTGACTGTTGGATGATTTTTGAGACCAATCAGGGTACGGATGACCATCTTTTAAATAGGAACATAAGTGACGTACAGCCATATCAATCAGTTATAATAGATGGCGCTGTAGAAACAAATCCACATACAATAAAAGGTGGCCATGCCATCTTTACAATTAAAGATTCTACAGGAAAAATTGATTGTGCTGCCTATGAGCCTACAAAGGAGTTTAGAAGAGTCATTAGAGAACTATGCGTAGGAGATATTGTTGAAGTTTATGGTGGTGTAAGAAAGAAGCCTTTAACTGTCAATATTGAAAAAATAAAGATAAAACATCTAGCAAAACAGGTTGAAAAAGTAGAGAATCCCGTCTGTCCAAAATGTGGTAAACACATGAAGTCAAAAGGGAAAGATCAAGGTTACAAATGTATAATTTGTGGTAAAACAAGTAAAAAACCATTGATGAAAGAAAGAAAACGGGCAATTAAAACTGGTTTTTATGAGGTTCCGGTTTGCGCTAGAAGACATTTGAGTAAACCATTGAAGCGAATGGTACCATAAGTCTTTTTAAGGGGTTTTTGCTACTTGGTTTCTAACATCTATTGCGGGTGTAGTGTAGTCTGGTATCACTTAAGCTTGCCAAGCTTAAAACTCGGGTTCAAATCCCGGCGCCCGCATGTGCCTTTGCAAATTACAAACTTTTTAAACCATAAGTTTCTAATACCGTAGTTTACTATCTGTTGCAAAAATTGGAAGTTTAGTCTATGATAAAATTGGATTTACATGTTCACTCACAATATTCAGAAGATGGTGCTGGCCATCCTAAAGATATAATGAAGCAACTTCAAATAAAAGGATTACAAGGGATGGCAATAACTGACCACAATTCTATAGAAGGGTCATTAGAAGCACTCAAAATTAAACCCAAAGATTTCATTATAATTCCTGGCGTAGAAATTTCAACTGCGGACGGTCATCTCATAGCATTAGGTGTGAAAGAAAACATCCCTAAAGATCTGCCTGTCGAAGAAACTGTAGATAAAATTATTGACGCCGGCGGAATAGCTATTGTACCTCATCTTTTTAGAAAAATGTCAGGTATAAAAAAAGAAAAACTTGAAATAATCTATAAAAAAATCCCCGCAATAGAAGTATTCAACGGCTGCAGTCTACCAGAAACAAACATAAAAACAGCAAAAGTTGCAAAAGAATTCAACTTAGGCGGAACAGGTGGCAGTGATGCTCATGACCCATCATATGCAGGTTATGGCTATACCGTTATAGAATCAACGGATATGGACATAGATTCTATTCTATCAGAAATTATTAAGAAAAAAACATGGGGCACTGGAACTACAATACCCCTACAGGTAAGACGTGATCGGATGTTAAAAGCAATTAAACAGTTCTTCCAACGCGGTTTTAAGCGAATTTAATTTTTAATGCAAAGAAAAATATTTAAAACTCATTGCATGATATAATTTTTAATGAGTGATAACGAACTTATTGAAGATCTAAAAGAGAAAATCAGCAATATAGAAGAGAGAATTAAAGCGATAGAAAAAGAACAAAGAATGATATGCGAGAATATTCTATCAGGAAGAGCAAAAGAACGTATGCAACATAGATTACTAGAGAATGCCCAAAAAAGAGTGAAGAATTAAAGAAAAAATTAGATAAAGATATTAAGATTGGAATTTAGAATCGTAAGTCCCTTCATCTATAGCTTTCTGAATCTCTTGTGGTTTTTTACCTTCTACAGTTATACCCATCGACACACAGGTTCCTATGATTTCCTTTGTCTTTTTCTTAAGATTTTTACCTAAAAGATTGCTGTGTTTCATCTTGGCAACTTTTATCGCTTGATCTACGGTGAGATTCCCTACTTTTTTCGTGGAAGGAGCACCTGAACCTTTCTCCAGCTTGAGTTCATTAAGAATCAAAGATGATGCTGGAGGCGTGCCTACCTCGACTTCGAATTTTTTCGTCTTTGGATCAACAATAACTTTCACTGGAACTTTCATTCCTTCAAATTGCTTGGTTTTATCGTTGATTGTATTGACGATCTGTATGATGTTTACACCTAACGGACCAAGTGCTGGGCCGAGTGGTGGACCTGCAGAAGCTTTTCCACCATCGACAAGTGCTTTAATTGTATCTGCCATATTTGATTACGCTCCCTCTTCTTTCTTTTTTTCTTCTTCTTTTCTTTTGATTACTCGGACTTGTTCACCACGAACGGTAATTGGTATCGGAACAACTGATTCAAAGAGTTCCACGGTGATCTCTTCCTTTGTATCATCTATACGTGTAACCTTTGCAGTTTCCCCTCTGAATGGACCTGCAACCATTTCGACTACGTCACCCTCTGCTATCTTTGCAACCGCAGATGCAGGTATCAGAAAATGTGCTATTTGCTCTATGGGCGTATCGCCTTCAAGCATATTTCTAGCGTAAGAAACTGTTTTAATCATATCCTTTATGCGTTCTATATCGTAGCTTTCCACAAATATGTATCCTCTGAGTTCCGGTGTAACTAGGATTGATGTGATCTTTATTTTCGATTTGTCAGCTCTGCTGTTGATAAGGTCAGCCGTGTTTTGCTCTTTACCAACTTGAGTTTTTATCGCAAATATCTTTGTTTTTTCTTCACTACTTGCTTCAAAATCTGTATTTTGCATAATATCACACTATTTTATCAATCCAAGAGTTCTTGCTATCCAAGGTGCAACTTCTGTGACTAAAAGGAAAATAAGAAAACCTAACCCGCCTATAAGCAAGATTCCTACTCCAGTTATCATCGAGGTTTTTGCATACTCTTCATTGGTAGGTTTGCGAGCCATTTTTAAGACCCTGCCGTATTTACCTGATCCGAATCCTTTCTGTTTTGCCTCTAGTTTATTTTGTAATTCCCAGGCTCGGTCCATGAATTTTTTATCACTTTTTTTGAATAACTTCAATATTTACACCTCTAATGAGTGTTAATCGTCAAATAAATAGCTATATATAAAGAATTTGGCTGACTTCATTTCCATAAAGTAACTAGTTCATCTTTAGAAGCTAAAGCTAGTTTGTCTATTTACTATGCTACAAAGTCAATGCCGTACTCTTTATTTTCATATGATCTCTGCGACGGACCTAGAATTTGTTTTGATTTAACGCCAGTAATGACCAACATTGCACGAATGTTTTTCCTGAGATTTGGATCTATAGTAGTTCCCCAGATTATGCGAGCATTGGGATCAACTCTCGAATAAACTTCTTCGACAACTCGTTCAGCTTCGCCTATCGTCATATCTTCGCCTCCAGTCACATTGACCAGAGCCCCGGTAGCTCCAGAGATATCGACCTCAAGCAGCGGGGAGTTAAGTGCTTCTACAACGGCATTTACTGCTTTGTTTTCACCCTCTGCTTCTCCAAGACCAATCATGGCTACTCCGCCACGTTTCATGATCGTCTTTAGATCTGCAAAATCTAGATTGACTAAACCTGGTTTTGTAATCATCTCGGTTATTCCTTTAATTGATCTCATAAGTACTTCATCTGCAACCTTGAATGCAGCATTCAATGCAAGATTCGGTACGATATCAAGCAGTTTGTCGTTTGGTATAACAATAACTGTATCGCAGGCATCTCTCAAACGTTTCAAACCAGTCTCTGCATTATCCAAACGTACAAGACCTTCGACTCTAAAAGGAAGGGTGACAACTCCTATCGTTAGAGCACCAACCTCCTTAGCAATCTGAGCAACAATTGGGGCGGAACCTGTACCGGTACCACCTCCAAGTCCACAAGTCACAAAAACCATATCTGCCGGCGCAATCGCATTGCGTATATCGTCCTCACTCTCCATTGCAGCCTCTTCACCAACTTGGGGAAGAGAACCTGCACCAAGACCGCGAGTGAGATGGCGACCAATTAGCACTTTATGCGGCGCAGTAGACATCAGAAGATGTTGGGCATCGGTGTTAAGAGCAATCAAGTCTGCTCCACCTATCTTTGCATCTACACACCGGGAAATAGTATTGGTTCCGGCACCACCACAGCCGATAACCTTTATTTTAGTAACTAAACCTTCCAATACCTCTTCCAATTCTTTGTTTTTAATGCCTCTACCAATTGTGTCTCTAGTAAGCGAACCTCTTAAAATATCGTTTTTTTCTTCAGATTTCTTGGCTTTATTTTCTCTCTTTTTTCTATTCTCATTGGCGACAACTTCTTCAACAATTTTTCTCATCTAAATCACCATGCCCTCACAACAATAAACCCCACTATTGTGATTATTATTATATTTTTTGCAATATTGTAAAGGAATTGCGATTATTAAATATTTCCAAAAAAATACTAAATAATCTCTAAAGAAAAATCCTTATTCTTTATACTATGTGTGAGATATCCCAGAGAAATACGATCTGCAAAAGACGCGTATTTGATTATATTGTCTGGAGTAACTCCACCAGATATTTCAATAATAATATTACTATCTATTTCTCTAATTTTCTTTGCAATGCTTTTACCTAATTTGGGATTAAGATTATCCAACATTATCACATCAACTTTCATCTTTGCTGCTGTAAGCGCATCAGCTAGGCTTTCTACTTCAACTTCTATGATTTTATCATGGACCCTCTGTTTTACTCTTTTAATTGCTTCTTCGACAGAACCAATACATTTGATATGATTGTCTTTGATTATAACGGCATCATACAAACCAAACCGATGTGATTCTCCTCCACCAAGCACAACGGCCTTTTTTTCATATTTGCGGAAACCTGGCGTTGTTTTTCTTGTAGCAGCTACGGCTACTTTTGGATTTATAGACCTGCATTTATCCACAAGTTTCTTTGTCTCTGTAGCAATACCGCTCATCCTACAGATAAAGTTGAGAGCCAATCTTTCACCCTTGAGAATAGAACATGCAGGTCCATTAATCTTAGCTACAATCGTTTTCTCTTTTACAAAATCACCATCATTGACCTGCAACCTAACTTCAGCTCCTGTTTTTTCAAATACTATTTTTGCCTCTTCAAGTCCAGCGACGATGCAATCTTCTTTTGCAATAATATGTGCTTTAGCCGCTTCATCAGTAAACAAAGAATCTGAAGTTACATCTCCTTTTTTATCTAGATCCTCGAGCAGATATCTATCAATATTATCCATAACGATATTTTTTATAGTAATGCCTGTTTTAAGGTTTTGGGAGAATTATGAAGCTTGGAATTATTGGTTGTGGCGCCATTGGAACTGATGTCGCAAAGGCTGCAGACAAAATGAAAGAAATCGAAAATATCTATCTTTTTGATATTAACAAAGCAGCTTCAGACAAACTGTGTAAGATTCTTAAAAAAGCAAAAATAAAACCGGTAGAAGAATTTTTGGATGACGTTGATATTGCGTTCGAAGCCGCATCACAGCAAGCTGTCATCGAATATGGAGTAAAAATCTTGGAATCAGGAAAAAACCTGGTGATTATGAGTATCGGGAGTCTATTTGACGATGCTTTTCGAAAAAAAATGGAGGATACGGCACGGAAAAACAACTGCAAAATCTATTTGCCATCTGGTGCCGTCTGTGGAATTGACGGTGTACTTGCCGCCAGTATAGAAAAACTAGACAGTGTCACTCTTGTCACAACAAAGCCACCCGCATCTCTTGGTAAAAAAGTTGATAAACGAACTATCATTTTTGAAGGAAGCGCACGCGAAGCGGTTAAACAATTCCCAAAAAATATCAATGTTGCTGCATGCCTTTCACTTGCCGGAGTTGGATTTGATGAAACAAAAGTGGAGATTGTTGCTGACCCCGTAGAAACTAGGATCAGTCATAAAATATTGGCCCATGGAAAATTCGGTCGACTAAGAGCAGAAGTAGAAAACATGCCAAATCCAAATAATCCCCAGTCAAGTTATATGGCATCTCTGTCGGCCATTGCTGTATTGAAAAAAATTATTGATCCTATACAAATAGCCTAAATAAATGTTAAACAGCAACTTTGTAAAGGTGTAAAGATAAAACGCACATTTAAATATCGGAATTTCTGAAAAAATGATTTTTTACGGTAACTAAAAGCTAAATATCCCTCTTTATTTACTTTCTCAGAATGAAATTTGAAATTAGAGATAGAGACGCCGCTGGGCGAATATGCAAACTTACAACCAAACACGGAGTAGTTACTACTCCAAATCTAATGCCGGTGATTAACCCAAACAAGATGCTTATCACCCCAAAAGAAATGAAAAAGCTCTTTGGCACTGAGATAGTAATTACTAATTCATATATAATAAAAAAAGATGAAAAATTAGGAGAAGAAGCATTAAAACAAGGCGTTCACAAACTAATAGATTTTGATGGACCCGTCATGACAGACTCTGGAACTTTTCAATCTTATGTATACGGAAAGGTAAATGTTGATCCTGTAGAAATTGTAAAATTTCAAAGAGACATCGGAAGTGACATAGGAACAATCTTGGATATTTTTGGAACTCCCGACCAAACTAAAAAAGAAGCAGAACAAGGAATGAAAGAGACCATCAAACGAGCGAAAAAGAGCATACCTGTGAAAAATGATATGCTACTTGCCTGTACCGTTCAGGGTTCCATTTACCCGGATCTAAGGGAGACATGCGCCAAAGAACTGAGCAAAATAGATGCAGATTTCTTCCCAATTGGTGGCGTAGTACCTCTGATGGAAAATCAACGATATACGGACCTTGTGCGATGCATTCTCTCTGCCAAACGAGGCTTAGATCCATCAAAACCCGTTCATTTATTTGGAGCGGGCCATCCGCTGGTGTTTCCTTTAGCTGTTGCACTTGGTTGTGATTTCTTTGATTCCTCAGCCTATGCAAAATATGCCGATGACGGAAGAATGATTTTACCGGAAGGTACTGAAAAACTAGAAGATTTGGAAGAACTTCCGTGTTGTTGTCCTGTTTGTACTAAATTTACCGCATCTGAACTTAAAAAGATGGAAAAAAACGAAGTTATTCTGCAGTTAGCAAAGCATAACTTATACGTTAGTTTTGCTGAGATTAAAAAGATTAGAAGCGCCATTGTTGAAGGAAATCTTTGGGAGCTTGTGGAAAGAAGAGCTGGTTCAAATCCATATTTACTCGATGCTTTAAGAGAGTTGAGAAAAAAAGAAAATAAGGAATGGCTAGAACGATTTGAACCTACCAGTAAAAACAAAGCATTATTTTACACGGGGAATCACACCATCCATAGGCCGCTCATCCATAGATGTCATAAAAGACTGTTGAATCGATATGAACCTTCATTTGATACTATTGTTGTTTTTCCAGAAGGAAAGAAACCTTATTCAAGGTATTATTCTGAAAAAATAAAGAAGATACTTGGAAAGAGAAATGTAAGTTTATTGGTAAATTCATATCTTGGTCCTGTACCAATTGAACTTGATGAAATGTATCCTTTTGCTCAATCTGTATTTCCTGAAATTATTGATAAAGAGACCACAGGTGAAGTGGGCAGGATATTTAGTGAATTTACAAAAAATAGAAAAATAATATTTTGGAGAGGTAGCAAAACTTTACAAGAATTGTCTGAATCAAAAGATAAAAAGAGGGAAGATGTAGATTTGAGGAGAATTTCTGCTGTTGTAGATATGCAGTTTGGAAAAGGTGCCTCTAAGGCACTATTGAATGGAAATGTAGAGATTGTTAAATCAAAGAATACTGATAAAATACGCAATGTTCATGTTGATGGTCGTCACATACTATCTATGCGTGCTGAAGATGGATTGTTCACTTTGAAAATAGATGGAGCACAACTTCTCCGACGTTTTTTTAAATACCCTAAATTGCGAGTAACAGTAAAGGAAGATGCGGTGCCTTTTATAAAAGAAGGAAAGAGTGCTTTCGCTAAGTTCGTGGTAGACTGTGATCCAAATTTACGCCCATTCGACGAGTGTCTTATTGTTGATGAAAAGGATAATTTATTGGCTGTCGGTAGAACACTATTAAACAGGGATGAGATGATATCATTTGAGTACGGCATGGCCGTTAAAACAAGAGAAGCTATTGTTTAAGTTTGTCGTAGTTTTGGGAAATCATTATAAGTTCTAAGATGTTGTATTTTTCTGGATAGAAATGACTGAACATAATCCTGATTTTAAACAGCCTCCTTGGGTTTATGGTCCAAAGGAAACTATGGAATGGATAGAAGCGACACACCCAAGTGAAAAAGGAGATAAAAAATCCGAGAAAAGGCGCAGCAATGTTATATTGAAAAACTTGCATATTCAATTGGATCTTGACGTAGAACAAACAAAAATCAATTCGCCTGTTTTTTCGGGATTGTTATCAAAGATTACGGGAAATACATATGTGGAGGAACATTTTGATCTTCTTTCAACTGCCGAGAGTATATTGAGGGCGCTTGCCAAGGCCAGATTTCAGTATACCGTTAAAATACTTATTGATAAAAAAATACAGCACGATCACCCTGAAATTACTTCTGATTTAAAAAAATCTATTGAAATTCTCAAGGGAATCTCTCTTGATATGAACCAGTGCAAAATCCTTGAAATTACTGCTCTTTCAGATGGTGCACATAGATGTAATGCAAAGATAATAATCAAAAAAGTCCATAAGAAAAAGGAGCATACAATTGACATTCTGATGAAAGGGAGAATAAAAGAAGAATCATATCATGTGTTTCTTAATTACTTAAATGAGAAATTAAAGGTTAAAAATATCTTAAAATAAAATTCGTCAATAGACGTAACTAAAATACACAATTATAAAAACAATAAGTTGTTTTCTGGAGAATTAAATAAAGGAGGCGCATTAATACGTCGAATGAAAAATCATCCAAGGTTTCTGGTTTCTATAAACTGCCAGTCAATAAGAGAATAGAATTTGTAAGACAATTCTCAGATTTGAGCAAAGAGGAGGTAAATTTGTTTTCATCTTGTCTTAGCATAGAAGTTGCAGATAGGATGATAGAGAATGCACTTGGAACATTTGAGTTGCCGCTAGGCGTTGCAGTTAATTTTCTCATTAATGGAAAGGATTATCTTATTCCGATGGTAACAGAGGAATCAAGCGTTGTAGCTGCTGCAAGTAACGCAGCAAAAATTGCTAGGGGTAAAGGTGGATTTAAGACGGAATGCTCTAAACCTTTAATGATTGGTCAAATTCAAATTTTGGATATAGAAGATATTGCCGGTGCGGCACAAAAAATCATGGAGCATAAGAAAGAAATCTTACGACTTGCAAATGCCCAAGATAAGATTCTTGTAGATTTGGGTGGCGGAGCAAAGGATCTCGAAGTTAGAATACTTAATAGCCCTATTGGCAAAATGATTGTTGTTCATTTGATTGTTGATGTTCGTGACGCCATGGGAGCAAATGCTGTTAACACAATGTGTGAGGCGTTGGCACCATCTCTTGAAGAAGTAACAGGTGGAAAAGTAAGACTAAAGATTCTTTCAAATCTTGCTGATAAAAGAATATTCAAGGCCAAAGCCGTATTTGATAAAGAAACAATGGGCGGCGAGCACGTTGTTGATGCATTTCTTGAATCCTATACACTAGCAACTATTGATCCATACCGAGCAGCTACACACAACAAGGGCATTATGAACGGCATAGATGCACTAATCATTGCAACTGGAAACGACTTCCGCGCAATTGAAGCAGGAGCCCATGCCTATGCGTCACGAAACGGGAGCTATTCTTCACTTACCACATACCATAAAGACAAAAATGGGAATCTTGTAGGAGAAATAGAGCTGCCTCTTGCAGTAGGTATTGTAGGCGGTGCGGCTAACATGCATCCCAAGGCAAAGCTTTGCAGAAGAATACTTGGCATAAAAACGGCACAGGAGCTTGCTGAAGTTGTCGCAAGTCTTGGTTTGGCCCAGAACTTTGCTGCAGTCTTTGCTCTCTCAACAGTAGGAATTCAAAAAGGACATATGTCGCTACATGCAAAAAATATAGCGGTAATGGCTGGTGCAGAAGGAAAAGAAATTGATAATGTGGCAGAGCAATTGATCAAAGAAAATAAGATAAAACTTGACCGAGCAAAAGAAATACTCGAAAAGATGAGAAAAACTAGATAATGCCTTCAGTAATGTCTTCTGGTTCTCTCTCGCAATAGTAGCATTTTATCCTTGGCGGATCTTTACTTATCACATGGAATCTACTTTCTACAGGTTCTCGAGCATTAGAAATACATGTAGGATTTGAACATTTGGCAATCCCTACTACTTCATCGGGCAGTGCCACCTTGTGTTTTTTGACAACCTCGTAGTCTCGTATAATGTTTATAGTGGCTTTTGGAGCGATTAACGCGATTTTATCGAGTTCTTTTGGATCTAATTCTCGATTCTCAACTTTCACGATGTCTTTTTTCCCCATTTTGCCAGAAACATTCATGGCGACGCTTACAACCGATGATGTAGATTCTGGAATTTTTAATATACGAAGAACCTTCACTGCACGTCCTGGCGTAATATGGTCGATGACAGTCCCATCTTTGATTGGAGTAATTTTTAGTTCTTTCATAATTTTTTACCTCCTAAGATGAGAGAGAGTAGTGTCATTCTGACAGGAACTCCATTAAATGCTTGCTTGAAATACAGTGCGTGTTTTGTTTTATCTACCTCAGGATCTATTTCCACAATTCGTGGTAATGGATGCATCACAATAAGATTCTCTTTTGCCTGTTTTAAAAGAGTTGCGTCAACCTTATAGCTACCGACAACGCGATTATATTCTTCTGCGTCAGGAAATCGTTCTTTCTGGATCCTTGTCACATAAAGAACGTCTGCCTCTTTGATAGCTTTCTCCAAGCTGGTCGTACTCGTCGGCTCTACACCTAGCTCCTTACATTCATTAATCACTTCTTTTGGCATCTTCAACGATTCTGGGGAAACAAAGGTCAAATCCGCTTTAAACATGGACAGCGCATAGGCTAGTGAATGGACGGTTCGACCGTACTTCAGATCGCCGAGAAGAACGATGTTATTTCCTTTGATTTTCTTTTTTTCTGTAAAAATGGTAAATAAATCAAGAAGGCATTGTGTTGGATGTTGTCCTGCTCCATCTCCTGCATTTAAAACTGGTGTTTTAGCAAATTCTGCCGCAAGTCTTGCCGCCCCTTCTTGAGGATGTCTTATTACAATTGCATCACTATAGGAATCGGCCATTCGTATAGTATCTGCCAAATTCTCTCCTTTTTTCTGTGATGTTGCACTGGGTTCTGCGAAACCTATTACTCGACCGCCCAATCTATTCATTGCACTTTCAAAACTAAGCCTAGTGCGGGTGCTTGGTTCAAAAAACAGTGAACAAAGTATCTTTTCTTTTAAAACATTGGTATGTTTTTCTCCATTAGCATATGGTACCATTTTTTTGGTATAATCTAGGAGATACTCAATTTCGGCCTTAGAAAAATCCTTTATTGAGATTATGTCTCTTCCTTTGAAATTCATATGAATCAAAAGGAAAGAGATGCATAAATGACTTAATAAACTTTTTAATTTGCAAAATTTTAAAAAAATAGGCAAAAATTAGGAAAATATATTAATATAATAAATGGCTTATAGTATTATGATAAGAGTTGTGCAATAAGATATATATACGCTAATTGAATAGATAAGGTATGAGTAGGCATAAGTAAAAATTAGGGGTAAGGTTATATCATGCAAGAAAATGTAAAATCCAAGAAGGAGAGATTAGAGAAATTACGCATTATTCTGGATAATCCTTCCAATGGAAAATTGCATCCTGAAGATGAAAAACATCTGGAGGCATTACGTAGAAGATTGGTAGGATCATCTAAAGAAAGTACAGTTTACATCCATAGAAGTATAAAAGAAGATAGCGAGGAAAGAATTGATCCTTTGAAACCACAGGTTAAAATTTATCATAAAGAAGAAAAAAAGGAATTTATTGATTTAGAAAAAAAACGTATAGAACCTGAAGAAAAACCAGAGAAACAAGAAGAAAGAGTATACGACGATGAAGATCTATACGAAGTTGAAAAAGTTAAAATTGAAGGACCCGAATTTTTAGAAGTTAAACCCAAAGAAGTCACAGAAAAGAAAGAAAGAAGTTCTACAGTAGAAACAGAAGAAAGCCCAAAGATTCTGGATAGTGAAACAACTACTGCCGAAGACAAAAAATTACCTGAATGGGAACCAGTAGAAACCAAAAATCATGAATTTACAGAAGTTGAAGAAATAAAAGAAGAAATCAAATCAGAACCGGTGGCGGAGTTGCCACCACCCCCGGAGAATGATGTATTTTTACCAGTGGAAAAAAAAGAATTGGACGAAACAAAAAAGGAAATCGAAGAAAAGAAAAAGGAACTAGAGCTAGCTGAAAAAAGAGCGAAGGAAGAAGCAGAGGAATTAAAGGAAAAAAAGAAAGAAAAACTGGAAAAAGAAAAAGAAGAAAAAAAATTAAAAAAACTGGAATTAAAAAAAGCAAAGATGGAAGAAAGGGAAAGGGAGAAAAAATTAAGGAAAGAGGCTAAGATCGAAGAAAAGAAAAAAATTTTAGAAGCTAAGATGGCTTTAAAAGAGTCGAACAGAAAAAATAATGAAAATGCAGAGCTAGAAAAGAAAAAGGAAGAGATAGAAACAATAAACGGGCAACTAAACACAAAGGAAGAATTAATAAGACAACTACAAACAGAGCTAGAAGATAGAAATAATAACCTAGAATCCACAAGCAATGAATTGAACAAAAAAGAAGAAGAAATGACAAGACTGCAGACAGACCTGCAACAAAAAACGGCAGAATTGGAGAAAAAAGAACTTGAAGAAGCAGAAGAATTAAAGAGGAAAGAAAGAGAAAGAAGTGAGAGGGAAAAAGAAGAAAAAAAGATTAAAAAAATGGAATTAAAAAAAGCAAAGATGGAAGCAAAGGAAAGAGAGAGGGAACTTAGGAAAAAGGCAAAGATCGAAGAAAAGAAGACGAGATTGGAAGCTAAAAACTCTTTAAAAGAAAGAAAAGAATTAGAAAATAAAATCTCAGAAGAAAATCCAGAATTTAAAGATGAGACTTTTGAACAAAAAGAGGGGACAACTCTAGAAGAAAAACCTGGAGAAAAAATAACAAGCATAGATAGGGATGTTAAGATAGACATTTTTAGGGATATAAAAAGTATAGATGAAGAAACAGCAGTTTTGCTACATAATGGTGGTTTTACTTCAATCGATGCTGTGAGTAAAGCATCTCTGAAAGATTTAATTCGAATCGGGAAAATCGAAAAGAAATTAGCCAAGAATGTCAAAAGAGAGATTGAGCAGAAACTTGAAGAATCATCAACTAAAACTGAAGAGGAACCAGGGGAATATTTCATTCTTGACGAAGGATTTGATGAAGGTGATGCTAAAAAAATTGATGAGAATATATCAAAGCATAAATTTGTAGAGGAGGACAAAGACTTTTTTGGAGAAGAAGATGAGGTCAACAAGGAAAATAAAAAAATAGATGTTTTCAAGGATATAAACAATATAGATGAAAAAACAGCCTCGTTGCTTTATGAAAACGGAATTACATCGGTTGATATTTTAAGAGAAAAATCAGTCAGAGAATTGACAAGAATAAAAGGAATTAGAAGAAAACTTGCTAAAAGGATAAAAAAAGAGATCGAAGATATGGACAGAAAAACTGAAGACATGAAAGAATACGATGAAAAATCGGCCCATGACATAAAGGATGAGCCATTTGTTGAAGAAAAAGCACATGATGAAGAATGGGAATCTTATGGCACGGATGAAATGCAAAAGCAAGGCTATACGTACGAAGATTATACTCTCTATAAGAAGAAAATTGAAACAAAGTCTGGTAAAAAACGGTTTGTTCGTTTTTTTAGCAAGGCAGAACCAGAAGAAGGAGAGCCCTCTGAATTGCCTACGGGCTTTGAAGTAAAGGTTAATAAAAAAACTGGTCTACCTTATTTAAAGAAGAAAAAATAGAGATAAAAATATTATCAAGATTTATAAATCATCTTTTACATTAGCTTTATTTGTGTAAGAACAATGAAATGGAATGGCCCGTTAAATAAGATTGGTGATTTTAGATACGAGATTCCTAAAAGTTATAGGGGGGAAAAAAACAATCTGAATATGCGGACATCTGCCGTTATTTACGCAGATGAGGACATGATTTCTTCTATCCGAACTGATAACGCTCCTGAGCAAGCTGCCAATGTGGCTATGCTTCCTGGCATCGTTGGAAAATCGCTTGCCATGCCAGATATCCATTGGGGATACGGTTTCCCGATTGGTGGGGTTGCAGCGACCGATGCGGAAGAGGGGACAATTTCTCCTGGTGGCGTAGGTTTTGACGTCAACTGCGGCGTGCGGTTGTTAAGAACTAACTTGCATGCTTCCGATTTAGACGCGAAAAAAATTCAGGACATTGTCGACGAGATGTTTCGAAATGTCCCTTCTGGCCTTGGTTCCAATGCAAAAGTTCGTCTCAATAGAAAGCAACTCGAGGATGTGCTTAAATTAGGGGCTCGCTGGGCAGTCGAAAACAGGTATGGGTGGGAGAGAGACCTTAGATATTTAGAGGAAAATGGATGTTTACAAAATGCTGATGTGAGCAAGGTCTCTGAGATGGCAAAGCAGAGAGGTGCGCCTCAGCTTGGTTCTCTCGGGGCGGGTAACCATTTCTTGGAAATCCAGAAAGTAGCTGAAATTTACGATGAAAAAGCAGCAAAAGTTTTTGGCGTAGATAAGATGGGGCAAATCATGGTAATGATTCATACAGGCTCTCGTGGGTTTGGTCATCAGGTGTGTACTGATCATCTCCGAGTGCTAGAACAAGCGGTGAACAAATACAATATTTGGCTTCCCGATCGACAACTGGCATGCGCCCCAGTCAATTCCAAAGAAGGACAGGATTACTTTATGGCAATGGCATGTGCGGCAAACTTTGCATGGTGTAACAGACAGATGATTGTTCATTGGGTACGTGAATCCTTTGAAAAAGTATTGAAGAATAGCGCAGAAAGTATGGACATGAACATCGTCTACGATGTGTGCCACAATATCGCCAAACTTGAAGAGCATGAGATTGAAGGAAAGAAGAGGAAGGTGTGCGTTCACCGAAAAGGGGCAACTCGCTCGTTCGGACCAGGAAAACGCGAAGTTCCTCCAAAGTATAGGGATATTGGACAGCCTGTGTTAATCCCAGGAGATATGGGAACAGAAAGCTATCTTCTCCACGGAACAACTGCAGCAGAAGAAACGTTTGGATCGACATGCCATGGTGCAGGGAGAGTGATGTCCAGGAGCGAAGCGGTGAGACGATGGCGCGGTGAGACTATTCTTAATGAATTGAAAAAGAAAGGAATCTACGTGCATCCTGCGAGTTTGAAGGTTATGGCTGAGGAGGCTTCAGATGCATATAAAGATGTGACCCAAGTGGTCAATGTAACACATGGTGCGGGCATTTCTCTCAAAGTTGCAAAACTGTTGCCTTTGGGCGTAGTGAAAGGATAATTTTGTATTTCCTATTTTCACCAATTAATTTTAAATGCTAGAAGCTGTATTATAGATATCGGATGGTGATGCATTGGAAGAAGTTGAAATTTGTGATTTTGAAGAAGTAGATCTTAAAGGTGCTACTGTTATCGCTGGTTTTCCATCAATAGGGCTAGTTAGTACTATTGCTGCTAATTATTTAATTGATGCTTTGAATTTAAGACAGATAGGCTGTGTAAATTCTTCACAGTTTCCTGCGTTATCCGTCGTTCACACTGGAGAACCGTTATCCCCAGTTCGCATCTATGCAGGAACCGAAAAAAATGGAGAGAAAATCGTTGTTTTTGTCTCTGAATTTAAACCAAAACCTACACTTATCAACGCTATCTCAGAAGCCATCATGAAGTGGGTTGTCAAAAAGGGATGCAAGTTACTGATATCTCCTGAAGGAATGATTGTCGAAGGAAAAGAGTCCGAAGGTGGACAAGCGGCCGATGCCTATGCCATAGGATCTACTGATAGAGCCAGACGCATGTTAGCAGCAAAGAAGATTGCACAATTCACAAATGGCATTATAGCAGGTGTTTCAGGAGTGTTGCTTAACCTAGGCAAGCAGTCTAATTTTGATGTAATATCCATACTAGCCGAAGCACATCCAAACTATCCTGATGCCAGGGCTGCGGCAGCATCAATAAACGTTATGGCTCTGATAGCAGAAATAGAGATAAACGTATCTCCACTGTATGAAGAATCAGAACGTATAGAAAAACAACTCCAGAAATTCCACAAACAGGCAAAACCAATGGTATCTGCAAGCCAAGCACCACAGCCGAACATGTACGGATAATCTAAATCGTTACGGTATTTAAGCTTAAAAAACGGCATAATTCTATTATAACTAAGTTTAAAACACATTTGTACATTATTTTTTATTAGTTATGAAAAAAATACCTAAGAGTCATCCACGGTATACTTCTTTAATTACTAGAGAGAGAGTTTCACAGGCGACGAAAAAAGGCATTGTTCATGAGACCGGACTTATTGCTCACGGTAGAGGAGAGGCTTTTGATTATTTACTCGGTGAAAAGACTATATCGCTTGCGGAGAATGCTGCAAAGGTTGCGGCTGCTGCATTACTTATTGCCGAAAGTCCAGTAATATCGATTAATGGAAACGTTGCCGCTTTAGCTGCAAAGGAATGCATCAGTCTAGCAAGTGCCATTCCTGCGAAACTCGAGGTAGATCTTTTTCATAGGACTGATAAACGTATAAATAAGATCATATCTGAATTAAAAAAATGTGGAGCAAAAGAAGTGTACGGCAAAAAAGAAGATGCAAGGATTCCTGGTTTGGATCACGATAGAGGCCTAGGTGATAAGGAAGGTATTTTCTCTGCCGATGTTGTCCTTGTTCCCTTAGAGGATGGCGATAGATGCCAGGCCTTAAGAGATATGAATAAGGTAGTTATAGCAATTGATTTGAATCCAATTTCAAGGACCGCTAAGACGGCAAATATAACAATTGTAGATAATGTTACCAGAGCCGTTCCAAATATTGAAAAATGGGTTAAGAAATTGAAAAATAAGGATGAGAAAAAGTTAAGAAAATTAGTCAAATCGTGGGATAATGAAAAAAATCTACGTGAAGTGCTGTCTTTTATTTCAAAAAGACTAAATTCGTTGTTTTGATTAGGTGAAAGTATGGAATCCTACAGAAGTCACTATTCGAAGGACGTAACTAAGGAAGATTTTGGTAAATCTATCACTGTTGCAGGTTGGGTTGAAGACATCCGAAATATTGGTTCTATTGCATTTATTATTCTTCGTGACAAAAAAGGAACTCTTCAACTTACACTTCTTAAAAAGAAAACTCCCGAAATATTTGAAAAACTAACATCCTTGCCAAGAGAATCAATCGTATCTGTTAAAGGTCTTTGTAAAGAAAATGAGAAAGTAAGAAATGGATACGAAATTCTACCGGAAACTTTTGAGATTTTATCTGTTGCAGAAACGCCATTACCGTTAGGCGTAGTAGATAAAGTTGAATCAGATTTTGACACAAGATTAGATAACAGAGTTATTGATTTGAGAAAACAAGAAACTCAGGCAATATTCAAAATAAGAAATACCGTTATTGCTACTGTTCATGAATATCTGCGATCTCAGAATTTCATAGAAGTGCATACCCCGAAGATTATTGCAAGTTCTTCTGAGGGTGGAACCGATGTTTTTAGAGTTAAATATTTTGAAAGGGAGGCGTTTTTGGCTCAGTCCCCGCAGTTGTATAAGCAGATGCTGATGGCGACAGGTTTGGATCGAGTGTATGAAATTGCGTGGTATTTCAGAGCCGAAGAACACAATACACGTAGGCATCTTAATGAATCCACGGCTATAGATTTAGAAATGGCTTTTATCAATGATGAAGAAGATGTAATGAATGTTCTAGAGGGTCTTGTTCACAGCATGTGGAAAAAAGCAGGAGAATGCAAAGAAGAACTTGATATTTTAAATAAGAAAGTTGTTGCACCGAAGTTGCCTTTTAAACGAGTTAAATATGATGATGCAATTAAAAAGTTAAATAAGAAAGGCAGCAAGATAACTTGGGGCCAGGATCTGGGTGCTGAAGAAGAAAAACTTCTTGGCGAGATAATGAAAGATGAGGGTTACGAGTTTTATTTTATCACTAAATATCCTCTAGAGGCTAAGCCGTTTTATACGATGCCTGAAGGCGATAAATACTCGCGAGGATTTGATTTAGAGTGTAAAGGCGTTGAAGTTGCTTCTGGAAGTCAACGTATACATGATGAAAAATTGTTGAAAGAAAGACTAAAGGCATGCGGTCTTAATCCTAAAGATTTCGAATCATATCTTAAAGCGTTCAGATATGGTATGCCTCCGCATGGTGGGTTTGGATTTGGTATTGAACGATTCTTGATGGAACTTCTTGATATAAAAAACATTAGAGAGTGTATACTATTTCCAAGAGATAGGACACGTTTGACCCCATAATTTTTTTAAAAATTAATAGTGCAGGGGACGAGATTTGAACATGAGTTTACCGGTAAAAAAATATGGTGTTCTCCTGTTGGCAAAAAATGGATTGAAATTAAGTAAAAATTTGAACAGAGGCTTCTGATGCACCGAAGAGTAAAGAAAATTCTAATAAATAAGTTGAACTAGGTTCATTTTCTATTATAAAATAGTCATTTGACGATATATATGAATTATTATCAAAATCAATAAAACTGACATTTTTACCATTATATGAACCTATAACACCATCATTAATTGATACATTATCTAAAATCAATTCATCATCCTTATAAAGTGAAATTTTTGATGTTAAACTAATGGCAAGTTCAGGATGCCAAAATGAGGGTGATACTTCTATCTTATACTGGCCGCTGTCTCCACTAATTAGACCTTTATCTTCTAATTCAATTTCTGGTATATTTCCAATAATATGTCCATATCCAACTATCCAAGGATACCTTACAACAATATTGGTTTGCTCACCATAAATATTGAGCGTAACATATGACTTATTTTCTAATCCTTTAATCTTTAAAATATCACCAACATCAAGAAGTTCATTTTTGTTTGAATCAATAAACTCAACAGAAATATTATCTTTGATGGACTTATTTCCTTCTGATAAATGTGTTCCACTTATATAACTCCCATCTAAATTTACTTGATAATTACTATAATTTAATTCCATCACAGGATTTACTCTTGAAACTTCAAATGTAGTATCTATAAGGCTTCCGTTTTCTTCCTCGGATAAATAACTCAAAGATAACAACTCTGTTGATACCTCATGTTCAAATGGACCTTTATGCCAATTGATAATATATTTTACTCCAGCCGCTATATTGTCAAGACCACCAAGCCCTTTGGTTCCAACAGTAAGCAAATAAGACTCAAAAACAGTTTCATCATCAGTTGCTGGAATATTTATTTTAAAGATATCGTGGTCATCAAGTAAATTATTGGAATTATTATCTATAAACTCAATTAGTCCTTCTTGAGAAACACCATCTTCAAGTGACTGCATAAAGTCAATCGTTTGAGTTTCGTCATATCCGCCGCCTGAAACATATACATATTCATTTGCAAACATTTCAATGGTATTTTTCACAGTTTCGGATAACACCCCACTATTATCGACATCCATCACTTTTTTTCCTTTCAACAAAGTCACATTAAGAATGCTTAAAGGATAAGAATCCTCATTAAGTGTAAAAACTTCATAAAGTGAATAATTCGTTTCTAATGTTTTATGAATTAGAATAAAACCTGCTATATATGAGGTAGCATCAATAGCATTTGCAATGGCTGTTGGCATATCCTGCCAAAGAATAAATTCCTTAGCTGACAAGAAACAATTGTCATTAAATTTATGGTCTTCAAAATGTAGAGTTTTTTGTATTTTATCCCCTACGTTATATTCCTCATCACTATCAACACGTATTTTGAACGCCTCACTATGCCCTGGATATGTATCATGGGATAGACCAAAATCACTATATTGGTCAAGTTTCACAACTGTAAAATTTCCATAATTAGTATCGATCGTTTCGACACTACTTATTGTACCTTCAACATCCACTGTATTTCCAGGTTCAAAATGCCTATTTGCCAATTCATAAATATCTAACGGACCAGTGTAAAAAAACCAGTTAAAAAATGAAAAAATAATTAGTATTGCTATTATAAATGATGCAACTGCCATTCGTTTTTGTTTTTTTGTAACTTTTAGTAATTCGCCCTTGGGTTTTTTAAGTATTAATACTGAAGAAATTGCAGAAATTATGACTGATACAATTATCAAATACCAGGCATACCCAGGACCTAAAATAATTTTTCCGCCATCAGCCGTGATAGTATTCCAAAAACCAGAAGTATATTCTATATTATTACCAGATAGAAGATTATATCGCGAAATTGCTTCAGAAAAAAAATTTGTTGATTCATTCATAAAATAAAAAATTATTACTACAAACAGAGCACAAGCAACAATACTAAAAAACGCTCCAATTTTTCTAAATTTATTAATTTTCTCATTCCCTTTTAGCGAAATAAAAAATATTGTTAATAATGCTAAGATGGCCAATATAAGACTACTTATAAGTAGATATTTGACATTATTAAAAAAACCTATTTCATCCTCTTCATAAAAACTTCGTGAATCCGAATAACTGATATCCCATTTGCTTTTTCCATTTTCATTTTTGGATGTCAGCTCATAATGAGAAAGATACATATCTAAATCTCCCTCACTTGATTCATTTATTATGTGAGACGAATACCAAGTTCCAAAGAAAGCAATTGTAATAATAATTAGAAGTATTATGACACAGAGCAATGCCGCCAAGTCTTTTTTATAGATTTTTAATGCCATTTAATCCCATCCTCTCAACACAATCAAATGAATTGTTTGAACTTATATTTTTCCATAAAAAGGTTAATAAGTGCAGGGGACGAGATTTGAACTCGCGGACCACTAAGGACAAGACCCTCAATCTTGCGCCGTTGACCGTGCTTGGCTACCCCTGCAAAACGAGGAGGGCATGAAAAGAGGTTTATTTTAAAAATTT
>Ga0315289_10003767_pt1 | contig 22826 bp, 29 predicted proteins | sample YL17G11_40_MG_FD_203452 | JGI IMG/M metagenome (GOLD analysis project Ga0315289, IMG submission 203452) | Sediment microbial communities from Yellowstone Lake, YNP, Wyoming, USA - YL17G11_40 | ecosystem: Environmental > Aquatic > Freshwater > Lake > Sediment | place: USA: Wyoming | collected... | reverse complement strand
TTGGACCACCAAGAAGATTCCCATCATTGAATATAATACTATTATTTAGAGACGGGTCAGAAATATATGAACTTGTGTTCATTATTATAGAATATACACCACTATCATTACCAACAGCTAATACTTGTGAAAGTGATGGTGTTGCTCCAAATCCTGATCCAGTAGCACCAGCGGGTCCAGTAGCTCCTTGAATACCTTGACTTCCGGTAGCACCATTACTTCCAGTCGCTCCTGTTTCTCCGTTTGATCCAGTAGCACCAGCAGGTCCAGTAGCTCCTTGAATACCTTGACTTCCGGTAGCACCAGTCTCACCTTGACTTCCGGTAGCACCAGTAGCACCAGACCCGGATCCACTAATTATAGTAGTCCAAGTTGCATTACCATTCGCATCCGACATCAGTACCTTTCCAACACCTTGATTTCCATCAATATAACTAAAAGTTGCTGGTGATGCAGTTGTTCCTATTACTATTGAATAAACACCGCTGCTATTACCAACTGATAAAACCTGCGAAAGTGATGGGATTGAAAATGTCCCGCTGCCACTACCCCCAATGACGGTTATAACACCATATATATCTTTCTGTTTTAAAACACCGTCTAAGTCATATGCGACCGCAAATCCGCTTGATGGAGTACCCACCGTTAACATATCCACTAAATATCTAAACTGAATCATAGACTATATATTATTTCTTTATATGAGAAATATTTCGTATATTTGTATAAACCAAAAAACGATGAAATTCGACAAAGATTTTAAGAAAAATTTCAAGATAGAAGGTTGGTTACATCCAACTACCATTACATCAGTTGTTGATGGTAAAAAATATGCCGTTTGTGGTGGTACTTGGATTCATATCCCAAATGATATGACATTTGACGAAGTACAGGCAGGTTTTATTGACTTAAGACCAATTCAAAAGAAACAAGAAGATGTGTTCAAAGAAGTAAAATCATCCAAAGGTAATACTACGTATAAAATATACTTTAAATCAGGCTCTTGGAGTTGCACTTGTTCAGGATTTGGTTTTCGTAGAAAATGTACTCACATCGAGAGTGTTAAAAAAGACTTAAAGAAATTATTTTAATATGGGACATTGTATATCTGTATATCTGATTCATAAATCAGAACTTAGAAATGAAAAAATTAATTCAGTAATTGAGGGTGGTGATAGTGAGGATGGTATTTTAGTTAAAAGTAAAATTAAATCCAATGATTTGATATGGACAGAATTAAAAGAAGGGGTTTTAGCCACAGAACATATTCCTAACATCAAAGAATGGGGTAAGGATAAAACGATAGTTAGAATCACTACTGACTATTTTGGTGGTAGTGGTCACCAAACAGCTAAAGTATTTATTGATAATAAGAAAGTTTATGATAAGAGCGATGAATTTGAATGGAATGAAAAACCAATAAATACTGCTCTAAAAATGATGGGCATTCAACGTAATCCACAGATGGATGAATTTGATACAATAGGTTTGGGTAGATATAGAAGTAACGCGGATTTTAACTATAAGATTACTCAATCAATTTGAGATAGAATCTAGCTACAATTATTTTGTTCCTTTCTCGTCTGGTATTAAATAATTGACCATTATCTATCATATCAAGTATTTCTTTATTAACTTTATCTCTGATGGTATTTATGTCCTCTTTACTAGAGAACCTACTGGTGTAGTTACCTGAAACAGGACACCCAAAATTGAAACTCATTTCGATGCTATCCCCTATTATATTAATTTTACTAATACAATCCAGAACATCCTCTATAAATTTATCAAGGTTTTGTTGTTCTTTTAATTCGAATATTAGCGGATTGCGTGATAACTTTCCATTAAAGAATTCCATATCACCGATTGCCCTACAGCAGAAATGATCGATTACTAAATAATCAAGATATTCCAGAAATGATCCATAATCTCCCCCTTCATCAGAGTGAAATCCGGCATTTTGTCTCCATCTATTATATGTATTATAGTTGTCATGTATTTCGGCAAAGATATCTTCAATCATATCTCTATACTTACTCCATAACTCTTTAACATCTAACTTATGCTTCTTTTGGAAGTCACGATAATCCTGCTGCAAGTGCTTATAATCATTGATAAAATTTTCATATAGGGAGATATTCCTCATTAGTATTTGGGTAATTTCATGTCGGTAGTGATCTCAATCTTGAATCCAAATCCTAACTCATCATCTGATCCGTATTTAACTTCTGTATCATACTGAGTTCCTTGAAATGTGATTGGTTTTGGTCCGTTTAATTTCTGTTGTCTTCTCATTTCTTCACCTTTCCTTTTGGCTTCCTCTTGAGCAACCATTTGTTCAAATGTTAATTCTGGTTGAATAGGTTGTTGAGGTTCTTCCCTCGTTGAGAATTGTTGAGGAACATGGCCATATTTACGAAGTATTTCTTCAGCTTCGTATCCAGTTATCTCTCTAGTGGATTCAACTGACTGGTCTTGTACTATTCTTACTGTTGGCTTATTCATATTTTATATATTAAGTTTTAATTAAAGTTATTTTATTACTACCAAGATACTCTAGTCTATAACCTGGTACAGGATTTCTTTCTAAGTATCTCACATACATTTTAGTTCTTTGTGTGACATAATGCTTTTCGGTCTCCTTTGCTAATCCAAACATTGTTATTCTTTTAACCCATGATTTTCTTTTAATAAAATCCAGGAATATCTCACCAAATATCGTTTTTAGAGTGTTATATGGATTGGTATTGACTAATTTGGAGACATCATAATAACCTTTCTCCTCGTCATAAACAAAGTAGCTTGCCTCATATTCTGTACCTAAATCATTTGCACTAGATCTTAATCTCGGTACATTCTTAAACTCAACAAGATATTTATTGCTATTGTTATCTACAAAAGTATATTTGACTTTTGCATTTGTATCCTCAACCAATTCCCATTGATATGATTCAACCTCTTCGAATATCAAATCGTATATCGACTTTAAATACTTCATATTTAATATATATTAAAATGAGATATTTGAAAACATATGAGAGTCATAACATTAAACAACAAATTATTGATGGAGTAAATCAGACAATTGATGATGCTATGAGATCTCTTGAAGATGAGGGATTTGTGGGAGTAAAAACCATACCCGGATATGGTGAGGGTGGGTCTGGATATGATATTTTTAAGAAATATACTAGAAAGGTAGAAGGGGGTAAAAAGACAATAGGTTTCATCCAACTTAATGGTGAAATTAATGATGGTGTAATAGATTGGAGTGATAATGAGTATGAGCATTTTGATCACGATATAGTTCAAGAGTTTTTGAATGCTTTGAGTCTTATGAATGGTATTAGTGGAATAAATATAATGTTCAGCTTTACTAATCATTATGATGAGGATAAAATACTTATTTATACAAACGTATGAGATATCTAAAACTATACGAAGATTTTGATCACCTGTCCTCTAGAGGAGTAGATCCAAGTAGAACATATTTTGTACATGATGAACAGAGTAATAACACATATTTCTTCCTGTATAATTTAAGTGGTGATTGTGTTGGGTATCAGAAGTATAATCCCGATAATTTAAAAGCTGGTGGTCTTGGTTGGATGGGTAGATATTTCACTAAAGTGCACAAAGAGGCAACAGGACATAGTAAGATTGCTGTGTATGGGTTGGAAACATATGATATGAATAAGGATTACTTTTTTGTTGCTGAAGGAGTGTTTGATATTATTAAAGTGCATAATGCTGGTGAGCCAGGAATTGCAAATCTTGGATGTTCCTTATCAAGACAGGCTAAAAATTGGTATAATACTCTAAGTCAAAAGAAAATTGTTATACAAGATAGAGATGATGCTGGTACTGAACTTGGTTCGATTGGTGACTATGTTTATACTGTACCGGAACCCTATAAAGACTTGGGTGAGATGCCTCAGGATGAGGTAAATAAGTTCATAGAAGATATTAAGAAAGAAATAGGAATTTAAATTATTTTCAAAAAAAGATTGAAAAAAACACAAAAGGGACAAAACATTTCTGATATATAGTATATAAGTAATGATATTGCGGGATGGAGAAGTAGTATCTCGCTTGGCTCTTTCACTTGGAAGTGATAAGAGATAACCAAGAGTTCGCTGTGTGCAATTCCAGCTCCCGCTACAAAAGAATAAAAAGATTAACAAAAATTTGGTAGATAATAAAAAACACCTTATATTTGTAGAAGAAATTAAAAACAATTAAATAATTAGAAACAATGAACACAATTTTTAACATAGAAGCGATAGGGTATGAAGGGGGCGCGTATAGCATCTCTAATGTCAGACCATTGTCTATGTTGTAATATGTGATTATATTATAAAATTGATAAACCCGTCTGATGAAAATTCAGACGGGTTTTTTGTTGTTTGAAATATTGGGAGTATAACGTCAGCGGCATGTGAGCCGCCCCTCAACAAAACAGACGTATGGCTTGAGGCAAGTATGGTTCGAAACCTGCTACTCCCACTAAATAAAATGTTGCGTTCGACTAGCGGTCTATGTCGCCACCCTTTCAAGGTGGAATCGAAAGATGTCATGGGTTCGAATCCCATACGCAATACTAAAGAAAGCACGGGAGTGCGCCAACGTTGGAGAGTTGGGCTGGTCTGTAAAACCAGTGGCTTATGCCTGAGTGAGTTCGATTCTCACCACTCCCACAAATGGTCCCATCGTCTAAAAGGCAAGGATAACAGATTTTCACTCTGTTGATACGGATTCGAATTCCGTTGGGACTACAAATGGATCGTTAGCAAAGCGGCAAAGTCGGGAGACTGTAAATCTCCTCCCTTCGGGGTTCGTAAGTTCGAGTCTTACACGGTCCACATATTGGTGAGTAGCTTAGACGGTAGAAGCGCATGTCTTATACACATGAGATAGAGGGATCGTTACCCTTCTCACCTACCAAGACAAAATGTCGATGACGCATAAATGGTGGTGCACCTGACTTCCAATCAGGAACAGAGCCGGTTCGATTCCGGTTATCGACTCTAAAAAATAAAACGAAAGGAAAAATGAAAAGTTGAAATTGAAGTAAAATTGTAAATGTTCTTATGGACGTATTGATTGTAATATCTATGGTTGCTGTATTAAATAAAAGAGATATCAAATGTCGTATCTACGAAAATGATGTTGAAACTTGGGTACCGGACTTTAACTCGAATATACAACGTAAAGAAACAAATACAATTGTTATTAACTTCGATAAGATATAATAACATCCGAGAAACATGGGTTCGAAACCCATACTGTCCTTCGGGGTGGTTCGTCTAGTGGTTTAGGACGCTCGGGCTTGCAATAGTGGTGTTAATGGTATTAGCACATCTGGCTTCCAACCAGAAAGTGTCGGTTCGAATCCGGTCTACTGCACAAATGTTCCCATCGACTACGTTGGTTAGGTCACCTGCTTCTCAGGCAGGAGAACTCGGATCGTCACCGAGTGGGAATACAGAAAAATAGTTTGGATGAATCCATAAATCTATCCTGAGGGCGATGCCTGTTCCAAGCTATAAGAATTAAATGGGGGCGCATGTACCAAGGCTGGCGAGAAACCTTTGCAAGGTTTTTGGGAGATTTCGATTATCTTCGCCTCCACGAGTTCAGTAGAGGAACTCTCCACTTTAATATATACTAAAAAGTAAATATTAATATGAAGTGTAAAAATATTGAATGTGAAAATAAAACTACCGGTAAAAGAGTCTACTGCTCACTAACTTGTAGAAACATATTTGTTAATAAACATTTGAGAAGTTATGAGAAAGTTTCAGAAACCTTTCAGAAAAAGAAAAAGAACAGAGAGGAAGACTATTTAAAGAGTCCAAACTTATGTAAGGCTTGTAATGAAGTAATAGACTTTAGTAAAGTTAATGATAATGAGGGATTTTGTGACAGATCATGCGCTGTATCATATTCAAATAGGAAAAGAAAAGGAATTAAGTATAGTTTGAGTGTTGGTGGGTTGGAAGTTTTAAGGCAAAGTGCTTATAGAAACTTTGGATTAAATAAAGTAGATAAAGTTACCAAGAGTTGTATTAATTGTGATGTTAAGTATGTCAATAAAAATAAATCTTTTTGTAAAAAGAATTGCAAAATTGAGTACGATAAGAAGAATACAGATGAATATCAAGGATATAGAAGAGACACCAACTTCAAGTTTAATCTAGCTGATTATTCAGAAGAGTTTGACTTCTCACTTATTGAAAAGTATGGATGGTATTCTCCCTCTAATAAGAATGATAATTTGGATGGTGTTAGTAGAGACCACTTGTTATCGGTTAGAGAGGGATTTGAAATAGGAATTGATCCGAAGTTGATAGCTCATCCAGCTAATTGTAGATTGATAAAACATACTGATAATATCAGTAAAAATAAAAAATCAATAATAACTTATAATGGCTTATTAGAGAGAATAGAGGTTTTTGAAAAAAAGTATGGTAAATACTATAAATAGTTATGAACTTGTATAAAAACATAAAAGATGGTAAAATTTATATCCTGTATAATTCAGGAGGTAGTTATACCGCTTTGCCTTATAAACATGGAGGTAGACCTATTATGAATTGTAATATGAAAGAATTTATTCCTGTTATAGGAAAAATGTAATTGCGAAAGTAGCTCAGTGGTAGAATATTTCCTTGCCAAGGAAAAGGTCGCGGGTTCGAATCCCGTCTTTCGCTCATATGTTGGGTCAGGGAACGCACACCTGGCGAGGTGCCCTCCCAACTCCAATTAAAAATGAAGATTAGAAACATAATATTAGTATTGAAGGATCAAATGCCTTTTACGAGATTTTTAAGAAACCTCCGTAAAGGACACTTGCTCGGTATTATAAACAAACGTTCACATTTCAGAGACAATGGACAAGCTAAAGTTATGTATAATACTAAACAATCAGCTCAAAAAGCAGCTGATAAAATGTCTCAAAAAATAGGAACTCATTTCAGTAATTACAAATGTATTTGGTGTAATGGGTATCATTTAGGAAAGAACAGGGAGAATAAAACTTAGTCCCACTTTTGTATATCTTTCCAAGGCTTTATTAATATGAAGCTATGTTCAACTCCTGGTGATGGTCGATCTCTTTTCGGAACAATACTTAATCTCTTTCCAATAAATTTTTCTAAGCTATTTTGCATCGATTTTAATTCTTTTAGGAAATCAGTTGATTCTCTCCAATCAAGATTACAGATATAAACATATTGTGGTTCATCGCTGTGTAATCTGGGCATTATTGTCCAGAATTTATAGTCCGGGTCCTTTCCCATCTCATCACTGATAGTATCGAGTTCGGAATATTCCAAATGTGGTATATCATACTTGTCAAAAATATCTTGAAGATAGTCGGTTATATTGTCAAATATTTCATTTGATTCAAATGATTCTTTTATGCTTTTCAGATATTTCACTTATTTAACTAGACTTTTTAGAAATTTAGATGTTTTGCTTTCTGTGCCACATCTACAAAATGATTTGTGAAACCCACAACATTCTTGGATCTTACCGTATTTATTTTCATTTGATTCCTTTATCTCTTTTAGAACTTTTTCAACTTCTGTCATATATTTAAGTTATTTTTACTTCGTATATATTAAACATAACTAACATTATTTTATAAATACTGAATGAGTAGAAAATCATCAATTAATAAAATAAAGAGGGATAATTCAAAGAGTAATAACATAGAGTCCTCTCTGTGTATGTATCTTTATGAGAAATCACATTCTCCGATAACAACGAGATTTACTGGTATGGGACTAGCTGAGTGTGATGTTCTTTCAATTTCGAAATCAGATTATATTTATGAGTATGAACTTAAAATAAGCAGAGGTGATTATAAGAAAGATTTTATCAAAGAAAAGCATACTCTTATAATAAATGAGAAGTATACCAAAACTATAAAAGGTGAGATACTTTATTTGCTCCCTAATTATTTTAGTTATGTCACTCCAAAGGGTTTGATAAGTATTGATGAGGTTCCGGAATACGCTGGTCTAATATACATAGATGAAAATGGAATATTTGAGGTTATCAGAAAACCTAAACTTCTACATAAAACAAAAGCTAATGATTCCTTCATAAGACAAGTTGCTCATAATCTTAGTTGTAAGCTTGTTTTTAAGAAAGTGGTATAATTATTAAAGTAATTTCTGCGAAATTCCTTCTTCTTTTCTTTTGCCTACTTCCAATCAGTTGTTGGTTATATGTATATGATCCTCCTATTATACCATAATAGTATTGAGTCGATTCTATTTTAAATCCAATATCACCTAATCTAGTATCAAAACTCTTAAGATTTGTATTTTTGAATACTGATGCATTCTCATCACTCATTGATATCTTAATCCTTATGAAGTCAGAATAGTAATCTATATAATATACTGATGGATTGTTTGATTTGGTATTCTCGGTTTCTCCTTCGTATTGGTCATATGTGAGCCTTGATAAATTAAAATCATCACCTACTTCAACCGTAAATACTTCGTTTATTATCTCAACATCATTGGATAGGTTGGATTCAAATATTTTATATCGTTTAATATGTTTCATTATTTATCTGCTTCTGTAAAGAAATTTGTTATAACTTTACCACCGACTCCAATAATGTTTAATGTGAATATGATCCAGATTGTATAATTCTCTGGTAGAGGAGCACCCATCATAATAGCAGACATACCACTTGTTCCAACAAGAACCGAATCTCCTATTTTTCTCCATTTAATTGGAGTAGGACTTTTGTACTTTTCACCCAAGGATTTCTTCTTCGAGTTTGTTATCAATGGGTTTACATCTGGTGACATAAGAAAGTATTTTGTTTCTGTATATATTTTTTCCTATAAATGGATTTAATTCCTTATATTTGTCAAATGTTAACGAAGAGTGTAGAATATGCTATAAAGTCATTGATATTAATTAAGTATCAAGATTCACATATTAATGTTGATCAGATTAGTCAGAAGTTAAGTACTCCAAAAAACTTCACATCCAAAATACTTCAATTATTAGCCAAAAAAGGATACATCATTTCTCAAAAGGGACCCGGTGGTGGATTCATTCCAAATGACTATACTCATACGGTAAAAGAGCTTATTATCGATATTGATGGTGAGTTTAAATATGATAGATGTGTATTGGGTCTTTCTGAGTGTTCTGACTCAAACCCTTGTCCACTACACGACTACTTCAAACCAATCAAGTCAAAAATACTTGGTGAATTTATGGAAGTAACAATCGAGGAAATTTGCAAAAATCCAAATAAAGTACTCAAACTTTAGTAATTTTTATTATATATAAGAAAAGGATATAGACATCGTTTTATGTTTTTATCCATAAAAAATTATATAATATGAATGGATATATCAAATCAAATTCTGAGTGACATCACTGTTTACATGAAGTATGCAAGATATGTAAATGGTAGAAGAGAATCATGGGAAGAAATCGTAGACAGAAACAAATCTATGCACATCAAGAAGTTTCCACAACTAAAAGACGAAATTGAATCAGCTTATCAATTTGTCTATCAAAAGAAAGTCTTGCCGTCAATGAGATCGATGCAGTTTGCGGGTCGACCAATAGAAATATCACCTAATCGAGTATTTAATTGTTCATATCTACCAATTGATGATTGGAGATCATTTTCCGAAATTATGTTTTTGTTACTTGGTGGAACAGGGGTTGGGTACTCTGTTCAGTTTCACCATATCGAAAAACTACCCGAAATTAGAAAACCAAATCCAAACAAATCAAAAAGATTTCTTGTTGGTGACTCCATTGAGGGGTGGTCTGATGCAGTTAAAGTATTGATTAAGTCATATTTCTTTGGTGGATCAACCATCGATTTTGATTTCTCGGATATTAGACCAAAGGGGGCTCAACTCGTGACATCTGGTGGTAAGGCTCCGGGTCCTCAGCCTCTTAAAGAGTGTGTTGTTAAATTGCAGGGTATTTTGGATGCTAAAGAAGATGGTGATAGACTTTCATCACTTGAGGTACATGACTTAGTTTGTCATATAGCTGATGCTGTATTGGCTGGTGGTATTAGAAGAGCTGCTCTTATATCATTGTTTAGTGCAAATGATATGGATATGATGTCTTGTAAATCAGGAAATTGGTGGGAATTAAATCCACAAAGAGGAAGAGCAAATAATAGTGTGTCTCTTTTAAGACACAGAATAACAAGGGAATATTTCAATGATATTTGGGATAGAATAAAAGCGTCTGGATCCGGAGAACCAGGAATCTATTTTACAAATGATAAAGACTGGGGAACTAATCCTTGTTGTGAAATTGCATTAAGACCATATCAATTCTGTAACTTATGTGAAGTTAATGTATCTGATGTTATCAATCAAGAAGATTTTAATGATAGGGTTAGGGCTGCGACTTTTATTGGTACCTTACAAGCATCTTATACTAACTTCCATTATCTAAGAGATATTTGGAAAAAGACTACCGAAAAGGAAGCTCTTTTGGGAATATCAATGACTGGTATTGCATCAGGTAAAGTCTTGAAACTAAATATGAAAGAGGCCGCTGGTATTACAAAGGATGAGAATAAAAGAGTATCAAAACTAATTGGTATAAATTGTGCAGCTAGAACAACTGCGGTTAAGCCAGCTGGTACCACATCATTAGCTTTAGGAACATCTTCTGGAATACATGCTTGGCATAATCTATTTTATATTAGAAGACTGAGAGTTAATAAAAGTGAGGTCATCTATGAGTATTTAATGAGTGTTGTCCCTGAGTTGATGGAAGATGAATATTTTAGACCACATGATACCGCTGTTTTGTCAATACCACAGATGGCTCCGATCGGATCTATTCTTAGAGACGAATCATCACTTGATCTATTGAATCGAATTAAACTAATTCACAATGAGTGGATTAAACCAGGTCATATATCTGGTCAAAATACTCACAATGTGTCTGCTACAATATCTATCAAAGATGATGAGTGGGTAGATGTTGGTAACTGGATGTGGGATAATAGAGACTCATATAATGGGTTGAGTGTTCTGCCATTTAGCGATCACTCCTATAAACAAGCTCCATTTGAAGATACTACAAAGGAATTATATGATGAAATGTTTGGTAAGCTAAAGAATATTAATCTAATGAATGTTTATGAGATAGAGGACTCTACTAATTTAATGGGTGAAATTGCTTGTGCTGGTGGTTCTTGTGAAGTTACCTAAAACTTGATATGGTATGTTAATTCAAATCCTTTGGAACTTGGGTTAACATCCAATCTTAAACCATCAACAAAGCTAGGTTTTATGACAATTGTTTTATCTGGTTTAATTTGTATATAATCATGTAGAAATTTCTCTGTCTTGTCCTTTCCAATTTTGGGGAATAAATTTATTTTTAACGCATCTATTCCTTTTGGATTCTTATTATAATCAATGACTGTATCAACTATTGATAACTTTTGTTGGTTATTCTTTAATACTTGAGCTTGTGTCTTATTGATTCCTAAACTTAATAAAGCGGATAGTAATATATTCTTAATATATCCAACTTCTTCATTTGTAAAATCATTATAATTTTTAATTCTCATATCATATATATTATTTTTATCAAATTATAATGTCTAACTTTAAATTAACCTTTAATAAGTGAAAGGTGATATCCACTCATTTGTTGATATTTTTTAGGATAATTATACTTATATTTGAATATATAACTTAAATCATCTGTGAAGGCGCAGATTACCGTAATCTTAAAATAAAAAAAGAATTATGGAATATATTAAACGAGTCCTTGTCCTACTTTTGGTAATCGTAGGTACTAATCTAATCTCACAGACTTCGGATCAATCTAGAAGTTTTATAAACAGAACACATATAGCAATTGCTAAAGTCCAAAAAGAAATTTACCGATCTGGTAAATATGATTTTAGCGAAGACATTAAAAAGGCCATCAAATACCAAGTGATAGCTATAAAGCTATTCAAAGAAAACAAACTCAAAGAATCTATTTCTTATTCATACAAGTCAAGAATTCAGTGTATAGAGTTATGTAGTAAATTGTCAATTATCGAAAACTATAATATAAATGATGACGAGAAAACCTATTGTTTTAATGGTGAATTTATTACTAATTTAAGTCCATTGAGTACTGAAGAAAATAGAAAGATAGAAGAACTTAACATTTTAGATGTGTCAAAGTTTCTTGAAATAGAATTAAACATTATAAAATAACATCAAAATATGAAAAAACTAATAAGTATATTATTCTTTACTTTGATAACTCTTACAAAGAGTTTCGGTCAAGCTATCCCCTGTCCTACTGTAAATGCTCAGGTAGGTACTGGACCAAGTACATATATCTGTGTTGGTCAATGTGCTAACCTAAGTGCTAGTGTATCTGCAATTGTTGCACAAACAAATAGTTATGTCGTGTCGTCTATACCATATTATAATTTCCCATATGCTGGTGGTTCTATGGCTGTTTGGAATGCTGACGATATGTGGGGTCAGGTAATCCCTATTGGATTTAACTTTTGTTATTTTGGTAACTCATATAACCAACTTGTAGTTGGTACAAATGGTGTTGTTACTTTTAATCTAGCTCTTGCTGGAGGTGGTTGTAACTGGTCTATTACCACTGCTTTACCAAGTGCTGCTAATATGCCAGCTAACTCAATAGCTTGTCCATTTAGAGATATTGTTACTAATGGTGTTGATTATGCTCACTATTATGTCACTGGAACAGCTCCTTGTAGAGCAATGGTTATCTATTGGCAAAACATACCTTTATTTAGTTGTGTTAACCCACGAACATGGACTCAACTAGTGCTATATGAAGGAACCAATATCATTGATGTCAATATTCAAAATAGTTCTATATGTGCTTGGAATAATGGTAGAGGGATAGTTGGAATTCAAAATTTAGGTCCGACTACCGCATATTGTCCACCTGGTAGAAACTTCCCATCTTCTTGGAATGGTATAAATGAATCTTGGAGATTTTCTCCAGCTGGCGCATCTACTGCTACTTGGAGTTGGTCAGGTCCTTCTGGTGTGGTTGGTGCAGGAACAACCATCGCTGTTTGTCCTACTGTCACAACAACTTATACTGCTTCTTGTGTTATGGGTTGTGCTGGACCAAGTGCTTATCAAGGTACTGTGCAGGTGATTGTTAATCCTTCTCCTACTGTTGCTCCTACAAGTAATGCTCCTATCTGTCAAGGCAGTCAATTAAATATTTTAGCTAATGGTGGTGGTACTATGACCACATATGCTTGGATCGGACCAAATGGATTTACTTCTGCTATTCAGAACCCAACAATATCCGTCGCTCAGCCTTCTAATTCAGGAACATACTCATTAGTGGCTTCTAATAACTTTACAATTGGGCCAAGTTGTGTGAGTAGTGGTTCGACTTTAGTAACTGTTGTTCCTGTAAGTCAAGTTACTGTAACTCCTAGTTTTACTTTATGTCAAGGTTCTAGTTTAAATTTAACATCTGTTAATACTACACCACCAACTTCTTATAGTTGGACAGGTCCAAATACATTTACTTCAACTTTACAAAATCCTATTATACCTAATACAACTGTTCTTAATTCTGGTAATTATGTTGTTGTAACATCCTTTTCAACTCCTAATATTCCATTAGTTTGTACAAGTAGTGCTGTTAGTAATGTATCTATTGTTGCTACATCTCCCGTTACTGTTACTACACCAGCTAATATATGTGAACATACTACTGCTAATTTAACCGCATCAGCTAATCCTAATGCTTTATTATATACATGGACCGGACCAAATGGATTCAGTGCGACTGGAACAAATCCAGTAATAAACAATATTTCACCAGCTGCGACTGGTATGTATAATGTTATTGCAACTTGGGCTATTGGTAGTGTTAGTTGCAACATAAATGGACTTAATGCTATAAATGTTATTCCTGTTGCTCCGGTTACTATCAACCAACCAATAACTGTTTGTTATCCTGGTAATGTTTCCTTAACAGCGAGCTCACAAGGAGCTTCATCTTATAGTTGGTCTGCTACAAATGGATATACTACTAATCTACAAAATCCATATTTTGCAGCACCGTCTCCAACTTTAAGCGGTATTTATACAGTCGTTACTACTTATACAAATGGTAGTGTTCTAACTTGTTATAATAGTAACACTACACAAGTAACTATTAATCCAATATTAACTTTTACACTCCCACCATTTGAGAGGTTGTGTTCTAATGTTTCTCATACTATTTTGGGTCCTGTTGGTGCTACTTCTTATACTTGGAATGGTCCTGCTGGTATTTCAAATCTTCAGAACTATACACTTCCTTGGACTCAAACAAATAACTCAGGTGTTTATACTTTGATTGTGAATTTGGGACCTTGTCAGACATCTGCTAGTCAGCGTATAGAGATTTTATCTCCTATATCATATACTCAAACACCTGGTAACAGAGTAATCTGTGATGGTGATAAAATCACTTTAGTGGTGGGTGCTGCTGGTGGTAGTGAGAACTACGCTTATAATTGGAATCCATATAACTACTTGGCTACTCCAACTGGAAGTCTACAACAAAATATTCAACCTCAAGGAACAACTATTTATAATGTATCTGTGTATGATATTGCTTGTCCTAACTATACTATATCAACAACACTTACTGTTACTGTTAATAAACCACCAGTTCCGGATTTAAGATTGGATAAAGTGAGTGGTTGCGAGCCATTGTGTTTAACATATAATAGTCATACTCAAAATACTGCTGAGTCAATAACTTATGACTTTGGAAATGGTAATGTTATGATAGCGGATAGTTTCGTTTATTGTTTAGATAATGGAAACTACAATCTTAATATTAAGACAAAGGGTAAAAATGGTTGTGTTGGAACATACACAATGCCATATACGATAAATGTTTGGCCTACTCCACATTCTGATATAAATTGGTCACCTGATCCTGTGAGTACTGTTAATAATCATGTTACGTTTGAACCAACATTTGGATTCGGTCCTATTGTTGAATATCAATGGTCATTTCTTGGTACTAACGCTGATACTTCTTCTGTGAGAAATCCTGAAAGAATTTACGATAAAGTTGGTAAATATCAAGTAATGCTTATTTCAAAAACTGACAAGGGTTGTATTGATACTACATTCAGAATATTAGAGGTTAGAGATGATTTTAATATCTTTATTCCTAACACATTTACTCCTAATGGAGATGGAATGAATGATACGTTTTGTGTTAAGGGTCTTGGAGCTAAAACCGAGGGATTTAGTATGGAAGTTTATAATAGATGGGGTGAGTTGATTTACTCAACTAAAGATATTACTAAAGGTTGGGATGGTACTTTCAAAGGACTAAATGTTCAAAATGGTGTCTATGTTTATGTGGTGAAGGCCTTAGGTGCTAACGGCGAAGGTAAGAAGGAATTTAAAGGACACGTTTCATTGCTGAAATAATTTTAATAAATGAGGGGTGAGTTTCACTCAATTGCTCCTCATTTATTAAATAACTTTACTTATATTTGAATATATAATATTATTAGACCCGTGTTGATGCGGGTTTCCTGAGGTTATTGCACGGACATACCAAACTAAACAAAAAGTATGAAAGTCAAAAAAATTCTATTAGCCCTGTTCTCAATACTATTGATTACAAAGGGACTATCACAAACTCAAGTAATGAATCCGTATTTACCTGGAACTACTTGTGCAACCTGTATTGTTAATAACAATTCAAACCCAAGAGGTGGAGGTAATAACAACACTATTATGAATGGTAATGGTGTAATTGCAACAAGCTATGTAAACACTGATTGTGGATTAGGTTATGTTCATGGTAGAGTTAAGCTAGGTAAAAGAGGTAGTATAGCGGGTGTTAATCAACCAGCTCCTATTACAATCACTGGTTTACCGCCATGTTTTCAAATTCTTAAAGCTTATTTATATTGTGGTGGTTCAGGTAATGGTATTGCTATTACTGCTAGTGTGACTAATCCTGCTGCGACCAATTCTCTTTTTCCGATGACACTAATCGGTTCACACGTTGATAAATGTTGGGGATATGCTGGCACGAGAAACTATCGAGCTGATATTACTGCTTTAATTACAGGAAATGGAAACTACATGGTTTCTGGTATTCCTACAAATCCCCCAACTGCTGGTAATGATATGGATGGGGCTAGTATTATTATCATTTATAAAGATCCTACTCAAAATTGGACAGGAAGTATTGTAATTGGTGATGGTTGTCAAGTTGGTATCGGTGGTACTCAAACAAACACATTAACTGGATTCACTTCTTGTGGTCCTTCTACTTTTGCTCAAGGGTTTTATATCGTGAGTGATATGCAAAATGTAGGAACATTTCCTATGAAAATGAATAACGCGGCTTTTAATTTTACATACGCAAATGGTATTCAAAATTGGTGGGACTATTGTGTTGGACCAGCTTCTCCAGTAACAGCAGGACAAACCAGTTTCCCATTTGGTGTTTCATCCTCTAATGATTGTTATAATATCGTTGTGGAAGGAATGTATTGGAGAACCACTTGTAATGTATGTGTTGTAAGTAATTTAACTATTACTCCAATTGTCACTTCAACTTGTACAATAGGATCAGCAACTGCGGTAGTTACTGGTGGAAATGCTCCTTATAGTTATACCTGGACACCATCGGCTGCTACGACTTCTGCTATTAACAGTGTCGCTCCGGGTAGCTATACCGTGAATGTAAAAGATGCTACTGGTTGTTTTACTGGTACCGCTGTTATATTAATTCCTGCTAACGTAACAACTCTAGCTGTAAATAGTTCAACTATATGTTTTGGTAAAACAACAACATTAACCGCGGTAGGTGCTAACTCATATACTTGGACACCAATCGCTACATTAAACACTGGTAATGGACCTGCTGTAATTGCGAGTCCGACAACAACAACAATTTATACGGTAACTGGAACAAACTCACTAGGTTGTGTAGGTACTATTACTTCAACCGTAGTTGTAAATCCACTTCCTGTAATTGCAGTAAATAACCCAACTGCTTGTCTAAATACTTCATTTACATTAACATCAAATGGTGGTAATTCTTATTCTTGGTCAGGTCCAAACGCTTATGTTTCGGCTTTACAAAATCCTTCATTTGCGGTTGCTTCTCCATCGTTGAATGGAAACTATACTGTTATGGTGACAAGTATCCAAGGTTGTACTCAAACCGCGGTCGCTAACGTCTCTGTGGTTCCTTTGCCAACAGTTTCTATTGTCGGTACGAATACTTTATGTTCTAATAATTATAATGGATCTCCAAGTTCTGTTATAATAACTGCATCTGGTGCTACAAGTTATACCTGGAATATCCCTGTTGGATATGCTGCGTCGAGTTTGAACTCACCCTCATTTACTTTAACTCCTCCAAATACAAATATCCAAACCGTAGCTACACTATCCGTAACTGGATCAAATGGTTCTTGTACCAATAGTGCTGTTTATACCATCACTGTTATACCAAATCCAACCATTGCAGTTACTTCAATGAGTATATGTGTTGGAGAATCAACAACCCTTACTTCAACTGGTGCGACAACTTATACTTGGTCACCTTCATTAACTCTAAACACTGCTAATGGATCAAGTGTTATATCAACACCAAGTATCACAACAGTATATTCGGTAATTGGTTCGAGTCTTGGTTGTAATAGTCAATCACAGACTGGAAGTGTAATAGTATTTCCGCTTCCTTCAATGGTTGTTTCTCCTCCAAATCCAACAATTTGTGCTGGTAGCTCTGTTGGATTAACTTCGTTTGGTGCTACTACTTACACTTGGGGACCTTCATCCTCATTGAATACAAATACCGGAAACTTTGTAATCGCTTCTCCTGTAACAACTACAAACTATACAATTGTAGGGACCTTAAATACTTGCACTGCTAGTATAATAAGACAAGTAGTGGTTATACCATTGCCAACCTTACAAGCACTCGCTAGTAAAACAGTTTTATGTGAAGGTGAGAAAGTTAATATAAACGCAAATGGTGCATCAAGTTATACTTGGTCTCCTGTTAATGAATTTGGTAACTCTATAACGGTTTCTCCGAATGTAACAACTACATATTATTTAATAGGTAATAATGGACAATGTACCGCAACATTATCTGTTCCAATAACAGTTTTACCAAAACCAGTGTTAGAATTGTCAGTTAATCCTCAGAGGATATGTTTTGGATATTCCACAACTGTAAATGCTTCTGGTGCTATGACCTACTCTTGGTCACCAACACCAAATATCTTGAATGTGGGTGGTAACTCAGCAATTGTTTCACCAACTACATCAACAAACTATACAGTAATGGGAATCAATTATGCTGGAACAGTTGCTTGTATGATGACTAAAGAAATATTAGTTGATATAATTTCACCTATTATTCCTGTGGTTACAAATAGCGTTGAAATTTGTCAAGGACAAAGCGTAAAATTAAATGCTAGTGGTAGTAATACATACTATTGGAACCCATCAGATGGATTAAATAATAATCAGATTTCTGGTCCTACTGCAAATCCTAGGTCAACTACTTTATATACTGTTTATATTTCAGATGGTGGATATTGTAGAGTTGCTTCTACTGTCTTGGTAAAAGTTAACCCACAACCTACTGTTAATGCTGGTCCTGATTTAATCTTTAATTCGGATGAACCAATGTATTTGAAAGCAATAGGAACAGGAACAATGACTTGGATTTTTGGTGATGGTATTTTATGTCATGTTTGTCCTAATTCACAAGTTGTTACAAGAACTGGTGGAAATTATATGGTTCAAACTATAAACCAATATGGTTGTAAATCAATCGATGATTTGAACATTGAAGTTACAAACTATTATAGTATATACATTCCAAATGTATTCACTCCTAACTTTGATGATGTGAATGATTTATTCTTAGTATGTGGTGTTGGGATTTCAAATATTGAAGTTAGTATATTCGACAGATGGGGAGAGAAGATATTCTATTCAAAAGAACAATTAAAAGGATGGGATGGTACTTATAAGACAGACTTCTGTAAACAAGATGTCTATACCTACGTGGTGAACTTTACATCTCTGGATGGTAAGACACATACGAAAACGGGACACGTTTCATTGTTGAAATAAAATTAAAGAGACTTTCGGGTCTCTTTTTTGTTTGGGGATAGTTGGGTACAAATATATATTCTATGGAAGATTTTATAGATGAGATGAAAAAATACTTGAAGTCCATTGATGTGGATCATTCAGATCATAAATTTTTTATATTACAACTAAAATACAAATCCTTTTCAGATGAGGATCAAAAGTATATAAAGGATGAACTAAAACGATGGTCGAGAGAATTCAAATCGGATGTTAAGTATGTAAGAGAGGTGGACCCGAGACATAAAGATATATCTGATGAGGAGTTTTATTCTTTTATCAAAGATTAATATATACTCTTAGTGAAACACCTAACCACATACAGACTATTTGAATCAGAATCTTTTGATGAGGTATATGATTATGTAAACGATGTCATTTTGTCGATGGGTGATGATGGATTTAGATGTAAATATGATAGAGATGTTGAACTTGATGAGTCCGTGATTGTATCGTTTTTGAAAATTGAGAAACCCGTTATTCATAAATTACCGGATAAATCATGGGAAGGTACTGAGAAATTTAAATGGGTTGATATAAGGGATAGTGTTTTACATATCCTGTCCTTCTTAAAAGAAGAAAACGAGGAGATAGATTCTGTTGAATTATTTGGGCGTAGTTCCAGCGGATCCACTATATATGAAAAGGGTGGTTCTGGGTTAACTGAATATGGGAAGAAGATATATGATTTGTTAAGAGAAGAGGTTGGGGTAGCTAAAGCACTCACTCCATATAAAGGAATTACACATACAATCAAATATAAATATACCTATGATGGATATAGTAAGCTCCCGGATGACTTGGAGTTACTTTATATAAAATTCGTATTCATTAAAGATAAATAAGAATGAAACACCTAACCACATATAAATTATTTGAGACCATATCACCATCAGGTGCTTCATGGACAACACAAGCCAGGAAAGAAGAGGTATATGATGTTGTTGATGATTGTCTACAAGATCTGATGGATGACGGATACCTTGTCTCTCATGTTGTTTCTGATGGTTTATTTGATGAGGAGTCGAGTAGTCATAGTCTATTGGAAGTTGAGATAAGTAAGCCCCATCATTATGATGAGATCATGGAGAATTTTAGTTTTAATGATGTGAAGATGTATCTAAATGAATTAATATCACAGTTGAATGGAATGGATATTGATCTGAAATCGGTTAGTTATATAATGTCTGGTATATCAGGTCATTTATTTCGAGTATCTATGGATCCAGTAGTTGGTGAGATATCCGGTGATGGTCATGGTAACGTATCCTTATTGAGTATAAAATCCAAAGGCCCTAAATATGGTAATGTGGATATCAGTGATGAGAAAAATATTACGGAATTGTTTATTAAATTCGTTTAGGTATACCCTTGATTGTTAAAATTGTCCTCGATGTAATACCAAGCATCATTGAAGGTACCATAATTCATATCATACTTCATTAAATAAACTTCTAGTTTGTTAAAGTCTATCTCGGTATTATAATTATCATATACTTTGAAATTCTGATGTCTTCTTGAATTCAAATCATAAACTAATTTTAGAGCACCTATTTTACTATTCTTAAAATTTATATAATACACTCGTCTACCTGATCGACCAGCATCATTTAGATATTTGTCAAGAACAACAGCTTTTTCGGAATCATCATGTAATAAGTGAAATTCGTTACTATCTAACTTATACTTAAATATTGAGGCATTACTTCTCTGAAAAGTCATCTGTACGTTTATGATATAGTGATCTTTTCCTTGATACTCCTTCATTATGTTTTTGAGAAATTCTTCCTTATCTTGATTTGGTTGACAAGTCTCAATATGTGATATTCGTCTACCGGGTATGTCTTTTAGTATACCATTAACATGTACTGATTGAGGATGTCTTGGCTTTTGGAAATTAAGTGGATTTTTTGCAACTTTGTCTGAGATTGCTTTACATTTTTCCCACCCAACAACAACAATGCCTGTTAATAAATAGTCACCTTCTAAAAAAGATATTAACTGAAGTAGATATGGTGAGATGTCCATTACTGGTATTAAATCACTTTTCGAGAATCCCATTTTAATAGGGGATGTTCTTATCGAGAGTGTGTATATTGGAGGAGTTGGTTCAATCTCTACCACTATATTCTCATCTATCAGATCGGCTAGAACATCTTCTGCAACCGACTTGAGTGATTTGTCCGTTTTAATAGATGATGCTTCAAATAATTTATATGTGCTTAAATGTTTCATATTTCTACTTATCTATTTCAAAGTATATAGTAAACCCACCATCAGTATAAACATAATAATCCGGGAACAACCTCTTAAGAGTATTTTCTTTTAATCTGATAGAAACATTTTCCTCTCCGTCAGATCCATCAAGTATATAATTTAGTTTTATCTTATTTGAAATACCGGATAGATAAGAATATATTCTATTCATCACATCTTCGATGTCATTCCAAAATTCATATTCAGATGAGTGACGAGAGGGTATATACCCAATACCACCATGACCATCTGACGTAGTATGTGTTCTATAAACTCTCAATTCAACTGATAGTGCATTTTTATAACTCCATCCTAAATTACAATTGCATTCAAATCCCTCGTCTTCTAAATCCAATAGAATATCATCTATCGTTGATTTGATTTCATCGTCCGAATCACTCTCAAATAATTTATATGGGTTTAGATATTTCATATTATTTCACTTTCATAGATTTGATCTCAATAAACTTAATAGTCTGTAATTCATCTTCACTAGGAATTTTAGTAAATGAAAATGATCGAGATTTACCATCCTCGTTAATTCTCCATATCTTTATTGATTCTAGTATAAATCTATCTTTTAGAAAATCCATCATCCTTACTATTTCTGGTCTAACACCACTCCATTTGAATCTCTTTTCCTTTTCTTGAAACCATTCAGTATTACTGCGCGGACTTTCATATTGCGTGTTCTTATCCACATCTCGATATATCGAAATAGTTACTACGTTCGGAGAGCATTTAACTAAACTGCAATAGGTATCCACCTTAAATCCATCATCGATGATGTTAGATAGTAAATCATTTACCTCTGTTTTAACTTCATCCAAATCATCATCAGTTAAAACCGATTCAAATAGTCTATATGTGCTTAGATATTTCACGAGGTATATATTAATAATATTCCTTATATTTGTGGATCAATGGGTAAATCAATTTATAAAGTAGGACAACTAGTACATTGTAGTGGTAGTTTTAGTCGCGGAGGATTTGGTAATATCGTTAGTATCACTGATAGTAAATCCGGTGAGTTATACTCTGAGAAGGAAGTAATCACTGGATATGGTGATAAGAATACTCGTGTAGATATTGAGGTGGATATTATAGCGACTACAAAAGATTTATGGGATATCACTTCTGATGTGGTTCTATTGGATGAAAAAATTCGTACGGTTTATGATCCACATAATGTAATACCTGTAAAGCTTAGTGATTTTGAGATGTTTTATAAGATAGCTCTTGATCGTATGAATAACAAATTAGATTTCATTAGGAAACATTCGGTTACCCGTGATGAGAAAATTGATATTATTTTGAGTTGAGATTAGGTCCCTGTTAGTCCGGTAAATCCAATTATGGATTTATAATTTTATATATACTTAA
>Ga0315289_10003766_pt1 | contig 22830 bp, 26 predicted proteins | sample YL17G11_40_MG_FD_203452 | JGI IMG/M metagenome (GOLD analysis project Ga0315289, IMG submission 203452) | Sediment microbial communities from Yellowstone Lake, YNP, Wyoming, USA - YL17G11_40 | ecosystem: Environmental > Aquatic > Freshwater > Lake > Sediment | place: USA: Wyoming | collected... | reverse complement strand
GTCACGGTCAAATTCTGAATTTTAGCGGCGGTAACGGCAAGATCGCCAAGTTTGCCCTCGGTTACCGCTCCTGTCGCGATCTTGCCCTCCGTGATTGCCGTGGCCCCAACCTTGGTCTCCGTGACGGCCCCCGTTCCGATCTTATCCACGGTGACGGCGCCTGTCCCGAGTTTGGCCTCGACAACCGATCCCGATCCGAGGAGTTGTGCGATTATGGCGCTGTTCGCTATCTCATCCGAATTGATGCTCGCGCCTAACAGGAAGGCCGCGTGCTGCATCTTGCCCTGACCAATGACGAGCCGGTGAACGCCACCATCATTAATACAAACGAGACAATCCTCATCAGTTACAGTTGGTTTTGTGATAGAAGTTTGGAATGTCGTCGTGGACAAACTTTTGTCCCACCAGACATATTTGTGAGTGGTCTCAGGCGTGCTGCCATTAGTGATCGTATAATCATTGCCCTCATAAACGATATGACAGTCGGACCAGGCGATCTTGCCGGCGGTCGGGGAGTTATCCGTGAAGGTGAAGCCATCGAGGATGTGATGTTTCAGCGTAAGTTGGTGCGAACCGATCCTGCCGCTGCCGTCGAGCAGTTTGATCCGGTAATCTATATCCTCCAGCATTGCCCTCAACTCAGCGTTGATAAGGATGCGGACCAGCATTGCAATTGGGTTATACCGGAGGAGTTTTTTAACTTTCATTATCTTATCTCCTAATAAATTTGATGTGAGGTCAGATTCGTCTTTTTTGTCGCCACGGCGAAATCTTTGAGCTGATCCGAGCTTATCGCCCTGGGCGCCAATAGGTCGCGTATCCAGTTGCCACCAACATTCTGATTGAGGAGTATACCAACTTCCTGATCGGTGTCGGAGCTGACCATGATGGTTGATACCAATCGCGTCGTCTCAGTCGCAACCGACGTATATTCACTCGTATTCTGCAAGTCATTATTGCCGACCGAAAAGTAGATATATCTGATGACGCCGTCACCCAGGCCCGTAATTTGTCCCGCATTTATTGTCTGAGTCGAGCCATCGGAAAACTTGATAGTGCCGGCGGCCCAATGAACGGCATTGTGCTTATTTTCACTGGCGTTATCGCCGGGCAGAAAATGGAGATCATGCATAAAAGGCTGCATAGCCTTAAGCATCGTCGAGGGTCCGATACTCTCATCAATTAGAAGCTGGCCGGGCACCAGCTTGCCCCCCCAAAATGGCTGTGCCACACCATCTTCGTTGTGGCAGATAAGATACTTGTCTTCGCCAACTGCGTCCAATTTCACGTCGCTTTTCTGAAAAACATTCGGCTGAGATTTGTCCCAGTAAATGTACTCCTTATTGGTGCTGTCTGCCGTGATTTCATAACCGAGCCCGTTATACGTCAGCACGATAGGTGTTAGATCGTCATCGGCGGTCCAGGAGATATATCCAGCGCTGGGAACATTGTCAGTCCACTTCAGATTTGTCGTTATCACGGTGTCCGCGACCAGGATGTCCAAGGCTGATGACGGTACGTATTTCTTGATTTGATTCATCCGCATCTCGCGGGCGAGAGGCCTCTCAGTCCGCGGCGCAATGGCGTTCATATCGGGCACGATCGGATCCGCTGCATCGGCCGCCCACAGGGCTTCGTTATATTCTATGAACTCCAGGACAAATTGGTGTTCCTCGCTTTGCTGACGCTTATTAATGATGAAATCTTTGAGCACGTAATTCTGCAATCCGACCGCCCAGAGATCGTCCACTTCCGGTTTGGTACCGGTGAAGTGGCCGTCTATCGTCACCTGAGAGCCATTGACGGATTTGATGACTTTTATGACGGGCGCATCAGCATCGTGAAGACGAATCGCAATTTCATAAGTCAGTCCCGATGTGAGGCAATCGCCGATCTCGCAATCGAGGATAACAGTATCATCGGTGACGCCGGCCGCGTAAGAAATCAAACGACCGCCGCCCCGGCATCCCATCTCCTTCAGGACATTCCAGTTGGGGACATCGTGCTGCACACCAACGCGGTCGCCAACATGATAACCTATGCAATCAATGTCCCCCTGGGCTTTAATACTCCGGTGGAGCAGCTCATTATGAGCCAATTGAAACTTGCCATAGCGCCAGACCTCGGATTGTTTGCTTAGCCCCAGCGGTGTCAGTGAGACCTTGCTTTTATATGTGGTCAGCGTCGAGCTGTAGATGGGCAATGTATCCCGCTTGAAGTCCTTGTCGCCGTCATTATAGGTGACCTCCAGCTCGCTCGCCCGATCGGTCTTGCCGATGAAGGTTTCCTCAAACGACCCTTCCAGGATATTACCTACCGATAGAACCCCGACCCGGTCCTTGGACTTGGTTATGGCGAGATTTATTTTGAGGCCCCTCCAGAAGGGGATGCAGCGGGCCATTTCACAAACGCTTAATACCGCATCCCAGAGTGACTGAATGGTATCGAAGACACCATTGAATGTGATTCGGGGCTCCGTGCCTTCGCCGCCCTTGCCATCAGGGCAAGGCGTATCGCAATGCTGCGCCAGCTCATACCAGTCCGCATCCACGATCCTTTCCCAGTCCATGCCTTCGTATTCTTCTACCGCGTACGGCGGATCCGGCGTTATTGTATGATAAAATTTGAATTCGTAGATGTGAATGTTAGTTGAAACTGGTGTCCTATTCTCGACACGAATCCTTGCAGCAGATACAGTCTGTGCCGGCTCAATAATTACTTCAGTCCAGTACAATTCATGATATTGGGTACTATCGAAGACATTGTGCCAGACACCCCCATAATACACATCAACTTGACATTTAGAATATTGCCCTCCGGAAGCCGTTAATTCCGCCATAAAGGCGACTTTGGAACAATCGGTCATTGGAGAATCCAGATAAAGTTCCAACCATGCGGAATATTGGTCTTTGACTACGTTATCATAAGCTCCGGTCGTAATATCTTCGTCGTAAGCCTTTGGTTCATCGAACCACTGGCTGGAAGGGTCTATGAATGTTGTCGGGTATAACCACTGCTCATCATCACCTCCGGAAATGATCGGCTGAGTCAGAACATCATAATTGACCCAGGCCGGGTTGTTCGAATAATCGAGCACCCAATCAGTGCCGTTATAAGTATCAACGATCTGACCTTCAGCCGCCGCGGAAATGTCGAACGAGCCGGGCAGCTCCTCGGTGCGAAGGGCTGCCACTCCCACGAGGACCATTCCCGGATAGGTGAAACCATTATTAAGAACTTCATTCACGAATTCAAAGCACACGTCATTTGCCATTCTCGTCGAGTTCGAATCCCCTGAAATCTTGGTAATTTTGATATCATAACGGCTGCCCCGCTCGACTGTCATGGCATCACTCAGTTTAAATATCCGCCAGAAAGGCTCAGTCGCTATGAAGGAATTCCCAGGTCCGATGTTCCAGATATTGTCGTTAAAAAGGGTCGTATAATTCGGATCGGTACTTTTTTTGACCTGAATCTGCATCAAAACACCATTGGGATCCTGACCACCTGATTTATGAAAGTACCAGACATTAAGGCCCAGAATAATTTCAACATCATCGAATTCATTGCCGACTGTTTGATACGTGAAGGCACCATCCGCATTCTTGATGACGCGGTTCGGCTTATAGCATCGCCGGGTCTTATCAAAGAAACTGATGTATGTCTGGTCAAGCAATCCTCGCCGCGTCTCAACGGTTACACCCGTGAAGTTGGTATAAGCCTGGTCCTGAAGGCGAATGTCGGAGACACTCTTAACGGGCCCTTCACAAAAGGCTGTGAGGGCATAAATCATAAGATGCTTATAATCAGTGCTCGGCAGAACGTGAGTGGCTACGACATTGCCGTGCAGACGCACCTTTCCGTAGGCCCTGGCAATGGGCAGACCTTGCTGTTGTGTCGTCTTAGGGTCCCAACTATAGGCTTGACTTGGGCTGGGGCCCTCGCCGGCAAGTTTCGGCATCAGTGATTGCTGAAGTAGATAACTGCCAACCAAAAGTGCCGCCGTTGCAACGGGATAAATCGTCCACGGACCGATCGTAAAAGAGGCCCAGGTCATGACTGCAATGATTGCTTCAGGGATACCAAAACCGAAATCAGGAACGAAAAAAAGCTCGTCATGACTTTGAAGCAAAGTCGCCGACCATTTCTCCGGTGGCACTATCTTGCCATTGAGCGTGACGGCATATCCACCATTCGGCGGCAGCACTTGTGCGGCCACCTCGGCCAGGCTACACCCTCCGCATGGCAGGTCGAATGATTTACGTTCCTGCAGGCCCGCTATCGTTATTTTTACATCTAAAGAATCCATGCACTCTCTCAGACCAAGGCCAATCATCGAGCCGGTCGATTCGTACTATCCGCGTGGAACTCTCCGCATGTATGAATCTCCGTCCATCATTGAGCACTGTTCCCACATGCCAACCTATATGCTGCCCATAAAATACGACTACACAATAGGGTTCGGCCTTATCGAGGGGATCGGTCCACTGACTGGCGATTTTTTCGACCATGGCGGCCCGCATCTGCATCGATTCCGGAGTCGGACTATCCGGCAACTCTATTCCTCTGAATCGCTGGACTTCGCGGATCAGGCCATAGCAATCATATCCCGCCGAACCTCGTCCACCCAAAAGGAAGGGCCTGCCTACCAAGTCAATGATCAGGTTATGCAATCCTAACGGTTCCACTTTCCAATCCAGGAAAAGCACCGAAATGCGGTGAATTTGTCCGTTGGCGGCAATCAACCAATCGGCGCCCGCAAACCGAATATCCGGCAGTTCCACCATTCGTATAAGTGCCGGCGTAATTACTGCTGTTCGTCCCGTTCAGGGTGAAATTGTTCGCATCTATCTTAGTGATGATATATGTGCCATCCAGAGAAGGCGTTATACCCGCGATTCCCGCCAGGCGGATTCCGTCACCCGTGCTGAAAGTGTGCGCCGTCACCTGTATAGATACCGGATCGGTGCCAGATAATGTCACGCTCACAACCGTTTTCCGCTGGTATTGACAGCGGGCATTCTCAAACCTGTGCCGGCAGAGATCGGCAAAATATCGGTGCAAGGGATATCTTTGGCGAAGCAGTGACATTCCTCCCACGTCAAAAATGACATCCATCGCCGTGATGCGCGAGGCAAGAACCTCAAACATGGTCTGAAGCTCAGCATAGTCCTCACCGAGATTGTCCGCGTGAATGATCGTAAAAAGGATGGTGGAATCAACGAGGCCTTCGGTTTCCTCCAGGAATTCCTGAAGGAATTGCGTGACATTGCTGACCGTTAGTGTCGTCTTTGGCAATTCACCTTCGCTATTTTCCTGGATGAGGCTGCAGCTGAAATTGAAACTCTCATAAAGGGCAGGCACCTTCTCAGTGCCGTTGCCGGTATTGTAAAGCAGTTTTATCTCATCTAAGGTAAGCAAACGGTTGTACAAACGAATATCATCTAAATAACCTGTATACTTAGTTGATACCCAATCATCGAATATTCCTATAGCGAAATCTTGGAGATTACTTACCGAACCTGAGCTTAAAGAAATAGAAAATCCTGTGTATGCTACATTATCTATGTATGGTGTAACATTTCCGTCTCTATCAAAGTTAAGAACTATGTGATGCCAGCTACCATCTCGTAAATTTCCGGTGTAGGAAATAAAATTACCATAAGAAGAAACTTCTGCATCATCTCCTACGAAACAACCAGGACAATTTTTACCAGCCATTATGTAAATTTCCCAACCCTGACCACTAATCCCTTTATTCAAAAATCGCATTTCTCCAGCAGTAGTTGTTTTCATCCAAAAAGATGCAGCAAAATCACCCGTGCCAAAATTCAACAGCGCATTGTCGGCAACCCTGCCATAATCGACGGCACCATCAAATTCCAACGCAGTGTTGATTTTACCGGCAACTGTCATCGTGTTCGTATTTACCTGGGATGTCCCATTGAGGTTATTGCCGGAACTATCCGCTATCACGTGGTCTGCTGCATTATCATTCATCTTCCAATGCGCCACACAGCCGGTATCCCAGTACTTCTCGCTGAGCCAGTACAAATCTTCATAGTTGCGGACGAACCTTTTGACGCGATCCTCAGCATCGTTGAATTGCACCTCGACCAAGTTTAGCCAGGGGAACTTCGTATCGAGTACGTTCTTTTGAGCGATTATTTTCGCTGGCAACGTCATGGAGCCTCCCGGATAATCGCTAAATCAAAGGTTACCTGCCACAAATCACCGGCGCTTTGAGGGTGGACTGCATAATTAATTGGTGATAACAGTTTGGCAATATAGAGCTTTTGCTTCTTCGGATGAAACCACGTAAAGGCTGCACCACCGTAACCAATCACATCACATTCCCAGGATTCCAGCAGGTCCTTGTCGGCCTCCGGAAGGACAGGATAACTAATGTGGAATTTTTTAGGTACGGCAGTGCTTCGCGTTCTTGTAAGATATGCCCCCGAATCAAAGTCGGCCCGATGTACAGGGTCCACAGTCATATCCTGGGAGAACTGCCGCATCGAGAAGCTTTTTGTTAATTGTGGAAAACTCTCCATCTTATTCCGCTCTCACCTGAGCCCATAAGTTCTGCCGTGTCTGTAGTAATCGTCCACAACTATGTCTATGATCATCTGTCGCCCATCGATTCTTGCCTGGCCTTCAGCCGGTAGCGGTGCGCCACTCTTGCTGACAATATTGACCGTAACATCCTGCCCGGCCCCCCTGGGCGTCACCATTTCGCCCCGCTGTAAGATCGCCGGAAATTCATCAGGCATCAGACCACCGTGAAGTCGCGGGGCCTCTTCGAACGCCCATGCCGGCAGCATCCGCATTGGGAATGATGTCTCACCTATAATGCCACCCGCATGAGCGACTTTGGCTCCCATCATCCCGGCTGCGATGTTTGTCCCTACATTGACCAGGACCGAACGCATGACGACAAGGGCTAAACTTCGAAAGGCGTCCTTGACGGTACTAATTCGCATAATCACATCTGCAAAGGCCTCACCGAAACCTCTTTTGAACGTGATGGCCGCCTCGAGTCCTATTTCTCCGATAGTTTTTATTTCCGTCGCCTCGTCTGTGAGCCATTTCATGCGGCGGGCTGTTTCTTCAATAACTGCCTGAGCCGTTTGATATCGCTTTTCCTCTGCTTCAGTTGCGGCAACCACCAAATCATTCATATATTGTTGCTGAGCGGAAGCCTCTTCCAATGTTCTTGAATAATCCATCGCATGTTCGACAAGAAAATCCCATTCCTGATCTAAGTCATCCATTTGATCGGCTCCGCGAAACCATTGGTCAAATTCGGCATTGTAATCTTCTTGTGTTTGGCGGAGTGCTTCCGTTTGTTGAAGGAACATATCCATTGAATGGATGTCCGGGACTTTGGTCAGACCGTATGTTCCGTAGGAGTATTTCCATGTTTCTAACCCTCCTGCTGCAGGTATCTGACTGCCCATGGGACCGCCGATAGGTCCCTTCTCGGCGATCTTATCATAGAGCCAACTGTAGGCCTCCCAAATTGCCTGAAGGCCTTCAATTTGAGACGTGATAAATTTCTGCAATTCAGATTGATTTTCCCGAATATGCTGACTGATGGCTTGACTTGCGGCTGTAATGGCTGGCAGGAGAGCGGTTCCGAAAGCCTCTTGAAGTTCATTTACTTGATTGCGCATTTGCTGCAATGCGCCTGTAGCCGTTTTGGTCTCCGCCTCGGCTAATTTGAAACTATTGACTCCTATTTTCAATAGTTCGTTGAACTTCTCCTGGGAACTAAGTGATTGGTCCATCACGATGCCATAGCGCGTCAGCATTTGCGTCTGGCCCTGCGATGCCCTCCCGACGAGCATCATGGCCGCTGATAAATCGATCCTGTATCTGGCCGCAAGACCGATGGCAGCCTTCGCAGATTCCTCCAGTCTATTGGTCGTGACGCCTAGATTCCTAGCATAAGCCATCTGGCTGAGAACTTGTTCATCGCTATAAACGGTGAGTTTCTGCATCGATTCTGAAAAAGGACCGAATTGACTCCGCACCTGACCAATGGCCGCATCCGTCCCGCCCAAAGCGGCAACGAGATCCATCTGGGCCTTTTCCTGCTCCATGGCGGCCCCAACAGCGGCCTCAAGGCCCCGTTTGAGACCATAAAGTCCTCCACCGATCCCTACCAGACCGAGTAATTGGCGTGAAAATCCAGAGAGGGATTGCCTGCATCTCGAGGTTCCTCGCTCAAACGAGGATGTCTCGGCCGTAAATCGAGCAACGAGATTACTGACCAGCGCCATCTTTACCCTTCCATACGCGGCCCAGTGCCGCTTTCAACTGCCGCCATCCTTTTCTCTTGCGCTCTCTGAGGACCATGAAATCTTCCGGCCTGAACGCCCTCTGTCCTTTGCCCCGCCAGATGTTCGCCAACAGCGAGCACAGAAGGCCGTTCCGGATATCGGCAGCCGGTTCGCCGAAGACCTCTATCGAATAGAAAGCCATCCACTCTGCGAATTCACGGCTGTCCATCCGTCCCAGAAGTTCTTTTGCCGTGCAACCCAGGGTGAGGGCTAATCGGAAGAGGAATCTTCGTCCTGGGTCTCGCCTGAGTTTTTTTCAAGTTCCCTTACGTCCGCCGCCGTCAGGCCGTTGAGTTTGGTTGCCTCGCGGAAGATGCGCATAGTCAGGATACTATTCTGCTTCAGAGTTGGTATGTCTGCCTCGGTAAAGAGCAATTTACCATCGGCATCACAGGCACAATATACGACCAAGCTAACCATGACATCTGCGCTTTCACGATTTCCGCTTGGTCCTTTCTTTGCATACTCCTCAAAGCCGAATCGTTCAGGAAGTGTCATCGTCCTGACGTAAATGCTGTCAGGCAATTTCGGGATATGCACCGGGACGATCTTCGCATCCCAAAGCTTCAGGATTTCATCCTTTGAAAGCATTAGTTGTCTCCTGATTATGCCGCTTTGGTAAAGGTCGGCTGTCCCGAAAATTCAATGCCAACTGTCTGGACGATCTTCTCGCGCAACGGGGCGGGCGTGCTCAACGTGTAAATAAATCCGTCACAAGATCTAGTGGCCCCATCGGGAAATGTCACGGTCCAGGTTTGCTTGACGAATTTATTCGTGTTAATCACGTCCGTGATGCCGCTGGCCCCGCCGTCATATTCGAGAGTAAAAGAAATGCGCCCGGCATCCAATAGACCAACATCTTTTTCTTTGTATTGGCCTGGCGAAGCCATGTTGGTGGCATCGATGATCTCTGCCTCCTCCATCATGGCCTCTGAGAAGTCTATTATTTTGCCAATGGCGCCCGCAATTGAACCGCTCAGCGTTGTTCCGAAGCCTTTCTTTGCCATTTATGTGCTCCTTTATGTTTCATAATGGATTCTGAATTCAAGTCTCCTGCCATAGGCGTCAAGTTGGTCATTCTCAGCGCTAAGATCAGGTACGTCTCCTTCTGCTGAAACCTCTATCATGCCGATTGGTCCCGTGGCCAGTCCGTCAAGACATTCGATGATTGCATCTGACAGCGCAACGGCTGCCTCATAAGTGGAGGCCCAGCCATTCACCTGGAAGAGACACTCGCCTACGTCGCTTCGACCCTCTATATTGTAATCGCCGGCCCCGCCTATCCTTTGGTATGTCACTGCCGGCAGCAGCCGTCCTTTGGGCACATAGTTCGGATAGATTCTATCACCCACGATTGCAACCAATGATTCATCACTGGAAAGTAATTCAAAAATGGTCTGCTCAATTGAATCCATTTCAACCTCTTGCCGCCGCTTCGAGTCCCTGACGCAGGACATCGGCGAATCTTGCGAAGGCCTTTTGGCGACTCGATTCCGCGGCCGTGCGCATAAACGGCATGGCTGCCTGTTCCTTGTTCCGCCCGTGACCGTATTCGATGGCGGCGGGAATGAACGTTCGCTTGCCATCCTTGGCCTCGTAAACGAGTCCCTTCTCCTCGTAGCCTGCGCGCTTGGCCGTGCCTTTGCGGAAAAGCACGTGCAAACTATAACTGCCTTTTTCCTGGCGTCTCTTCGGCGTCTTAATTGTAAATAAAGACGCCATTAAGGGGCCCATCGCTCCCCCAATTGCGTTGGCACTTGTCTTACAAGCCTCCATGACCAGTTGCTGTGCCGCCCGAACGGCCTTGCGGACCGTGCCTCTGGCGACCCTGGTGACCATCGCATCCAGCCTGGCCTGGAGTTGGCTGCCCCCCTCAAGCGTAAGATTCATCGTTATCACAAGACGACCTCGCTGCAAATCGTTTCCATTTCCTCATGTTTTTCATCCACATCCCGGATGGAATTTATCTGGAAGGTCCGCGATCCGTATTTGATCCGGCATCCCATTATGATCCGCAGATCGTATCGCAGTCTAACCTTGTGGCTGAGCGTGGCCTTGACCTGCTGGGCGACCAAGGCCTCTGTGCCGCGGAGAGGCTGAATGTCCGCCCAGACCGTTGCGCAGACGACCCAATGCTTTCCCTCGCCACCCAGTTTGTCCCTGGTTATCTGGGCCTGCTCGATGTCGACCTTGTGCCTCAGTTTTCCGGGTTCCATGTCAAACTCCCACTATTCTTGCCGGCCAGAGCAACCGCCAGGCACCATCGGGAATCCTGGTCAGGCCTGAATCACTGACATTGATGCGGTTCTCGTAGAAATGCCCAACTATCAGCAGGATCGCCTGCTTAACCTCGGTTGGGGCGTCATCCGCCGTTCCGTACCCGGCGGTATATATTACCGTCACCGCATTGGGAACGTCTCTGGTCGCCGGCCAACTTTCCTCATAGGCGGGAACTACTTTTCCTGGCTCGGCGTAAGTATCCACCTGATATTTGGCTGGGGCCAAAGTTTGAACCGCGCCATTCTCATCGACATACTGAATCGAACCCACGCCAATCAACGGAGGATAGGGCAGGACAATTGCCATGCTGTTCCCAATCCAGTGCCCATTTCCCTCACACGGGAATTGAGCAAGTTTGTGGGTTCTCTGCCTCTGGATATAGGTCCGCTGCTGGAAAAGCTCGGCCAGGTCCGTCGCGGCCTTGATAAGATCAAGAATGTAGGCATCATCATTATCGTGCGTCACTCGAAGGTGCTCTTTTGCCCGGGCGATTGTCACCGGCAAGTCCGTCGTGCCGGTTTTAGTATGCTCATCACGATACGTTTCGCCGCCGTAAACCCATTCAACCCAATACGTATATGTCAGATTAAAGGCAGGTTCGGCGAAGATATATTCATAAGTCCCCGTGCCGACCTTTACCATGTCCGTCCCATCGGCCACGATGATGGCCCCGGTGTCGTTGCGCTTGACGCCAAAGGTTGCCGTCGGGTCGCTCAACTTAACGCTCGTGACGTCGGCGAGAACGCCATCTATCGTAAATGTTTCACGCAAAGTTACTGACACGTTATGATCCTCTCAATATCACCGTGCTATCGTGCTGCACGTTCACAGGAGCGCCGGCCACGAGGGTGTTCACCTTTTGTCTCAAGTCGTGCAAATCGTCCTCGGTCGAGCTAAAGTCGCCGCCCCCGCCGTCTTTTATCAGGTCAAGGTCTTTATCAACTGACCCATCCGCGGGCGCCCCGGCAGACGGGGCCAATTTCATGGAGTCTCTGACCTGCTGCTGAGTCATGCCGGTCGAGGCCTGTAGGGCTTCAAGGGAGTCGGTAGTGCTGTCAAAGCTCTGTCCCGCATCTTTATTCATTATCTGATCGAGCAGAGAGCCGTCCGTCGGCTTCGCAGTCCCATAATTTATCTTTGCCAAATGGTCGAGGTCTATATCGGATAATGCCGCATCGGCCTCGGCATTGACATCTGCTTTAGCCTGGGCCGCAAGCGAGCCGACCGAACCTGCCACATTTCCCCCGACATTGCCGGTAACCGAGGCTACGGCACCACCCGCAAAGGTAGAACGGGAGGAAACAGTCGTATCGAGATTCGCAATTCTCGTGTCACCCAATACCGTCAAACCGGCACCATCTACACCCACCTGCGTTTGCAGGTCCTGGGTATCAACCTCGATCGCCGCCGTCTGGCCCTTGACCGCCGCAATGTCGGCACTCACCGATGCGCCGGCGGGCGCCCCGAGTCTGGCATAATTGTCACCGGTCTGCTTTGTATTGCCCGTGTAAGTATCAATCGTTCCTACCACCCAGTCCGCCAACTTCTTCCCGATACTTCCCATGGTGGTGAAGACGGAGGTAAGGGCATCCCAAATTGCTTGCACACCGGCGGTAGAAAGGGCGTACCCTGTCTTACTTGCCGCCGCTACTACCACTCCGTCCATTCCCGTATCGGCGAGAATACTGTCAACGTTTCCATCTACTACGGCAAGAGCGGCATCCAAAGTGGTCCCCGTATCGACCAGGATGGCCGCCGTATCCGTCTTTACCGCCGGCAAATCGGTGTCGTGGATATGATCGGCTTGCACGTGGGCTGCGGAGGCATCGCTGGCGGCTGCGGTTGCCTGGGTCTCCGCCCCTGCTGCGTGGGCGTGGACCAGGATAGCTTCTGCATAGGCATCCCCCGTCTGCTTTGTGTCTCCTTGAATTGATGCCGGCGTCGCGGCGTTAAGGCTTGTTTTCTGAAGGGCCCCAAAATCAATGTTGGCCTGTTCGACAACGGCGGCATCGAGGTAATCCGTCCCACCGATCAGTGAATCATAGACGTTTGCCGGCAGAACCATAAAATCATGCCACACGGCGAGTGCCCCGGCCACGTGGACAAGCAATTGCAATTTGCCGAGCGTTCCGCTGTCGGTAGTATTCAGGGGACATCCGTACATGCCTTTGGCATCGTGCGTGCAGCTCGTTGCATCATTTTTTGCCGCAAAGGCGCCGCCATTCTTCGATAGCACCACATCGGCCTGGGCAATATTCAGGCCAACCTCCTGCGCGTTCCCGTCTGTAGAGTCAAGGAAAGGTCCTATCTTGGCCGTGTATGCAGTCGATTGTTTGAGAAACAGCATCAGGCGACCCTCCTATTCCGGTAATATCGCATCGCAACGGGAATGCTCAGACCGCCGGGAGCAGCACCCTGTGTCGCCGCTGACCACAATTCAATCCGTTCCCTATCGAACATACAGAACGGCTGTCGATAGAACTGGGCGATTTCAGAAGCGGAGAGGGCACGGTTGAAAATCATTAGGTTGTCGAGCGACCCTTTGAGATAATAATAATCTGTAGTTCCCCATTCACATTTACCAATCCATGCGCCGTCTGTGTTTATGTTCATTGTTTTGGTAAATGTTGCGGAATTATCCAAAATACCATCTAAGTATGTTTTTGCTGATTTCGATACTGAATTATAAGTCACTGCTACCTGATGCCAACTACCGTAAGATACTACTTTTATTCCTGTGAGACTGTCTCGCGCACTTCCCTCAGCTATCTGGAAGAGCATAACGTCATTTCCAGTACCACCATTTACCGGAAAAAATCTATAACTTAAAGTGGCTTCAGTGCTACCTTTTTGATATATGACCTGAGGGTCAGCATTATTAGAAAGATTTACCCAACCAACTACTGTAAGAGAAGATGAGGAAAGCGAACTATTATTATAAGGTATCTCAATGTAATCGCCATTCCCATCAAAACTCAATGCTGGGCCGAATTTTCCAGCGACGATGTGGGTATCGCCAAAAAGCGTGCCATGATTTCTGTTGCCACTGACATCGAGAGTCTTGCCGAGCAGGGGCGGATTATCATTGAACAGCCAAGAGCCGACGAGACCTTTCGTCCCCCAGTGACCTTTAATCGGCAACCTGAATTTTGTCGGTTTCAATATCATGAAGCCACCGGAATTGTCGCTGTTCTATATCTGGTTGTGATAGTCACGTTGCTGCCAGCGGTCGTATTATTCCAATCGTGCATGACCTTAAACGTCCCATACTGCTGCGGGTCAACGGAGAATCGTTCACGCCTCACGTTATTCTGCGTAAATACCATCTCAAAACCGGCCACTATATCGGCCTGGACCTGGTAAGTAGCATTGCACTCACCAAGTATCGCTATCTCAAGGCCGCCGGTCAGCTTGGCATGGTCGGAATACGTTGCCTCTATCGAGACTTCGCAGGCCGCCTTACCATCGAGGTCAATGGCATCGCTTATTTCCAGAATGACACCGGCAGTGGTCAGGACAACTGCCTCTACCCCGCACTGCGTCCACGCACCCCACTTATAACCAGTATTCATTATTTCTAAACCTCCCGGGCCTCAAGATTGATTTTCGCCTGTGCCTCAAGGTTACCTATATATGCCCCAATCTCTGATTGCTTTAGTTGGTAAGCCAGATGGTGTGCCCAGATATTATTTAGGACATCGGCCTTTTCTGTCGCATTAGCAAGTGTGCATGTAAGGACAGAAATCGTTTCCGTTTTGATATTTGCCGGGTCTGTATTGTCCATTCTCACGGCCATAACACTTGCTTCTTTTCTGGCAATGTCCAACGGTGTTATCTTGACATCCCAAGTAATCGCCATATCAATTCTCCAGTCTGACCCAATTTTGCTGCCGCCATTTTAGGCCTTCCGTCTGCCTCGGCTCTTTGGTGATACCTTATGCATCATTGTTGTTTCGTCCGCTGGTGCGATCATTGTGCTTTCAGGTATTGTCAATCGGGGCTTGTGATCGACTTTTTCGGGTGGTTCAGCCATGATGGCGAAGCCGCCTTTGATGAGGTCCTTCGCCTCTTCATCGGGCACATCGTATTCCTTGCCGGGTTCGCGCATGCCTTTGGCATCCTGAGATAGCGTCTTCATAATCAATCTCATCTTTAATCTCCTATCCGATGGTTACGTGGAATTTTCCTTTCTTGGAATTGCCACCCGCCGCAATCACAATCTTGACCCGTTCGTCGGCCGCCACAATCTTATCCTCAACCGGCTCGCCAGTAGCGGCATACAGAGATGCGGCTCCCACACCGTCATGGGTTGGCTGGCGCGGGGCGCGGATGGCCGATGCGTTCACATCCGATTGGGTCCAGAGTCCCTGGCCAGTTATCTCTAGTGTGATGGCAAAATCTACACCATCGTCAAAGGGCGTGATCCCATCCTTGACATACTGGATGCTTAATATGCGGCCATTGACGACTTTGGTGTAAAAAGTCGCCGAACCATCAGCAGCGGTGGTAATTTCCACCGTTTCGCGCACGATATACATGGCATTCTCCTTTCAGGGCATTTCATCCCGGCCTTATGCCACTATGATGCCGACGTTGCGAAGAGCGACGAGAATGGCATTGATCTTGGCCGCGAGGGATGCAATATCATCCTTCACACTCGTTGTCGCATCATCGACCGTGTTGCCCGGCGTCCCGCCGGTGCTATCCGTCAAGGTGACGATAGCGGCCGTTTGGACTGGCGTTCCACCAGCCGCTGCCTGCCCTTTGATGACCCCGCCGTCCCCAGCCCGTATGACAAGCGTGTCGCCGCCCTGTTCTTTGTAAACTTTCGGTTCGTAACTCATCTTTTTCTCCTATTGGTTACCCCTGTGGGCGGCATGATCACCGCCCACAGAGTAGCTTCTTAGAGCATAGGTTTGCCTACTATTTGGTGCCTTCGGCCGGGCTGACCTGTAGTTCATACGAATCAGCGCCCATGTTTGTGACCGGCACTTTGCGTCCGCGATACTGAAGATAGATGACCGATTCGGCCTGCGCATGGGATGCATCTTTTGTGATCACGCCTCGGACATACCGCTTCTGAGGCCGATAAAGGTCGCTGACGACAACCTTGTCACTATCGCCGGCAACAATCGCAATGGCCGTACCTGCCAGGTCGGTTGTCGGAGGATCGGTGGCGCCTTGTTCCCAGTGAAAATCGCCGACAGCGCTGCTGGCTATCGTTGCATTTATTACGATGGCCAGCACGCCGTCCCAACCCGCCATGTCGAGTGTAGCACCGTCGCGTGCGGCCGTGCCGCTGGCATAGGCCAGACATTTGGTCAACTTGATATGTTTGCTCAGATTCATCTCATTCTTCCTTTCGGTTTTATCTTAGTTTTTATATCCGCTTGCCAAACCGTCGACTTTTAGGCAAGTGTCACTTCTTAGGCAAGCTTCACTCTCGCAAAGGCATTCGCATCCACCGGCGAACCATCGGTCTCCTTCCGGCTCAGGTACGCGATTTGATTGGTCAGCGCATAGAGCTCGATCAGGACCTGGATGCTCATTTCGAGGGAATCTGCAATCCAATAGTTGCTGAAATCCCCGATGAGACCGACGTATTTGGTGCCGGTGAAGGTATTCGGTGCATATTCCGATTCCCTTACGGGCACGTTCAGGATGGTGTCGGGCTGTGCCGCTGCAACGGAAGCCTGCCAAATATAGCGGCCTTCACCGTCCTTCAGTTTGCGGATCATTTTCACGGCATCGCGGTGGAATATCCAGTTCAGACTGCGCCGGTACTGGGCCTTGAGGGAATAAAGAGCCTCAATCAACCCATCGAACCTAATCTCGGTGGTTGTGTTCCCGCTCGAGACATCGCGGGTGGTCGGGATGCCATCGGCGCTTGCCGTAAAAATACCCAGAGGCGAGTTTTGGCCGCTGCCGTTGAGGAAGTTGTTCTCCTCGGCCACACCGAATTTATAGGCCAGCCTTTCGCGGACCAGCCCATCGATCGGCACGGCGCTATTGCGGATAAGCGTCTTAGAGATCAATATCCGCTTAGCCAGCGGCTGAGGCTTGAATTCGCGCTTGCCGAAGGCCATTGCAGTGTCCGCGTCCCCCGTGCCCAGCTCCGGCGTCCAAACCGGGTCCGAAACGTCCGTATCAAGGGTCGGAATGCCCAGACTGTCGGCCCGAACCAGCGGCGGCAGTACCCGGCATATCTGGCGCATGAATACGAGATTATCGAGCCCCTTGATCAGTTCCGCCGAGAACGCCTGCGGCACAAGAAAACCGCCGGCGACGTCGCTATCCTGCTGCAGGTCGCGGGTTTCACCGCTGCGCAAGAACCGCCGGAACGCCTGTTCGTATTTTTCGGACGCCTGCTCGCCCGCAAGCACAACGACGCGCCGGTCGCCGCAGACATTAGTTCGCAACTCTATTGTCCGCGATTTGGCCCCGCCTGCTGCACCGCCCATCTGGAGATCTGCCTGGCGTCCCGCGGAAGCCGCAAGCTCCAATTCAACGATTTGCTGCGTCTCCCTTCGGCTAATATCCTTGCCGAGCTGCTCGATCTCGGCATCGAGCTTGTCCCACTGCTGCACTTCCTCGGCGGACAAAGCCCGGGTCTCCTCATCCGCCTTGTCGAGAATGGCCCTCGCCTGCTCGACGAGACCTGCCCTTTTTTCTCGTTGTTCTTTTATCTTGTCCATTACTTTGTACTCCTTTCATTTTTGGGACAACGAAAAACGGCAGATAAGTGGATAGGCACCTATCTGCCGTTTCCGTCATTTCACTGGCAGTAGCCCGTCGGCCGCCAGCAAGTCCGCGATTTTAATTACTGAATCTTTAGTTTCAGTCTCCTTCGTTTTATGTCCACTTTCAGGTCTTTTTCCTTTTTTCTGACCCCATTCAAGCTGCGCAGCGCAACGTCAGTCTGGGGATATGCCGGGAACGTCACGACCGATATGTCTATCAGTTCACATTCCTTAATCGTCCGCAAGGCCTTCTCGGCGGGACCTTTCGGCGTCCTCCACTCGTCAACCCGCGTAATAAATCCGAAAGAACATCCTTTCAGGTCTCCACGCTTCACCAATGCCGCTATATCGCGGGCGGTCTGTGTCTCAGGCAAGTCGACTGTATATTCCAGTCCCACATCGTCCTCTTTGACCTGAAGACTCTGGATGCTGCGCCGTCCCAAAAGGTGATTGGGATCGTGATTGAAGAGCGCAACCACATCATCTCCCCTTTCGAGACTTTTTTGGAAGGCGCCCGGCGCGATCATCTCCTCAAACCAACCGAGATCGGTAATCTTATCGAATACCGCCGCGTGACCCATGAGGACTTTTGCCTTTCCTTCTGGCTCCTGCAATCGTATTTCCGTAAGGGCAAAAAATCGCCGCTCGATTTCACCCTCTGCTGCCTTGTCCTCGCTTGCCGGTTCGAAGTCGATATATTTGATGTCGTGGTCCTTGAGCCATTTCTTTGCCTCAGCAACGGTGAATTTGTCTTTCGGGAACCGATATGCTTGGGCCTCGGTCGGACCATCGGGATCGGATTTCAACGGACCGCCGATAACCCTGATGCCGTTTTCCAATTCCTTCAGTTGCACTATCCGCACGAAATCGTCCGGGTCACGGATTCTCGCAGAATGAAAATTAGGCATCGGCCTTTTCTCTACCATTATTCCGGAATTAGACATTGGCATTTGAAAGTCTCCTTTCGTTGGCATACTCAATCAGATCACTGAAGACGTCGCGCACCATCTGTCTATTTAATACTTGTCCTTTTATTTTTCGGTTGAGGCCAAGCCTCAGATGGTGGAATCCAATTTCCATCATGCTTCAAATATCCCTCCATGATCACCAGAAATATGCCCAATGTAAGCCAACCGAATACCATTCCACCTAAAACCTGGTCCAAATTCAAATTAAGCATTGGCATTTGAAAGTCTCCTTTCGTTGGCATACTCAATCAGATCCGCGAATATCTCGCGCACCAATTCTTTTATTTTCGCCCTTTCACCATTCGGCGCAATCGGCGCGGCAAGCGAACCATCTGCACCGATAGTCGTCATATTCAGAGGCACAAGAAGTGTGTCACCCCCTTTAACGGGATTCATGTTATCAAAGCGCCGTATCTCATTTACGGTCAGCCAGCCACCCTGGCGGCCAGTGTTATACGCCTGGTATCGCTTTAGGGTATCAGCTCGAAGCAACGCATCGGGTTTGAACTCGAAAAAGAGATCCGGTTTAGATCGCCCTATCAGTTTGTAATTGCACTCGTGCTCCCAGCACTTGAACCATTTGAGCATGGTCCAGGTAATGAATTCAAGGGCTTGTTGTTCAATATTTGAGAAAGTTGCCCGATCAAGCTCCTTGAGCATGTGCGGGGGAAGGTCCAGCCATCGGGCCACATCCGTGACCGAGAACTTGCGCGTCTGGAGTAATTGGGCATCTTCCGGAGAAATCCCTATCTGATGCCATTTCATGCCCTCTTCGAAAATTGCTATGCGGTGTTTCTTGTCCAAGCCCTGGTGCCCCTCATTCCAGCTTTGTTCGAGATTTTTCCGGGCCTTCTCATCGAGCGATGCTTCCGGCGGCAGTTCTATAACGCCCGTCGGACTTGCATCATTCTTGAAGAACACCGCCCCGTGCTTTTCGGCGGCCATTGCCAGACCGAGACTGTTTGCCGCATAAGTGATGACCGAATAACCCTTGAGGCCATCGGAACCCAAACCCTTGATATGAAGCACGTTCTCGGCAGCCAGATATGCCTGCCTGCCATCTGCCAGGTCGACCTCGTAGACAATTGACCGGCCATCCAAAACTTTCGGCCTGCACCTATTCGGCAAAATGGGCCAGAGGGCGATTGCCTTGCCCGCATTGTTCCACTCGATTTCGGCATAGCCATTGCCCCACAATAGTACGTGTGCCATCAAGGTCTGGCGAAAGGTTTGCGCATCCATTAATTCGTTCGGCCTATCGTGCATCAGGTAATAAAGGTCGTTGTTTCGCGCCTCCTCGCGCCCTTGTGATGTCTCTTGATAGAGTTTGAGCGGCAGAAATCCGATTGCTCCGGCGATAATGTTCACACCATTCCACAAGGCCGAAATGGTAAGGGCAAGGTCCTCATCTATCTCAATGCCCGACCACGAATCGAAGCCGCGCCCGAAGAGTTTTTTGACCCAGTATTGCGGAGTCTGGGGATTCCCGCCCGCGATTAGGATGCTCCGCTTTGCGGCCTTCTGCAAAAGTCCCTGTTTGCGGCGAGTTTTAGTTCCGACCGATTTTTTGCTCTTTGTTTTCACGTCCGATACTTATCCCGGCAATTCCATGTATTGAATTCCACGTTTGTTATAAACGGATTCCTTCGGTTTAGGAGTTACAATTGCCCTTCCCAGCGCCATGATGATGGCCACAATACCGTCAATCCTGCCCGTCGATCTGTCCTTATTCGGTTTGATATTCGCAGCAGCATCAGTCTCCAAAGTAACATTGCTCGCCATCCATCTCAGGACGGGATTGCCACCATGGGCAAGGCAACCTTTGAGGATAAGGTTTATAAATTCCTTCGTCGGCTGGCTCAAGGAAAAATATCCCTGGCCGAAGGAGACGAACATCTTCTGTGGAATACCTTCCTCGATAAACTGCTGGCGGACGGCGTCGAAATTATATCGGTCGAAGGCGATCTCCCTTATCTTGAAACGTTCCCAGTCCCTATGAAAGTCCTCCCGCAGATACTTGTATTCTATCACCGGACCCGGCGTCAATTTGATGTAACCCTGCCTGGCCCAAACCGAGTAAGGGACCTTGTCCACTCGCTCCCTTCTCTCAATATTGTCCCCGGGCACATAAATGTGGCAGAGGATCCGCCAAAGGTTGGATGATGTGTCGGGTGGGAAGAGCAGCGCGCTGGCGGTCAAGTCTCTCGTGCTCGAGAGATCCATGCCACAGAAGCAGGATTTTCCGACCAGCTCATTTTCATCGACTGGATACGCACATTTGTCCCACAGTTCCAACGGTATCCCTTTGGTCTCCGTCTTGGTGCGGATGTTCAGGTTTAGGCGCTTGAATATGTTCTCATAGGTCGGAATAGCCTGCGCCTTTTTGAACTCCTCTTCGAAACTTCTCTCCGAAAAGCTTATACCGAAATTCGGATTCGCCTTGCGCCACGTTGAACGTTTGGTCCAGTCGTCTCCGGGTTTGGCCTCGTAAATTGCCGGCAGAAAACCCGCATCTGGAATGACGCCATCCCTGACCTTGCAGGCGTAGCTATATTTTTCGTTGCAGACCGACTCCCTGTCCCAGTCGCTGGTCGTTATGTAAATCGTCAACGGTTGTGCCCTTGCAATCGTCGATCCCTCCAGAACGTCTATCAATTCCCGATCCTGTATGGCATGAAGCTCATCATTGATATGGACGTGAGTATTGTAACCGTGCTTACTGTAGGCCTCGGAGCTGATCGGTTTGTAGAACGAGCCGGTCTCGATGCCGGTGGTCTCATCGATTGCGACTATCGAATTGCGGTAGACTCGCAATCGCTGGCTCAGCTCCACGGACGCGTGAACCATCAGCTCGGCATAACTGAATATGAGTTTGGCCTGTTCTCTCTCATTGGCGGAGCTGTATATTTCCGCGCCCGGCTCATCATCGCAGGTCAGGACGTAGAGGATTATTCCGGCAGCCAGGGGCGTCTTGCCATTCTTCTTTGGAACAAAAACGAAAGCCACGCGAAAGCGTCTCAGCCCGTCGCTGCGTTTCCAACCGAAGAGGTTGGCTATGATGGACTGTTCCCAGGGTTCGAGCCGGAAAGGCTCGTGGTTTTTCGCCTTGGGACCTTTGACGTGCATGAGACACATAGAAAAGAAATCAAGTGCCCTCTGCGCCTGCCTGCAGTCAAACCAGCAATCATCGGCGAGCGCGAACGGATCATAGCCGGGCAGCAACTTCAGAAGTTTGCGCCATGCCGCCGAAATATTCCCATGCCTCTTCGACACGGCGACAGGAACTCTTTCGATTGTGGTCTGCACGTTAATCCACTCCTGCCGTTATAGTCTAATCCACGGCATCCATCTTGATCTCATAGTCAAGTGAGCTTGACCCTGTGCCATCATGTTCTAATTTTAGATTTTTGTTTGTGCTTATATCGATGCCGGCGGCCTTCGGCGCGGTAACAATGAGTTTGCCTCCTGGAGGCAATGTCAGAATGCCGGTTGCATTCAACAAAGTCATCGGAAGGGTGGCGGCTGCACCTATCTTCAATCCTGCATCATCTGACTTATTAAAGATGAAAAGCGACTTTAATTTGGCCGGTGTAATCGGAGTTCCCAAGGGGTCCGTCTGAACACTCAGATCAAGTGTTTCAGTCCCCGCATCGGCCAAGGGCCGTTTGTCATGAAAGACACAGTTGGCTTGATTGTCTCCAATACCATCCGTAAAGTTCTGACTGCGGTCCAAACTCTGTGAATCCTTTGGCGTGGAAAGGTCCAACACTTTAGTCAGTGTCCAATTTAGGCACATGTGAATGTTCGAAACGAGTGACATAGTTATCTCCTTTCAATTTTATGCTCCCCATTTCTTAAAAAACTGCACTTTCTTTTGTCCGGTCTCCTCCTGCGGTTTCACCATAGACGTGCGCGCGCTCGGTGACATGCCGAGTTCGGCCGCCGCCCGCAGCAGGAGTTGGAACGCCTTATGCCTTATGGCGACGGCGGGATTCTGAATTAGGTTGCCGCCGCCGGTCTTAAGCAGCAACTGTGTCTTCTTGCCAACTGACGTCACAATATAATTGGTCGCGATCCTGTACTCCTCCCACATCTCGCAATAGACCGTAAGCACACCCCGATCGAGCTGGGTCAGCACTCCCAATTTGCCGAGGGCCGATGTCACGCGCTGCCATTCCGTCTTCGCTTCTTGGGATAACCACACGGGAGGGACTGGGACCGAAGACTCAATCTTCAGGCCCGCGCCTTTATCCTTGCGCCGATAGAGATGATTGCTGCCATGCAACCTGATTATCGCCAACGGCTTCTTCTTCGGCCCACCCTTTGTCACTGCTTCACCTCGGCAAAAAAGAAAGCGGCAGGTAAGCAATGCACCTATCTGCCGCCACTTTTTTTTTCTTTTACCACCAGCTCGTCAGCCGGCCGCTTTTCCCAGCCACACACCGTGGCTGAATGTCACCACCCCCCTATCTAGTTGCGCGAAAATATGTGCGCGCG
>Ga0315289_10003765_pt1 | contig 22832 bp, 20 predicted proteins | sample YL17G11_40_MG_FD_203452 | JGI IMG/M metagenome (GOLD analysis project Ga0315289, IMG submission 203452) | Sediment microbial communities from Yellowstone Lake, YNP, Wyoming, USA - YL17G11_40 | ecosystem: Environmental > Aquatic > Freshwater > Lake > Sediment | place: USA: Wyoming | collected... | reverse complement strand
ACGGGTTTTTGGTCCAAGCCCGGTGGCTCGACGGCGTCATCGCGAAGGTCCGGAGCCGGAAACGCAAGGAATTGACCGTGGCGGAGTTCAAGGCCCTCACCGGCCTGAGCCGCAAATATGCGATTCCGCTTCTCGAGCTTCTGGATGAGCGGGGCGTCACGCGTCGGAACGGAGCCTCCCGCGATATCGTCTGAGACCGGGCGGCCCGCCTCATTCGAACCGGGTGTGCAATGTTAATCCCAAGGCGAGTTTTCCGTTGACGCTGGACTCCGGCCTGTTCCTGACCCTTCGAATGCCGATGAACGGCCGGACCGAAACGTCCCGGCCGAAGGCGGCAAAGACGCGCATGTCGGCCGTCGTCAAGTCGCGGGCCTGTCCCCAGAAGACCTCCGCTCCGATGTTCGGCGCGCCTCCCGAAAAAACCGAGTTGACGCCGAGTCTCAGGCTGAGGTCGTACCCGTGGCTGTTGTTCCATCCCGCCCCGAACTCGAACCTGAGAGGATGTTCGAGTCGGTCGAAATCGAGTTGGTTGCGGACGAGGAACCCCGTCCCGAAATTCTTCGTGAAAGGGACGGCCCGGTCGACCGGCATATCGGACGCGGCGCGGACATAGATTGCCCCGAAAAGACCGCCGAGTTTTCGTTCGGCCACGGCCGAGACCGCATATGACATGAGGTCGGGATAAAAAGCGGTGAAAAAGCCGTCGCCGCTGAGAAACGGAACGCCGAAGCCGAAGTCGATGAACACGCGGGACTTCGGCGCTCTCGCCAGCTCGACCCAGTAATCTCCGGTGACGAGAAGCTTGTGCTCATCGAACCGCGGATAGGCTTCGCCGGTGAGGGTCCAATGGTCGACCGGACGCTCCGATGACGCGCCCGTCGACAGCCGGAGCCCAAAGAACGTCTCGCGCGGCATCCGGTACATTTCGACCGTCCTGACGAATAGCGACAGGCCTTCGGTGAGGCGCAGAGCAAGGCTCGCGTCGTAATACAGGTGCGAAAAATTGACCCATTTCCACCGGCTCTCGAACGAGAGGCCGGGAAAAAGAAACGGGGCGATGCCGACGTCGAATACGGCGAGGTCGTCGAACCCCGGTGTCCCGTGGACAAATCGGCCGTAGCCGGCAGCCAGATTCCAGGGCCCGCTCCGCCACCGCAGCTTGACCACGGCTTCGTTCAGGTTCAAGACATACGAGTTCTCGGTGGACAAAAGATGCCGGCAGAAATGGCTGTAGCTGGCCTCGACCGAGGACTCCTCGGACAAACGCTGCGAAAGCCCGAACGCGAGTCCATAATCGATCGGTCCCTCGTAAACGTCGTCGGTCCGCTGGAGGTATCCGAGGTCCGCAAAGACTTGCGTGGCGCCGGCCGGGGCCAGGTCCCAGGCGTAATTGAACATCGGCCGGTAATAAAGGCGTCCTTGTGTTCCGACGCCCAGTTCTAGCGTCATTCCCGCGGACGGCCGGGCCGCGGCCGGGCGCGCGGCGTCGTCAGCGCGAACGATGAACGTACCGGAAAGGATAAAAAACGCGCCCGCGATGAGGACGATCCTGAGATTTTTCGACGGGACGCGGGAGCGGGTCTCTCCCATGGCTCTCTATGTTTTCGGGCCCGCGTCTTTGTCTTTTTCGTCGGAGTCTTCGGCGCGCTTTTTGGTCAGGGCGGACTTGAGCTTTTCGGCGAAGAGATTGCCGAACATGCCGCCGATCATTTTCGGTTTTTCTCCGGGAGGAGCGGCCGTTTCAGCCGGAGCCTCGGCCGGGGCGGGGGCCGGCTCTTCGAGCCCCGCCGCGGCGGCTTCGAGCTCTTCTTCTGCGGCCGCTTTCGCGGCGAGAAGAGCCTCCTGTTCCGATTCCTCTTCCGCGATCCGCTCTTCGATGACGCGGCGTTCGCTCTTCCGCGCCCGCGGGACCTTCTCGCCCTCGGTTTTGCCCTTCTTTTTCTTGTACGGTTTTTCCTTCTTGGCTTCAACCGGGGATACGGCCTTCGGCTTCGGGGCCGCGAGCGCCGGCGGGGCTTCGGCTTCCTCCTCCCCGATGAATTCTTCGGGAAGTTCGTAAGCCGGACCCTCGGCGGCCGCCCCCTCGGGCAGCTCCTCGGCGGGTCGTTCTCCGGCCTCTTCGGCCACGACCGCCGCCGGGATCGGCGCGGCCTCGTGGTAATGGTAGATCCCTTTTTTCTTGTCCGACTTGGAAAATTCGACGGAGTTGAGGAGCGTCCGTTCGACGTTGTCCTGCGACGTCCGCCGGAGGATGTCGATAAGATGATAGGCCCGCAGATAATGGAGCGCATAATTCGTCGAGGCCGGGCTGAACGTTTTGAAGACCAGGGTCAGAAGTTGCTTGAGGTCGAGTCCCTCGCGCCGAGGATAGAGGGCGATGACCTTGGCCAGCGTATCTCGCTCGAGGTAAATGATCTTGTTCGGCAGGGCCAGCGACGAGACTTCCCCGGCGTCGGCGAATGTGTCGGTCGCGCTATCGTAGGAAAGCTTCGCGACCGAAAGCTTCTTCTTGGACTTCTTCAGCCAGAAATGGAACTGGACCGGGCCTTTCCTCTCCAGGGTCACGCTCGTCCCTTGGGGAACGTTGTTCGCCGCGAAATAGTCCTTGAGGCCGAGGAACAGCCCGTCCTGGGGAAAATAAAAGACGGTATAGCTCTTGTTCTCGTCCGCGTCCGTGAACACGTATTCCCGGGCGTGGGCCAGCTCCTTGTTGAATGCTTTCGGGATCCGGACCGCGCCCGAAAGGATCTCGCGCCAGGAGAGATAGACCTTGAGCGGAAATTCATGGAAGGGCGCGGCCTCGACCGTCTCGGCGGCTTCGAATTCGAGCAACGCGGCTTCGGGGGCCGAGACCGGAAGATGCTCGGGCAGGGAGTTCAGGATCGTCTTGAGATGCCATTTCCCCCACCCAATGGGCGAGACGGACGTGAAGTCCTTTTTATATTTCGTCTCGAAAAGGTGGTTGAGCGTGAGGCAATGGATGTCGAACAGATCGTGGGACGGTTCCAGGCCGAAAAAGAGCTTGACCGCGTCGGCCGTGGCGATCGATTCCCGCGTCGCGACGAGGCGGGCTTCGACCTCCAGGACCTTGTCTTCAGGGACGGACGGTTGATGGGCGACGAGCTGCCAGGCGTCGTTCCAGGTGAAAAACGCCGGCGATTTCGCCAGGGCGGACCGCAAGTTCCTCTCGAGGGTCTTGATGTCCCTGTCCGTCATCGGAAGCTCGGTCAGCCGCGGGTCGTGGTCCCGGCCCATGACCTGCGGCGCTTGGCCGGCGTGGCCGACGTTCGACGGGAGGAGGACCTGCGTCTTCGTCTTTTTCATATAGTCGATGTACTTGCGGAACGTCCCTCCGCCGGTGTAATCGACTTCGAGCATCTCACACTGGAACGCCGGGAACGGGATCTTTTTAACGATCGTCAGGACGACCGCGCCCGTGAAATGCTCCATGGTCTTGGAACTCACGGTCAGCGGCTCGTCGTACTCCCTGTAGATCGAGTCCCCGACCTGATAGACGCCGTTCGGGTCGTAGATCTTAACGTCCTGCGTCCTCTCCTTCGCGGTCTTGAGGAAGGCGAGTTTTTCGGCGAGCTCGCGCTGCGTGGCGGGCTTGCGGGACGCCGCGAGCTCCCGCTCGATAAAGGCGATGTCGTCCGGCGTGACCTGGACGAGAACGTTGTCCTTATCCATTTTTCTTGTTCTTCCCCATTAAGGTCAGCATGATCGCTTTCTGGACATGGAGCCTGTTCTCCGCCTGGTCGAAGACGACCGACCGGGGAGAATCGAGGACTTCCGCGGCCACTTCTTCTTCGCGATGGGCGGGCAGACAGTGCATGAAAACGGCGCTCGGGTTGGCCGCGGTCATCAGCGCCGCGTTCACCTGATACGGAGCGAAGACCTTAGCCCGGGCCTCTTTTTCCGTTTCTTGACCCATGGACGCCCAGACGTCGGTATACACCGCGTCGGCGTCCCGGACCGCATCGCGCGGGTCCTGGGTCAGGTGCAGAGTAAAACCGGTTCCCCGGCCATCCTCGAGGGCGGCTCTGACGACCTCGGCGTTGGGCTCGAAACCCTTAGGGGTTCCGACCGCCATCGCCGTTCCCGCCCGTGACGCGGCAAGGATCAAGCTATGGCAGACGTTATTGCCGTCACCGACATAGGCCAGCTTGACCTTCGACAGGCCGCCCTTTATTTCCCAGAGTGTGAAGAAATCGGCCAACCCTTGACAGGGGTGGCTCAGGTCGCTCAGGGCGTTGATCACGGGGACCTTCGCCGTACGGGCCATGCGCACGACGTTGTCGTGCCCGAAGGTGCGGTACATAATCCCGTCCACCCAGCGCTCGAGGTTGTGGGCGACGTCCTCCGCGGTCTCGCGCTTGCCGATCTGGACCTCGTTCGGGCTGAGGTAGATCGCTTTTCCGCCGAGCTCGATCATCCCCACCTCGAACGTCATGCGGGTCCGGAGCGAGGGCTTCTCAAAAACCATCGCCAGGATCCGGTCTTGGAGTTTCTTGCGGTACTTGTCCGGATGGGCTTTGATGTCCCGAGCAAGGTCCAGGAGTTCGTGGAATTCGTACGGCGTGATATCGCGGATGGACAGGAAATCTTTCTGCATGGCGGTCTCCTAGGCTGGGATGATACGCGTTCCGGAGCGGCCGATCAACGCCGCTTTGAGATGTTCGGCGGACGTGATGAGCACCTCGCGGCCTCCGGACGCGATGTATTCGATGGCGGCCCGGATTTTAGGGCCCATCGAGCCCGGCGGGAATTGGCCCTCGTCGAGGTAGCGCCGGGCTTCATCCACGGTCAGGACGGGTATTTCGCGCTCATCGGGTTTGCGAAAATTGAGAAACACCCGGTGAATGCCGGTCAGAATGATGAATAGGTCGACCGCGACTTCGCGCGCGATCAGGCTCGAAGCGTAATCCTTGTCGATGACCGCCTCGACGCCTTCGTAGACGCCGCGGCCGTTGAGGATCACCGGGATCCCGCCTCCGCCCGCGGCGATGACGATCCGTCCGGCCTGGGTCAGGTCGCGGATGATCGCCTTGGGGACGACATCGATCGGCTTGGGCGACGGGACGACTTTGCGGTAGCCGCGGCCCGCGTCTTCGACCATGGTCCATTTCTTCTCGCGGGCCAGCTCGCGGGCGCGGAATTTGGTGTAAAACGGGCCGACGGGCTTTGTCGGCCGCTCGAAAGCCGGGTCATTGCGGTCGACCAGGACCTGCGAGACGAGGGTGACGACCTCTTTGTCGATCGAATGGCGCCGCAGCTCGTTGGTGATCGCCCGCTCAAGCATGAAGCCCATGCTGCCTTCGGTCATGGCATCGCAGACGTCGAGCGAATAGGGGGCGATCTTCGTCACGGCCTCTTCCATTTGGAGGAGGAGGTTGCCCACTTGCGGGCCGTTGCCGTGGACGATGATGAGCTCGTACCCTTTCTTGACGATGTGGACCATGAGCCGGGCCGCTTTTTCGGCGTTCTTCATCTGCTCCGCCTGCGTGCCCCGCTCGTCGTCGGGGAGCATGGCGTTGCCGCCGAACGCGATCAAGGCGAGACGTCGTTGGGCCTTCATTCGGTCAGAACTTCTTGAGCACGTCCTCGAGCGTCGGCGAGCCGATCTCCTGGAGCTCGTACCCGACGGGAAGCATGGGCTGCCGCGTCTTGATCAGCCGGTTGAGGTCGATGGGCGTGGCGCTGAGGATCAGGTCGCAGTCGACCTTGTCGATCGTCGCGGCCAGCTCATGGACCTGCTTGTCGCCGTAACCCATGGCCGGAAGCACGTTTTCGAGATGGTTGTATTTTTCGAACGTCGTTTTGATGCTGCCCACGGCCGCCGGCCGGGGGTCGACGATTTTGGCCGCGCCGAATTTTCGGGCGGTGACGACGCCGGCGCCATAGGGCATGCCGCCGTGCGTTACGGTCGGGCCGTCCTCGATGACGAGGACGCGTTTGCCGCGGATTCGCTCGCCGTTCTCGACGGTCGTCGGCGAGTTGGCCCGGATGACCGTCGCCGTCGGGTTGACCAGGCGGAGGTTGGCCAGGACCTTTTCCACGTTCTCCGGAGCCGCCGTGTCGAGCTTGTTGAGGATGATGACATGGGCCCGGCGGAAGTTGGTCTCGCCCGGATAATAAAGCATTTCGTGGCCGGCCCGATGGGGGTCCGCGACCACGATTTCGAGGTCGGATTTGTAAAACGGAAAGTCGTTGTTGCCGCCGTCCCAGAGGATGACGTCCGCTTCCTTCTCGGCCTCGCGAAGGATCGCTTCATAGTCCACGCCCGCATAGACGATCAGGCCGTTCTTGACGTAGGGTTCGTATTCCTCGCGCTCTTCGATCGTGCATTCGTACTTAACCATGTCGTCATAGGTCGCGAAACGCTGGACCCGCTGCTTGGCCAGGTCGCCGTAGGGCATCGGGTGACGAATGGCCGCGACCTTTCGTCCCTTGGCCTTGAGGATCAGGGACACTTTTCTCGACGTCTGGCTTTTGCCGCTGCCGGTCCGGACGGCGCAGACGGAGACAACGGGCTTTTTGCTCTTGACTTGAGTGTCCTGCGGGCCGAGGAGGACGAAGCTCGCGCCGGCCGCTTGGACTTGGGAGGCCTTATGCATGACGTACTCATGCGAGACGTCGCTATATGAGAAATAAACCTTGGTGACGCCGTTCTTTCGGATGAGGGTATCGAGCTCTTCTTCGGGGAAGATCGGGATGCCTTCGGGGTAGAGCTTGCCGGCCAGGACAGCCGGATACTTGCGGCCGGCAATGTCGGGGATCTGGGTCGCGGTGAACGCGACGACCTGGAAATTCGGGTTGTCCCTTAAATAGGTATTGAAATTGTGGAAATCCCTTCCCGCGGCGCCCATGATGATGACTTTTTTCATAAACACCTCTCCTTCCAAAACGTGTCCGATATTCGATTTTCAAAAAAAGCTAGTATATCCGAAATCGCCTCCGGCCTCAAGAGGCCGAAGGGGCCCGGCGGATTATCGTTCCGGGTCGCGCTTCCAGCCTTGGTCCTTGCGGTCGTAACCCCGTTTGCCTTTCTTCGTCGAATGCGGTTTCGTCGGAGGAGGCAGCGGCTTCCGGATTTGTTGCCAAACCGGCTTCTGACGTCTGTTGACCGTATGCGCCATGTCCGCCTATCCGATCCCGATAATCTCGGCCCGTCCGGTGGCGGGGTCGAACAGCGCGACCGTGCCTTTTCCGGAGAGCCAACCCCCCGTCTCGCCAGGGTTGACGACGAGGGCAGGTCCCGAAACTCGAACTTCGGGCTTGTGCGTGTGTCCATAGATGACGATATCGTAGGCTCTCTTCGCGACCGCGTTCGCCACCGCCCCATCGAGATGGGCCAGGAAAATCCGGGTCCCGCGATGCTCGAAAACCCAGGGCGCCTCCCGGACCTTTCCGAAGCCCTTGAGAGCGGAGACGAGGCCCTTTTTTTCCCCGTCGCAATTGCCGAAAACGGCTTTGACGGGACAGCCCGCCTTTTCGAGCTCCCGGGCGGCGAAGGGCGCGATGAAATCCCCGGCGTGGACGAGAAGCTCGCAACCGGCATCCCTGAACAGGCTAACGGCCTTTCTCAGGGCGACGAGGTTGTCGTGCGAGTCGGATAAAATCCCGATCATGCCTAATATTATACAACAAGTGATTGACTCTCTCGGGGGGATTCATTAATATAAAGGGGCTCAAGCGGCACATATAGGCGCGTAGCTCAGTGGGAGAGCGCTTCCTTGACGCGGAAGAGGCCGTGGGTTCAATCCCCTCCGCGCCTACCATGAACGACGAAGAGCCATTCGGATTGATAGATATGGTGCGGATAATGATGATGTCACCGGCCGCGATGAGCTGAATGCCAGGCCGGGTACGTGGCGCAACGCTAAGGGGTCTGGATTTCAGGCAGGATGGAATTTTATTGAATTATTGATCGGATGAGGACGATGGACAACTTAAAAGAAAAGCTCGGAGCCGGGGACCAGGAAAACGACCTGGAGGTCCTGCGCCACAGCACGTCCCATCTCATGGCCCACGCCGTTCTCTCGCTTTTTCCCGGCACCCAGGCCGGCATCGGCCCCGCCGTTGAGAGCGGATTTTACTACGACTTCCTCCGGGCGGAAACGTTCAGCGTCCAGGACCTCCAGGCCATCGAAGCCAAGATGCGCGAGATCGTGGCCGCCGACCTGCCGATCGAAAGGCTGACACTGAAAAAAGACGAGGCCGTCCGCCTGTTCGAGGAGCGGAGGCAGACCCTCAAGGTCGAACTCATCCGGGAAAAAGCGGGCGAGGACGTGACCTGTTTTCGCCAGGGCGATTTCATCGATTTCTGTCTCGGCCCCCATATGCCCTCGACCGGCCGGCTCCGGCACTTCAAGCTTCTCTCGGTCTCCGGCGCCTATTGGAAGGGCGATGAGAAAGGGGTTCAGCTCCAGCGCATCTACGGCACGGCCTTTTTCTCCCAGAAGGAGGTCGACGATTACCTCCGCTTTCTCGAGGAAGCCCGAAAGCGCGACCACCGCAAGATCGGGCTCGAGCTCGACCTCTTCAGCACCTCGGAGGACCTTGGCGCCGGCCTCATCCTTTGGCACCCCAAGGGCGCCCGCGTTCGCGCCGTCATCGAGCAGCATTGGCGCGAGCGGCACTGGGCGGGAGGCTACGACATCCTTTATACCCCCCATATCGGCCGCGAGCTCCTCTGGCAGATATCGGGGCACCTCGATTACTACAAGGAATCCATGTATGCCCCGATGACGATCGACGAGCAGAACTATTACCTCAAGCCGATGAACTGCCCGTTCCATATCCAGGTCTACAAGTTCAGCCTCCGCTCCTATCGCGACCTGCCTCTCCGATGGGCCGAGCTCGGGACCGTCTATCGCTATGAAAGGTCGGGCGTCCTTCACGGGCTGCTCCGGGTCCGGGGTTTCACCCAGGACGACGCCCACATCATCTGCACCCCGGAACAGATCGAGGACGAGATCCTGCGGGTGCTGGACTTCTCGATTTCGATCCTCGCCGATTTCGGCTTCAAGGACTACAAGATCGACCTCTCGGTCCGCGACCCGAAAAATCCGGAGAAATACGCCGGCTCGGATGCGATGTGGCGGCAGGCCGAAGCCTCTCTCCTCAAGGCGCTCAACGCCCGTCATCTGGCATACGAACGGATGGAGGGCGAAGCGGTCTTCTACGGCCCCAAGATCGACATCAAAATCAAGGACGCCATCGGTCGGCTGTGGCAGTGCACCACCATCCAGTTCGACTTCAACAACCCCGAGCGTTTCGATATGGCGTATATCGGCGAGGACGGCCAAAAACACAGGCCGTATATGGTCCACCGGGCGCTCCTCGGCTCGCTCGAGCGGTTCTTCGGCATCCTCATCGAACACTACAGCGGCGCATTTCCGCTATGGCTGGCGCCCGTCCAAGTCGAAATCATCCCAATCGCCGACCGCCACAACGCCTACGCCGAACGTCTCGACGCCCTCTGCAAGAGCCGCGGGCTCAGGTCCCACGTCGATGTCCGCCGGGAAAAGATCAACTACAAAATCCGCGAGGCCGAACTCCACAAGGTCCCGCTAATCCTCGTCGCCGGCGACAAGGAAGTCGCCGCGTCGTCGGTGTCGCTCCGCGTCCACGGCCAGGGCGACAAAGGCGCGGTCAGCCTCGAGGACTTCCTTGATAAAGCCCGACGAATGAATGACAATAAATCTTTAAATCTGGAATTATAAAGGAGACCCATCATTTACCGAGGACGACAACCTTACCCCCAGGCCAAACAGAAACCCCATCGGATCAATGACATGATTCACGCTCGCGAGATTCGCGTTCTCGACGACGAAAAGGAGCAGCTGGGCGTGCTGCCGACGGTCGAGGCCCTGGCGCTCGCGCGCCAAAAGGGCCTGGACCTCGTCGAAATCGCGCCGCAGGCGACGCCGCCGGTCTGTCGGATCATGGACTATGGAAAATTTCTCTACGAGCTCCACAAAAAGGAGCACGAGGCGAAAAAGCACCAGAAGCAGGTCCAGATCAAGGAGATCAAGTTCCGGCCGAAGATCAGCATTCACGACTACGCGTTCAAGCTCAAGCACGTCCAACGGTTCCTCGAAGAGGGGAACAAGGTCAAGGTGACGGTCATGCTCCGGGGCCGCGAGAAATCGCGACCGGAAATGGGCCAGCAGGTGCTGGACCGGGTGCTGGGCGACATTCAGGGGCTCGGCCGTCAGGATGGGGATTCGCGGAGGCAGGATTGGGCGGTCTCGGCGCTTGTCGTTCCGGCGAAGCTAGGAGGAAAAGATGCCAAAGCAAAAAACCCACAAGGGAGCCCAAAAGAGGTTCAAGGTCACGGCGAACAAAAAGGTCGTCCACAAGAAAGCCAATAAAAGCCACATCCTCACGAAAAAATCGTCCAAGAGAAAACGGTTGCTCGGCCAGAAGGCCGTCGTCAGCCACGCCGACCGGAAGGCCGTGAAGGCCATGCTGCCGTACGAATTTTAAGGCCGCGTGAGCTCGACAACGTTGTCTCGAGAGAATGGAGAATAGATCATGCCGAGAGTCAAAAGAGGATTTAAAAGGAAAAATCGGCGGGCCAAAGTCCTGAAGCTCGCCAAGGGTTATTGGGGGGCGCGGAGCACGAACTACCGGACGGCCCGCGAAGCCGTAGAGCACGCTTTGCTCTACGCTTACCGCGACCGGCGCGCCAAAAAGCGCGACTTCCGCCGGCTCTGGATCGTGCGGATCAAAGCCGCGGCCAAGCTGAACGGTTTGACCTACAGCCGGTTGATCCAGGGGTTGAAAAAGGCCAACATCGAGCTCGACCGCAAAGTGCTGGCCGACCTCGCGGTCCGGTCTCCCCAGACATTCGGCCGGGTCGCCGCGAAAGCGAAGGATGCCGTTGCCTGACCTCCGGAAGCTCCGGACGACGATCGACGCGTACCGGGCCAAGCTGGCGGAGCAGTCCGCCGGGGTCGTTGACGGGCCCGCTCTGGACGAGCTGCGCCATCAGTTCCTGAGCCGGAAGCGGGGATACGTCACTCAGCTATTCGAGGAGCTCAAGTCCTTCTCTGCCGAGGATAAGCCGGAGGCCGGACAGCTCGTGAACGCGCTGAAAAAGGACGTCCAGGAGACCCTCGAAGCCCTTGAGGCGAAACTCAAAACCCCGCAAAAAACGAGCCCCGCCGTCGACCTGACGCTCCCCGGCGATAAGCTGTATTGGGGCGCTCCCCATCCGCTGCGGCTCTTCCAGGAAGAGATCGAAGCCATCTTTCTCGCGATGGGGTTCGGGATCGAGGAAGGCCCGGAGATCGAGACCGATTACTATAACTTCGAGGCGCTCAATTTTCCGCCGAACCACCCCGCCCGCGACGACTGGGACACGCTCTATATCAACGACAAGCTGCTGCTGCGGACCCACACCTCGCCGGTCCAGATCCGGGTCATGGAGAAGAAAAAACCGCCTATCCGGATCATTGTCCCGGGCATGGTCTTTCGCCGCGACGTCGCCGACCCGACGCACATCCCCATGTTTTTGCAGCTCGAGGGCTTGGTTGTGGACGAGGGGATCACGTTTGCCCATCTCAAGGGCACGCTCGAATATTTTCTCAAGCGTCTGTTCGGAGATAAAATCAAAATCCGCTTCCGGCCGAGTTTCTTCCCGTTCACCGAGCCCTCGGCCGAAGTGGACATCGAATGCCTACATTGCGGACAGAAGGACCCCGGCTGCCGCGTCTGCGGCGGGACGGGCTGGAAAGAGATCCTGGGGTCGGGCATGGTCGACCCGCAGGTCTTTAAAAACGTCAACATCGACCCCGAACGCTATTCGGGCTGGGCCTTCGGCCTGGGCATCGAGCGGACCGCCATGTTCGCCCTCGGCATTCCGGACATCCGGGCGTTCTATGAGAACGACCTCCGGTTCAACAGGCAGTTCTTCCTCAAATGAAAATCAGTTGGAATTGGCTCAACGAGTTCGTGGAGGTGGACATCCCGCTCCGGGACCTCCTCGACCGTCTGACCATGATCGGCCTCATCCCGGCCGATATCGCCGAGAAGAACGGCGACGTCGTTATCAACATCGAGACCTACGCCAACCGCCCCGACACGCTCGGCCATTTGGGCCTGGCCCGGGAAATCGCGGCGATGCTCCGCCTCCCCCTCAAAGAGCAGGCCTGGCCGCTCATCGAGCTTCCGGTCCGGACCGAGGAGCTCGTCGACGTCCAAGTTCTCGACGACGACCTTTGCCCCCGGTATTGCGGGCTCGTCGTCAAAGGAATCAAAGCCGGGCCTTCACCCGACTGGCTCCGGACGAGGGTCGAAGCCATGAGTTTGCGGCCCATCAATAACATTGTGGACGTTTCGAACTACGTTCTGTTCGCCACGGGCCAGCCGATCCACACTTTCGACCTAGCCCGGGTCGAAGGCCCGCAGGTCATCGTCCGCCGGGCCAAGAAAGGCGAGACGATCCGGACGCTCGAGGGCAAGGTCGTGTCTCTGTCGGGGGACATGCTCGTCATCGCGGACGAGAAAAAGCCGATGGCGATCGCCGGGGTCATGGGCGGCGAGGAGTCCGGGATCACGGACGCGACGCAGGAGGTCTTTATCGAGAGCGCGACCTTCGACCCGGGGTCCATCCGCCGGACGCGCAAAGCGCTGGACCTTCTGACCGACGCCTCCTACCGTTATGAACGGGGCGCGGACATCTCCTTCGCTCCGCAGGCCGCCGTCATGACCGCCTCGCTTCTCACCCGGCTCGGAGGGAAAGTGTCGAAGGGTGTTATCGACGTTTACCCCAAACCGCGCAAGGTCCGCGAGATCGTCCTCCGGGGGCGGCGCATCGCCGACCTCCTCGGCGTGGAGGTCCGCGAAGAATTCGTCGAACGGACGCTGGGGGACCTCGGCTTTGCCCTCAAGGCCAACCATCCGGGCGTCTGGCGAGTTCAGGTGCCATTCCACCGGGTGGATATCGAGCGCGAAACCGACCTTATCGAGGAGATCGCCCGTTTCTTCGGATACGACAAGATCCCGGTCGTCGTCCCGCCGCTCGAGATCCTCGAACCGGCGCCGGCCGGGAAGGAGCGTCTCGGCAAACTCCGGCAGGAGCTTTTTCATTACGGGTTCGACGAGGTCATCAACCAAAGCTTCGCGGACCCCGAGGCCGAAGCCCGCTTACGAAGCGGGAAAACGCCCGTCGAAATCCGGAACCCCATCTCGACGAAGGACTCCGTCCTTCGGACATCGCTTCTGCCCGGCCTTCTCGAGAACACGGCCTGGAACCGAAACCGGGAACGGGACTCCGTGCATGTCTTCGAGGTCGGAAATGTCTATGAGCTGACCGAGACCGGGACGGCGGAGGGGCTGAGCCTCGGCGTGGCCACGACCGGGCCTCTCGCCGCGCCGCATTGGAAGGGAAAGCCGGCTGCGACCGACATCTTTCGGCTCAAAGGGGCCCTCGAAGCGGCCCTGGAGAGCCTGCGCTACGCGCCTTATGCCTTCGCCGCCAGCGCCCATCCTTTTTTCGAAGAGGGGACGGTCCTCGGCGTCGCCTACAAAGGCGTCCGGGTCGGCCACCTGGGGCAGGTCCGGCAGGACCTGTGTGAATTCTATTCTATAAAAGGTCCCGTTTTCGCGGCCGAGCTGAACCTGGACGTGCTCTTCGGAAAACAACCTTGCCCCTTCGAGGTCGCGGCCCTCCCGAAATACCCGAGCGTTGTCCGCGACCTGTCGTTTCTCGTCGACCGGCGCGTGCCGTTCGGCGAGGTCGAGCGGACGATCGAGAAAACCGCCGTCCCGCACCTCGAGTCCTTCGCCGTCATCGACCGCTACGCCGGCGACCGGGTCCCGAAGGACCGGACGAGCCTGTCCCTCCGGTTCACCTACCGGAACGCCAAGGGAACGCTGACGGCCGAGGACGTGGACAAGGCCGAAGAGAAGATCCTGAAGACCCTCAAGGCCGCGTTTCAAATCCAACTCAGGGAAGGAGGATCCGCGTGACCACAGAGCTTGATCGAATGAAGATCCTGGAAGGGAAGATCAGCCATGTCCTGGAATACATCAACCGCCTGACCGGCGAGAACGAGAAGCTCAAGACCCAAGTCAAAGAGCTGCGCGTCGAAAAGAAGGACATGGAAGAGACGGCCAAACGCGCCGGCAAGCTTGACGAGGACCTGAAAAGGTATGACAATGAAAGAGAGCTCGTCCGGAGCCGGATCGAGGCCATCATCGGCCAGATCGACAAGCTCGGCTTATGATCGACAAGATTATCGAAATCGAAGTTTATGGACGAAATTATAAAATCCGAGTCAAAGGCGAAGAGGACGAAAAGTATATCGGCCATCTAACGTCGTACGTCGACCAGAAAATGCAGGAAATCGCGGTGAAATCGAAATCCGCCGACGCGCTCAAGATCGCGGTGCTTGCGACCTTGAACATCGCGGACGAATATTTCTTGTCCCAGAAGAAGCTCGATCAGCTGGACGACGTCATCGGCCAGATGGAACATCAGATGGAGAAGCTGGAACAACGGCTTAACGGTGACGACCATGCGGTCCCCAACATGGACAAAGCGACCCCATAACTCGAGACCCCTCCCCCTCCCGGGAAGACACGCCCCGCGGGGAACGCTCGCACCCTAGCCGGGAACTCCGTCTTTTCCGTTCGCCTCCCCTTTGCTTCGGCAGGAGGAAAGGATCGTGACTATCGTAACCTACGCAGGCTTGGCGGTTCTCGTTGTCTTGGCCGCCGGGATTCTGTTCATTCAGATCAAGAAAAGCGCGGGCGTCCGGTCGCTGTTGCGGGCGGACCAGAAAGCCAAGGACATCCTCGACCAGGCCAAGACCCAGGCCGAAAAAGTCCACCGCGACGCCCAGCAGCAGGCCAAGGACAAACTCGCGTCCGCCGACGCCGAGTTTGAGAACCAGACGCGCGAGAAGGTCCGGAAGGTCAACGAGATGGAGCGGCGGCTGGTCCACAAAGAGGAGAACCTCGACCGGAAGACCCAGGGGTTGGACCGCCGGGACCGCGAGATCACGGGCAAGGAGCGCCGCGTCGTCCAGCGCGAGAAGGAGCTGGACGCTTTGGAGGAGAAAGCCAACGGCTTCGTCAAGCAACAGCTCGCCGAACTGGAGCGAGTCGCCGGCCTCTCCCAGGAGGAAGCCAAAGCTCAGCTCATCAAGAAGATCGAGGACGAGGCGCGCCTCGAAGCGGTCCAGGTCGTGAAGCGCGTCGAAGAGGAAACCCGGACGCGCAGCCGCCAGCTCGCCGGCGAGATCATCGGCAACGCCATCCAGCGTTCGGCCGCCGAGCATGTCGTCGAGACGACCGTGTCCGTCGTGGACCTGCCGTCCGAGGATATGAAAGGCCGGATCATCGGCCGCGAAGGTCGGAACATCCGGGCGCTCGAAATGGCGACGGGCGTGGACATCATCGTCGACGATACGCCCGAGGCCGTGATCCTCTCGAGTTTCGACCCGGTCCGGCGCGAGACGGCCCGGCTGGCCATCCAGAAGCTCGTCACCGACGGGCGCATCCATCCGGCCAGGATCGAGGAGATCGTCGAGAACGTCCGGACCGAGCTCGAAGAAAAGATCCGCCAGGAAGGCGAGGCCGCAGCCTACGAGCTCCGCGTCCAGAACCTGCACCCCGAACTCGTCAAGCTCCTCGGCAAGCTCCGCTTCAGGACCAGCTACGGGCAGAACGTCCTCCAGCATTCCAAAGAAGTCGCGTTCCTGGCCGCGGCCATGGCCAACGAGCTGGGCCTCAACAGCAACGTGGCTTTGCGGGCTGGCCTTCTCCACGACATCGGCAAGGCCGTCGACAGGGAGGTCGAGGGCACGCATACCGAGCTCAGCGTCGAGCTCTGCCGTAAATACGGCGAGTCCGAGGCCGTCATCCAGGCGATCGCCAGCCACCATCGCGACGTCGATTTCCCGTCGATCGAGGCCGTCCTCGTCCAATCGGCGGACACGTTGTCCGCCGCCCGCCCGGGAGCCCGGCGCGAACTGCTCGAGACGTACATCAAGCGTCTCGAGAAGCTGGAAGGCCTGGCCAAAGGGTTCGAGGGCGTGAGCAAGGCCTTCGCCCTGCAGGCCGGCCGCGAGATCCGGATCATGGTCGAGGCGGCCAAGGTCTCGGACGACAAGGCGGCCCTGATCGCCAAGGACATCGCGGCGAAGATCAAAAGCGACCTCGATTATCCGGGGCAAATCAAGGTCACTGTTATCCGCGAAATGAGGGCCATAGAATATGCCCGGTAACATCGGCCTCCTTTTTATCGGCGACCTCATCGGACGGCCGGGGCGGCAGGCGCTGGCCCGTTTTCTTCCCCGGCTGAAGGCCAAGTATCGGCCGACGCTCGTCATCGCTAACGGCGAGAACGCGGCGGGCGGCTCCGGCATCACCGAAGACATCGGCAGAGACCTGCTTTCCGAGGTCGACGTCCTGACGTCGGGCAACCACGTCTGGGACAGGAAGGACGCGATCCCGTATCTCGATAAAGAGCCCCGGCTGTTGCGGCCCGCGAACTATCCCGCGCCGAATCCCGGCCGGGGCGCGATCCTCACGGCCGACGCCGAAGGCCGGAACGTCGGCGTTCTGAACCTCCAAGGCCGTGTCTTTATGGAGGCGATCGATTGCCCGTTCCGGTCCGCCGACGCCGAGGTGGCCCGGCTGGCGCCGGTAACGCGCGCGATCGTCGTCGATTTTCATGCCGAGGCGACATCGGAGAAGCAGGCGTTGGGGTGGTATCTCGACGGCCGCGTATCGGCCGTCCTCGGAACGCACACCCACGTCGCGACCGCCGATGAGCGCATCCTGCCGGGCGGAACGGCGTTCATCACGGACGTCGGGATGGCCGGCGCGCGAGACTCGGTGATCGGCATGCGCCGCGAGCAGGCGATCGAGAAATTCCTGACGGCCCGTCCGCAGCGGTTCGAGCCCGAAAAGGGGCGCCTCACGCTCGCTGCGGTCTTCCTCGAGATCGACCCGGAAACGGGGCGAACGGTGGCGATCACCCGGGAGAGCATCACCGGAACCGAAGATGATGGAGACGAATGACGGCCTTGTCCTGCGCGACAAGGTCTACACGGTCAGCGAAATCACGGGCCTGGTGAAGCTCGACCTCGAAACGAGCTTCCCTCAGGTCTGGGTCGAGGGCGAGATTTCCAACTTCCATCGCCACACGTCGGGCCATGTCTATTTCACGCTCAAAGACCGGACGGCGGCGCTGCGGGCGGCGATGTTCCGCGGCGAGGTGGCCCGGCTGAGGTTTGAACCCAAGGACGGGATGCAGGTCGTCTGCCGCGGCCGGGTCAGCGTCTACGAGCCGCGCGGCGAGTATCAGCTCGTCGTCGACACGGCCGAGCCCAAGGGCAAGGGCGCGCTTCAACTCGCCTTCGAGCAGCTGAAGGAAAAACTCCGGGTCGAAGGGCTGTTCGACCCGGGCCGGAAACGGAAACTCCCGCTCCTGCCGAAGAGGATCGGCGTCGTCACGTCCCCGCGCGGTGCGGCCATTGTGGACATCGTCCGGACACTGGAGAGACGGTTCGCCAAACTTCACGTCCTGATCTATCCGGCGCGGGTCCAGGGGGAAGGTGCCGCCGACGAGATCGTCGCCGGCATCGACCGCCTCGGGGCGTGGCCGGGCATCGACGTCCTCATCGTCGGCCGCGGCGGGGGGTCGATCGAGGACCTCTGGGCGTTCAACGAAGAGAAAGTCGCCCGGGCGATCGTCCGCAGTCCAGTTCCCGTCATCTCGGCCGTCGGCCATGAAGTGGATTTCACGATCGCCGATTTCGTGGCCGACATCCGCGCCTCGACGCCGACGGCCGCGGCCGAGATGGTCGTTGAAAAAGAGGACGCCTTCGCGACGCGCATCGCGAACCTCGAGCGGAGCGCGGGGCAGAGCGTTCGGTTCAGGGTCGAATCCCTTCAGCGCGAGGTGACGGGCCTGGCCCAGCATCGCATCTTCGAGAACTTCCGGGTCCGGCTCCTCCAGCTCGCTCAGCGTGTCGACGATTTTGAATCGCGGTCCTGGGAGGTCGTCCGCGCCGAGCAACGACGGATCGCGGAAGCCCGGGCGGCGGCGGTCCTCCGAGAAGAGAAGATCGCCGGCCTCTTTCGGGCCGGGCTGCGCGACCGACTGGCGGCCTGGGAGAAGCTCTCGGCCGAGCTCCAGGGCCGAAGCCCGCTCGCGATCCTGAAAAAGGGCTACGCCCTCTGTTGGTCCGGAGACGGCCGGACTCCCGTGACGAAGATCGAGGAGGTCCGGGCCGCCGAAGGCCTGGTCGTCTCGTTTTATCGCGGCGAGGCGCGCTGTCGCGTCGAGAGCATCGACCGTGAGAAACCGATCGAGTCCCGGGCGGACGAAAAATAAAAGCGGAAACTTTTATGAAATATTGAGGATGACATGAAAGACAAAGACTTGAATTTCGAGAAGGCCCTGGAGGAGCTCGAACAAACGGTCGGAAAGCTCGAGACCGGAGGCCTCAGCCTGAACGAATCGCTCGGCCTTTTCGAGCGGGGCGTCAAGCTCGCCCGGTTCCTCCGCGCGGAGCTCGAAAAGGCCGAAAAGAAGGTCGAGCTTCTACTCAAGGACAACAAGGGCGAAGTCGTCGGCGCCGAGCCTTTTAACCTGGACGAAGGTCGCGCCGACGAGGGTGATAACGCGGCGAAAAGCGAACCGGCCGGAGGCGGCAAACCGTCCCGGCCGCGAGCCCCCCGCAAGAAACCGGAGGACGACGACGCACTTCCGTTTTAGATCCTAAGAGAACCCGGACCGCCGGCCGGCGTGTCCGCGGGCGGTCCGGCCAGAATCGAGACGAGGATGCCTAAATTATTGGAAACGATCTCAAGCCCGAAGGACCTTAAGACGCTCTCGGTCGACGATTTATCGCGGCTGGCCAACGAAATCCGGGCCTATATCCTCGAGGTCGTCTCCCGGAACGGCGGCCACCTCGCCTCGAACCTTGGGGTCGTTGAGATCACAATCGCCCTCCACTATGTCTTCGACGCCCCCCGCGATAAGATCATCTGGGACGTGGGCCATCAATGCTACACGCACAAGATCCTCACCGGCCGCCGCGAACGGTTCCGCGGTCTGCGCCGGCAAGGCGGCATCCTGGGCTTCCCCGCGCGCGAGGAAAGCGAGTATGACGCCTGCAACACAGGCCACGCCGCGACAGCGCTCTCCGCGGCCCTCGGCTTGGCCATCGCCCGCAGCAAGCGAAACGAGACCCATAAGATCATCGCGGTCGTCGGCGACGGGACCCTCACGGCGGGGGCGTCTTGGGAAGCGCTGAACCAGATCGGCCACCGCCGGGAAAAACTCATCATCGTTCTCAACGACAACGAGATGTCGATCTCCCCCAGCGTCGGCGCGATCTCGAAATATCTGACCTACCTCGCGTCGGGACAGCACTATCTGCGGATCAAAGACCACGCCAAAACCATCCTGAAATCGATCCCGAGGCTCGGTTGGCCGATGATCCGCGCCGGCCGGGCCGTGGAAGAGCTCGTCAAGAAGACGTTCTTTCCGGGGCTCGTGTTCGAGGAACTGGGCCTCCGGTATATCGGCCCGGTCCAGGGCCATAGCCTGGGATCGCTCATCGAAGTTTTCAAGGACGCCGCGGCCTACGAGGACGGGGCCATTCTCATTCACTGCGTGACGCGCAAAGGCCGGGGATATGAGCCGGCCCAAGAGAATCCCGACCATTTCCACGGGGCCCCGCCCTTCGAAATCCGGACGGGCGAACCCGAGGCCCCGAGCGGGAAGCCGTCCTTCTCGTCGGTTTTCGGCCGGACCCTGTCCCGCATCGCCGAGCGCGACCGGACCGTCATCGCCATTACCGCGGCCATGCCCGAAGGCACGGGACTGCTCGAATTCGCCAGGGCGTTCCCGGAACAATTTTTCGACGTCGGGATCGCCGAACAGCACGCCGTCAATTTCGCGGCGGGATTGGCCCTCGGCGGATACAAGCCGGTTTGCGCTATCTACTCGACTTTCCTTCAGCGCGCTTATGACCAGGTCTACCACGATGTCTGTCTGCAGAATCTTCCCGTCGTCTTCGCCCTGGACAGGGCCGGTATCGTGCCCGACGACGGCCCGACCCATCAAGGCATCAACGACATCGCTTACCTGAGGCATATGCCGAACATTGTCCTCATGGCGCCGCGCGACGAGAACGAGCTCCAGCACATGATAAACTCCGCCTTCGGGTACGGCCGTCCCGTCGCGATCCGGTTCCCGAAGGGCGCCGTCCTCGGCGTGCCCATGGACCCGGAACTTCGAAACATCCCTCTCGGAACGAGCGAAACGCTCAAAGACGGCCGGGACCTGCTATTGGCTTACGGCGCGATGGTTTATCCCGCGCTCGAGGCGGCGAAACGACTCGAGGCCGAAGGAATCCGTCTCGCCGTCGTAGACGCGCGTTTCGCGAAGCCGCTCGACGAGGCGATGCTCGCGCGTTTCGCCGGCCCGGGCCGGACGGTCATCACGGCCGAAGAAGCCGTGGTGGACGGCGGATTCGGAAGCGCTGTCCGGGAATGGTTCGACCGGAAGCAGGCTTTCGGCCTGCGGTTCCTCGAGATCGGGCTGCCGGCGGAGGTCTATCCGGTCGGGAAAGTCCCGCAGATCCGGCGGATGTTTCGTCTCGATGCCGAAGGGCTGGTCGAGCGCATCCGGGAATTCTACGCGGGAAGGTAAGGCCCGCCTGCGTTTCATGACCAAGAAGCGGCTGGACATGGTCCTGGTCGAACGGGGACTGGCCGAAACGCAGCAAAAAGCGCAGGCGTTGATCATGGCCGGGCTCGTCTACGGCGAGGGGGGCCGTCTTGATAAGCCGGGCCGGCCGGTGCCGGCCGACCTCGCGGTCGTCGTCCGCAAACCGTTGCCCTATGTCGGACGCGGCGGCCTCAAACTCGCGGAGGCGCTCGACCGGTTCAAACTCGATGTCACGGGGTTGATATGCGCCGACATCGGGGCGTCGACGGGCGGATTCACCGACTGCCTTCTCCAGCGGGGGGCGGCCCGGGTGTACGCCGTGGACGTCGACGTCACCCAGATCGACTACAAGCTCCGGGCCGACCCGCGGGTCGAGCTGGTCGAGAAAAACGCCCGCTATCTGACGAGCGGCGATTTCGGCGAAGTTCCGTCCTTCGTCGCCATGGACGTCTCGTTCATTTCGGTCCTGAAAATTTTCCCCGCGCTCGGACGTCTCTTGCCGGCCGGCGGGAAGGTCCTTTCGCTTCTCAAGCCCCAGTTCGAGGCGGAGAGGGGAGAGGTGGGGAAAAAAGGTGTTATCCGCGACTCCGGCCTCCACGCCGCGATCCTGGCCAGGATCGCGAAGGACGCCTCCGCTCTCGGCTTTGCCCTTCTCGGCCTCGTCCGTTGTTCCACTCCGGGGCAAAAGGGAAACCGCGAATTTTTCGGCCTTTGGTCGCCGGAGCAATTACCGCCGTCCCAGGAGGCCGTGCTACAATGGATCAGGGAGGTCACGCGGGATGAAAGAGATTAAATCGGTCGGAGTCGTCATCAAACCCCATGCGGCGGGGGTGGAAACCGTATTGGCCGACCTCGAAGCTTATCTCAAGCGCCACGGAATCCGATGTCTATTGGAAGAGGCGGCGGCCGTAAAGCTCGGGAAGACGGGCGGCCTTCCCCGACCGGAGATCCCCCAGGCCTCAGACCTCGTCGTCGTCCTCGGCGGCGACGGAACGCTCCTCAGCATCGCCCATATCGCTGCCCGCCGGAATGTCCCGGTCCTGGGCGTCAACCTCGGAAGCCTCGGCTTTCTGACCGAAGTCCCGCGGCAGGAAATGACGCTCACCCTGGACGCCCTTCTCGCCGGCGACCGCCGTATCATCAACGCGCGAATGCTTCTCGAAGCGCGCTTCAAGGGGGATCCCGGCCTGTGTCTCAACGACGTCGTCATTAACAAGGGTGCCGTGGCCCGGATGATCCATCTCAAGATCTGGGTCGATGACCGGGAAGTCGAGACGGTCAAGTCGGACGGGCTGATCATCGCGACGGCGACCGGTTCGACGGCCTACTCGCTCTCCGCGGGCGGGCCGATCCTTCAGCCCGGGATTCCCGCCTTTCTTTTCACGCCGATTTGCCCCCATACGTTGACGTTTCGCCCTACGGTCATTTCCTCCGAGGCTAAGATCCGCGTCCAGCTTTTAACCGCGGGCGAGGAGGTCTTCCTGACGCTCGACGGCCAGCGCGGCGTGCCCTTGGTTAGGGGCGATATCGTCGAGGTCCGGCGGGCGGCCTGCGAGCTCCAGCTGGTCTCTTCGCCGAAGAGGAGCTATTTCGACCTGCTGCGCGAAAAGCTGTCCTGGGGAGGATAGGCTCGTCGGGAACGCCTGGCTCCCGTGGAGCCTTTTTACGCTTACAGATTCTCCATTTTCTCGGCGGCGATGAACTCGCGCCCGCGATCCTCGTTTTCAACCGCGACCGTGTTTTCGCCATAGCTTGAGCGATAGAACGAGCAACGCTCAAACATCATCGCCGCAAAGGTCACCCTCGAAAACGGAGCCGCTGACGGCTAAGTCTCCACATGGTCGCTGCGGCGTTCCCGACTTCGCCGAAGTTCAAGAGAATATTCAATGGAGCCGCCGCGGGCTAAACTTTTGATGGTCGCTTCGTTCCCTTCAGGCTCATCCTCCGTTATTAATGGGGGGGAAGAAGGCTCAGGACGTATTGCGTGGAATCCTTTCGAAAGTAAACGAAAAATTCTTTCTTCCCCTGGGCGAGGGGCGTGCCGCTCGGAACCCGTCCGAGAGCGAGAGCGGGCATGGATCAGAAAAGCGCAGCTTTTCTGAGAGCTCGAGAGCGAGGTCGAGCG
>Ga0315289_10003764_pt1 | contig 22833 bp, 19 predicted proteins | sample YL17G11_40_MG_FD_203452 | JGI IMG/M metagenome (GOLD analysis project Ga0315289, IMG submission 203452) | Sediment microbial communities from Yellowstone Lake, YNP, Wyoming, USA - YL17G11_40 | ecosystem: Environmental > Aquatic > Freshwater > Lake > Sediment | place: USA: Wyoming | collected... | reverse complement strand
TAGGTCGCGACGTGCTTCCCGTAGTGGAAGGAGACGGTGCGGTTGGAGATGGCCGGCTCGAGGGCGTCCTGGGCGTACGGGAGCGGGATGACGGAGAAGGTCGGGGAGGCCGAGGCAAATGCAAGAGCTCCAACGACAACGGCAAGGAACGCAGCAAGATACTTCATCACGTCTTTCCCTTGTTTTCGATGGAAACGGCGAGAGCGAGAGAGAAACTGGACGGGACGGAATCTGCGAGACGTTTGAGTCTCAGCTAGCAGAGCGGCGGGGCGGGTTGGGTGCTCGGAGAAGTGCGAGGGCGGAAGCGGTTCGAGAAGATCGATTGATTATGTGAGCAAAGGAAAGCTTTTTTTTAAAAAGTATTTTTTTAGCTGTAGGAACCTTCCTCCTCTCTTTTTGTACATTTTTTCCCTTCTAGCCGCTCTTGCCGCCAAACCGCCGCTCCCTGCGCATAAACTCCCGCACGGCCCCGCGGAGCTCCTCCGCCCCGACGTCCGGCCACAGCTCGTCCAGGAAGACGAGCTCGGCGTAGGCCGACTCGAGGAGCAGGAAGTTTGACAGGCGCCTCTCCCCCGCCGTCCGGATCAGGAGGTCGACGTCTCCGAGGGCGGCGGCGTCAGAGGCAGCGCCGCTTCCGCCGCCGCCGCCGCTGCCTCCGCCAGCGACGACGGCGGTCGAGAGCGCGCTCGCAAAGGTTCGCTCGTCGATGCTCGCGGGGTCGAGCTCCCCGGCGACGCAGGCTGCGGCCAGGGCCCTGGCCGCCGCGGCGGCGTCCGCGCGAGCCCCGTACGCCAGCGCGACCGTAAGGAGCAGTCCCTTTTTCCTGCCTTCTTCTTCGTCCTCGTTTCCGCCTCCGTCGTCTCTTTCTCCGTCGTCGTTCCGACTCGCCGTCGCCGTCGCCGCCTCCGCCGCCTCGCACGCATCGACCAGGCTCCTGGGCAGGGAGCTCCGGTCCCCGACGAAGCGTACGGTCACCCCCGAGGCCGCCAGAGCTGGGGAGAGCTCCCTCGCGGCCCTGCGGGCCACGGCGAGGACGGAGGCGACGTGCGCCCGCGGACGAGTCCAATTCTCAGAGCTGAAGGCGAAGACGGTGAGGCGCTCGACGCCCCAGGCGCGGCAGCATTCGACGGCGCGGGAGAGCGCGAGCGCGCCCGCCGCGTGACCCGCTCGCGAGGGCAGGCCCTGCCGCCTCGCCCAGCGGGTGTTGCCGTCGAGGATGATGCCCACGTGCCGCGGCAGGGTCGGGGAGCGAAAAGGGGTCGGGCTCGACCTCGCCAACCTCGAACTCGCCGAGCTCGACGAGGACGTCCGCCTCTCTTGTCCTTCTTGTTCTCGGTCTTCTCGTCTTTTCCGAAGCTCTTTCTCCTCCTGTGGGGTGAAGAGCGGAGGGACGGTGAACCCGAGGGGGAGGAAGGACGTGCTGCCGCTGCCCCTGAGGTTGCGGCAGAAGAGGGAAGGGGGAGGAGGAGGAGGAGGAGGTGGCGTCGCCGTCGCCGTCGAGCTCAGCGAGGTCGATTGCGGCGCTGCCACCACTGCCTCCGTCGCCGCCGCTCGCCGTCTGGCTCGCTGCGAGGCCGCAGCAGCACCGGCAATGACGACCACGCGCGAGCGCGACGCACGCATCGCCGTCGAGGCCGCGGGACGAGTCATCGGTGTTGCCATCGAAAGTGAAGAGGAAAAAGAGGAGACTAATGACGAGTGGAGGGAGCTCTCCAGGAGCCCTCACTTTCCCCCCCCTTTTTTTGTTTTGGCTTGGGAGGGAAGAGAGACCGGACCGCCATGCAGTCTTCCCTCCAAAGGAACCTGAAAGCGCGCTTGCGCGTGCAGGCCGAAAAAGCGGCCAAGGTGCAGGAGGCCAAGATGCAGGAGGCGAGGGGGGTACGTTTGTGGAGAGAGACGGAGGGAACGAGAGGCGAGCGCGGAAAGGCTGGTTGAGCCATGTCGTTGGTTGCGAGAGGGAGATCGGGCGACGCGTCCCCCCCGGCATCTCGCCTCCTCTTCTTTCTCTCTCTCTCTCTCTCTCTCTCGCTTTCCTGTTCCTCTCTTCTTCTTCTCCTTCTTATTCTTCTCGTCTCTCTTTTTCACGCCCTCTCGCCGTTGAGAAGCTCGTCTTCCTTCTCCGTTGCGGCGAAGAAGAAAAACGCGAAAGCATGAAAGGCGAAAAAGATAGAGAGAGAAAGAGAGCAGCGCCGCCGCCACCGCCGACGACGACGGCGATGATGCCGCCTCCTTTTTTCCGCTCTCGACCTTCCTCGCCCTCGACCTCGACCTCGACCCTGATGACCTTTTTTCCCGCTCCAACAACAACAAAACAGACGATTTCCGCGGCCGCCGAGGTTGCCAGGGCCCCCAAGTGGCTTCAGGACATCCCCGAAGCCACCACCTACTACCCGACCGCCGAGGAGTTCGCGCACCCGGTAGAGTACATCGAGAAAATCATGGCAAAGGCTTCGCTGCAGGGTGCGTTTTTTTCCCCCCCTCTCTTTTGAAGAGAGAGAGAAAAGGAGAAAAGAAACCGTCGTTTTCTTCTCTCTTTCTCTCACTGTTTCCCCCCCTTCCGTCGCCCCTCCTCTACTATCAATTCTCAATTCCTCTAGGGATATGCAAGATCGTGCCCCCCGTCAACATGATGGCGGTGCCGGCGCAGGAGGTGAGTTTTTTTCCATCATCTCGTTTTTTGTTTTTCTTTTGCTCTTTTCTTCTTCTCTTCGACTCGCTCGCTCGCTCACCATCAATTCCATTCGATCATCAAAAACTCCCTCACCCTCTCTCTTCTCGTTTCCCACCAAAAAAAACAGATCCTCGACAGGTTCGGCAACGTCGAGCTCGACTCCTCGGGTCGCCCGCGCGCCCAGTTCAGCTTCCCTCCTCGCCCGAAGGCCGAGCGCTCTGCTGCCGCTGCTGCTGCCGCTGCTGCTACTGCTGCTGCTGCTGTTGCTGCTGCTACTGGTGCTGCTATCGCGACTGCTGCTGTTGCTGCTGCTGCTGCTTCCGCGTCCGCGGACGCGGAGGCGCCGGACCCTTCTCCTTCGTCCTCCTCCCGCCGGCAGCGCGCCTCTGCCGCCGCCGCCGCGGCGGCACCCTCGGCGGCCCCCGCCGCAGCCGCAGCCGCAGCCGCCGCACCGCACCCGCCGCTGCCGCCCCCGCCGGCGAACCGCGACCCCGCCACGGGCGCCTTCCTCCTCTCCACCAGGTCCCAGCCCGTCGCGGGCCACCGGTGGGACGACGTCAAGCGCACGGGCCGCTTCTTCGAGGGCAGCGCCGGCGTGCCGTTCGGGGCCTACGTCACCCGAGCGCACCAGGCGCAGCGGAGGCGGTACCCGGGGTGGCACGGCATGGTCCCGGCGGCGCGCGCGGTCGAGGCGGACTACTGGAGGGAGCACGAGACGCACACGTTCGTGCAGGAGCGCGCCGGCAGCGCCGCCGCCGCCGCCGCCGAGCAGCAGCGGCAGCGGCAGCAGCCGCGGGCACGAGGGGGGCAGCTGGGGGAGGGGCGCGCCGGCGGTGCTGCGACGCCGCCCAACGCCGAGCGCGGCCGAGGAGACCTCGGAAGCGGGCGCAGGGCCCACGGCAACGCCAGCGCTCCTCCTTTGCCGGCCGGAAACGCCGCCGCCGCCGCCGCCGCCGCCGCCGCCGCCGACGGCGACACCACCAACGCCACCACCTCCGCCCCCGCCCCCACCGGCCCTAAGCCGGACATCTGGGTGGAGTACGGCAACGACGTCGAGGGGTCGCTCTTCCCGCCCCCGGGCACCGGCTGCCCGCTGGGCGACTCGGAGTGGAACCTGCGCACGTTCGCGGTCGGCCCGGACCGCGCGCTGCTCAACCCCGCGGTGGCCGAGGGCGCCTGCGGCGACGCGAGGGGCGTGCCCGGCATCAACATCCCGATGCTCTACGTCGGCGCGCTCTTCTCGGCGTTCGCGTGGCACGTCGAGGACAGCTACATGTTTTCGATCAACTACGCGCACGCGGGCGCCGCAAAGGTCTGGTACGGCGCGCCCGCGGCGAGCGCCGACGCGGTCGAGCTCGCCGCGGCGGCCAACGCGTACCGCGACGCGGCCGGCATCTCGCCGCTGGCGAGGGAGGGCAGGCCGACGCCCGACGACCACGCCGCGGCGGCGCACGCGCTCGCGGACAAGACGACAGTCGTGCCGCCCAAGACGCTGCTCCGCGGGCTCGCCGGGGGCGCCGCGGGCGGCGGGGGCGCAGGCCGGGAGCCGGGCCGCGGCGAGCGCTTCCCCTGGAACACCGCGGGGGAGGGCGGCGCGCCGCGGCCGTGGAGCCGCTCCAGCCCGCCCCGGATCTACCGCGCGGTGCAGACCCCGGGCACGTTCATCGTGACCTTCCCGCGCGCCTACCACGGCGGCTTCTCGGCGGGGCTGCACGTTGGCGAGGCCGTCAACTTCGCGACGGACGACTGGCTGCGCTGGGGGGTCGACGCCGCGGACGCGTACGCGCGCTCGCGGAGGCGCGCGGTGCTCAACGTCGAGGCGATGCTGCGGCCGCGCGCGCTCGCGGCGCTGCGCGCGGCCGGCGCGCTGCCGGCCGAGCGGGAGCTGGAGCTGCGGTTTGGTGGGACGGCGGCGGAGCGGGCAGCCGCTGCCGCTGCCGCCGCCGCCGCTGCCGCCGAGGAGGAAGCTCGGAAAGGGAAGCGGAGGTCTCGCGCGAAGCAGCAGCAGCAGCAGCAGCAAGAGCAGCGAGAGCAGCGGCGGCCGGCGAAGAAGGAGAAGAACAAGGGCACGGGTTCCGACGCCGACGACTCCGACTCCGACTCCGACCCGGACGACGCCGACGCTGACGCCGAAGAAAACGCCTCCGGCTCGGATGACGACGACGAGGGCCCCAACCCCGTCGCCTTCCTCCCCGGCCCCGCCCCGACCGAGTCGGGCGCCGCCGTCATCTTCGGCGAGTGGGAGCGCTCGGCCGACAGGCTCGCCGCCTGCGCCTTCGAGCTGATGGAGACGCCGCGCGGCGCCGGCGCGGCCAAGGACCCTGCGCCCGCCTTCGCCGAGGCCGCCGCCGGCGCCGCCGCAGCCAGGATCAAGGCGGGCCGCGAGATCATCTCGGCCTACGCCGCCGACCGCGCCACGAACCTCAGCTACCGCTGCCGCTCCCGCGACGGCGACTGCAGGAGGCTTTCGGTCGTCGAGGTCGGGCCGGCGGCCGAGCCCGACGAGCTCCCCGCGCACACTGTCTGCGACGAGTGCGAGCGCGCGATCGTCGCCCGCGTCGAGGTCAGGCTCCGCGACCCGCCGCCTCCCCCGCCGGCCAACGCCGGGGAGGCCGCGATCGCCGCGGCGGAGAGGGCCGGGCGTAAGGAGCTGTGCCTGATGTGCGCGTGCTTCGCGCACCGCGCCGGCGACCTGCACAAGCTGCCCGTGCCGCTGCCGGGGAAGAAGGGAGGAGGCGGGAAGGAGGCAGCAGGGGCAGCAGCAGGAGGGGCCTCGACCTCCTCCCTGCCGCCTCCAGAGCAGCAGGGGCAGCAGCAGGGGCAGCAGCAGGGGCAGCCGGCGCAGAAGAAGAAGAGCCGCTCCGGCACGCGCAAGATGGAGCATCCCCCGACGCCCGAGGGCGCCGCAGCGGCGGCCGTGGCCGCGCTGCCCGCTGGCGCGCCCCTGACGACCTACGACACCGTCGTCGAGATCAAGGTCCCCAGGGCCTACTCGGCCATCTCCGCGGCGCTCGAGGCCGCCAAGCGCGACGGGAGGGTCCGGGGCGACTACGGGCTCGAGCTCAGCCGGCTTCTGCTGGAGAAGGGGCAGGGGCTGCCGCCAGAGGGGCTGAGCGAGGCCTGCGGCAACGGCGGGAGGTCGATGAGCTACTATCCACCGAAGCGGCGCGCGGTCAACCCGGCGGGCCCGCTGGCGCACCTGAAGGCCCTGGAGAGCGCGGCAAGGGAGGCGGCGGCGGCGGCGGCGGCGGCGGTGGCTTCTGCTACTGCTGCTGCTGACGCTGCGGCAGCCCCGCGGACGGCGTCGCCGGCGCTGCGGCGGGCAAGCAACGCCGCCCTTGCTGCTGCTTCGGCGCCGGAGCCGCCGGCGGCTCCGGCAGGGGGAGCGAGTCCCGCCGCGTTGCCGCCGTCGTCGCCGCCGCCACCGCCGCCAAAGCCCGGAGGCAAGGGCGGCCAGGCTCCCCGCAAGGGTGCCGCTGCTGCTGCTGCTGCTGCCACTGCCGCTGCCGTCGCTCCCAGCTCGCCGTCTGCTCCCCGCGCCACCGCGGCGGTGGCCCTCTCCGGCAGGAAACGCCGCGCGCGCAGCGCGGCGGCCGAGGCCGAGGCCACCACGCCCTCCGCGCCCGTCAAGGCCATCGTCGAAGTGGCCGTCAAGGCCGCGCTCGAGCAGTACGACGCCCTCAAGGCGAGCGCGGACCCCCTGACCGACTCTTATCTCGCCCACCACGCCGCCGCCGAGGCCGAGGCCGCCAAGGCCGTCAAGGCCAACGCGGACGCGAGCGCGAGCACGGGCGGCGGCGGCGGCGGCGGCGGCAGGGACCTCTACTGCCTCACCATAGAGTTCCCCGTCGTCCCCGCGTCCGACTCCATCGCCGCGCCCTCCGAGGTCGTCGACGGCCTCGCGGAGAAGATCGAGGTCTACAAGAGGAGGCCAGGGGGCCTCGGCCGCGACACGATTGTGCGGCGCGCGGGCGGCGAAGGGAGCAGCGGCGGCGGTGGCGGTGGCACTGGCGGCGGCGCTGGCGGCAGCGGAACGCCGCAGGCCGCGCTGCCGCCGAACTTACCGACGCAGCACCTGCAGCAACAGCAGCAGCAAGAGCAGCGGCCGGCGCTCCCCTCGGAGGACGCGAAGCTCCTCCACTCCGGGAAGCTCCTCCTCGCCGCGTTCGGCGCGCCTGGCAGTGACGGGAGCGGGGGGGAGACCCCGGCTCTCGCGCTCGCGGAGACCGTCCTGCGCTCAGCCGTGCCGCTGATGATGGCCGTTCCCGCCGCCACCCCGTCGCCCGCGGAGCTGAGGAAGAGGGCGGAGGCCGCGAGGCAGGGGGCGAGGGCCGCCGCCGAGGCCGCGGCCCTCTCGAGCCTCGCTGCTCTCGAGAGCGCTGGCGGCGGCGGCGGCGGCGCGTCGTCTGCGGCCCTCTCGGCCGCGACGTCGGAGGCGACCGCCGCGGCGCTCGCCGCCGCCGCGCTCGCCCACGACGCCAGCTTCGCGGTGCTCACCGTCGGTGACGTGACGGCTTTCTACCGCGCCCTCCCGGAGGGGGGCCCGCTGCGGAAGAGGCTGCGCGCCGCCGTCGCCGGGATCTGGGCGAACACTCCCTGCTGGATTGGCGAGCGCGCGCCGCTGCCGCAGCGGCGCGCTCGAAGGAGCCAGTCGCAGACGCCCGTGCCCGCGCCCGCTTTTGCTGCTACCGCCTCGATGGTTCGGGGCGTGGCAGGAGCAGGAGCAGGAGCAGGAGCAACAAGAGGAGCAGTAGCAGCAACAGCAGCCACGGGGGCTGCGGCGACGGGGGCTCCTGCTGCTCCTGCTGCTGCTGCTGCTGCCGCTCCTCTCCCCTTTGTCCCCGGGGTCGCTCCTTCTCTCGCCGCTGACCCCCCGCGGCATCTCAACGCCACCGGCTCCGAGCAGCCTCTGAACCACGAGATCCCGCAGCTCGAAGGCGCGACCGAGAAGAGGACGCAGCTGCCGGGGGGCAAGAGACCTCGCACGTCAGCAGAGCCCGAGGAGGGGCAGCAGCAGCAGCAGCAGCGGCAGCGGCAGCGGCAGCGGTCGTCGCGCTTCGGCCCCGACGCTTCTCCCGCTCCCTCCCATGACGGGGCCCCTCGCGGCGTCGCGATCGATGCCGCCGCCGACGCAGCAGCAGCCGCGGCCGCAGCAGCAGCCGCGTCCGCAGCAGCCTGCCCGCTGTCGCCGCCGGAAGTCTTCCCCCCGGCACCGGCACCGCCGCCCGCGGCTCCACTCGAGAACGTCGCGGGCGCCTCCCCCGCTGGGAGCGGCGGAGGGGCCGCGGCGACGGCGACGGCCTCCACGGGCGGAGACGAAGGCCGAGGCGGAGGCGGTGGGGAGAGCGGAGGCGCGGCGAACGGCGTCTGCGCCGCCGCCGTTCCGCCGCCGCCGCCGCAGCAGCAGCCGTCTCGCGTCTCCGTCCATCCGACGAACAACTTCATAAAGGCCATGGAGGCCCTGCCCTCATACAGCACGCCCGTTCCCGGGCGTTCTGTAGGGCGGTAGGGCGTGAGGGCGGAGCGACGATGACGACAAAGACGATTTCTTACTTTCCTTCTCCGTTTTTTTGTTTTTTGAAAAAAACAACTACACTTTTTTCTTCCATGAACTTGCTTTTCAACAAGCTGTCTACCGCAGCCTTCTTTTTCGTCCTTGCTGCTTTTGTTTTGAATGAAATAATGTAAAGAACCGTTAGAATACACACGGAAGGAGGAGGGAAGGAAAGGAAAAACGAAAGATCTCTCCCTCTTTTTTCTCTCTTCGTTCACCCTTAACACTGTCTCGCCCCCCCCCCCTGCCCGCCTGCCGCTGCAGCACGCTACTTCGCGGTCCTCGGCACCGCCACCGCCAGCGGCCCGGGCAGCGCCCCCGCCAGCGCCTCCAGGCTCGCCAGCATCTCCCCGACCCCCTCCGACAGCTCCTGCAGGGCGAGCTGCAGCGAGTACCATCGCACCTGTGCCTCGAACCCCGCGGCCGTGGGAGGGAAGGCCGCGGCGGCGACCTGCGAGGAGTTGAGGCGCCGGAGCTGCACCCGCACGCGCGGCGTTGCTGAAGAGGCCAGCGACGACGACGACGACGACGGAGCGGGGGGAGGAGGAGCTTTTTCTTTTGCTGCTGCTGCTGCTGCTGCTGCTGCTTCCGTCGCTGCAGCGCCGTCTCTCTCTCGTCTGCTGCTCCCTGCTCCGACCCCGGAGCCCTCGCCCGTGAGGTCGACGGTCAGGGAGTCCGGAAGCAACTCGAAGGCCTCCGAGGGCGAGCCGAACCTGTTTGCGTTCTTCTTCTTTACGCCTTCTTCGCCGCCTTCTTCGTCGTCGTCGTTTGCGGCAACAGCAGCAGCAGCATCGTTCACTCGTCCTCGCGCGCCCCTCGCTGCGGCCCTGGCGAGCGCCCGACGATTATAGTCGCTGATCCGGAGGAGCGCGGCCGCCCGGGCGCCGAACGCCGCGGCGGCGGCGCGCGCCTCCGCCGGGGGCGGGCCCGGGACGTTTGCCGCGGCGAGGCGGAGCGCGGAGACGCAGTCCTCTGCCGCGCCGCGGAGGAGGCCGGCGGGGTAGGCCGCTGCCAGCGCCCGCGCCGGAGAAGGGGAGGAAGAAGCCGAGGGATCGGGAAAGGCGCCGCCAAGGCCGTCGCTTCCGCTTCCGTCGCTGCTGCCGCTTTCTCCGCCGCCTCGGCCACCGCCTCCCCCGCTCCCGCCCCAGGACCTCTCGTCCCCGCCGCGCGGCCTGCACGCGTGGAGCGCTCCCAGCGCCCTGCCGACCTTCCGCAGCGCCGAGCACGCGCGCTCGACCTCGGGCTTGGGCAGGGCCCGCCAGGCCGCGGGCGTCCAGGGCCCCGGCCCCGGCAGAAAGAGGTGGCGCGCCGGCGGCAAGGGCGGCGGGCGGCCCGCGCCCGCGCCCGCACCTGCGCCTCCGCGCCGTCCCTCCCTCTTCCTCTTCCTCCGGATGTAGATCTCCGCGTCCGCCTGCTCGGCGAGGTCCGCCGCCGTGGCGAGAGAAGACTGCAAGGAAGCGGCGGCGGCGTCCAGGGCGTCGGCAGCGGCGGAGGCGGCGGCGGCGGGAGAGGTGGAAGCAGCAGCAGCAGCTGTGGCGGCGGCGGCAGCAGCAGCGGCAGCAGCTGGAGGAGGAGGAGGAGTTTCTCCCTCTTCCTCCTCGCGCTCAAGGACCGCAGGAAGCAGCGGCGCCTCGATGTCGCCCTCGTTATCGGTTCCCCCGCTGATGCGAGCAGCGGGGGCAGGAGCACGAGCGGCAGCAGCACGAGCAGCAGCAGCACGAGCGGCAGCAGCACGAGCAGCAGCAGCAGCTGCAACCGCTTCTCCTTCTTCCTCCTCTCCCCCTCCTCCTCCCTTCTCCTCTCGGATGCTCTCCCCGGTCCAAGCCAGCAGCGACCCGCCCCAGGCCGCCGCCGCCGCGTCCGCCGCGGCGCCCGCGGCCTCGGCCAGGGACAGCAGGCACCCCTGCGTGGCCGTCCGCGGCCAGAGGAGGATGCTCGCGGCCTCCATCAGCACGACGCCGCCGCCGATGCCCAGCACGCGGGACAGCGCGAGCGCCGCGGCGCCGCCGGGGGGCTTCTCTTCGGCCGCAGCGCCGAACGCCACGAGCACGAACGTTTGAGAGAACAACTTACTGCTGTAAGCAAGTCCAAGAACCTTTTTTTTGTGATTGGAGAGAAGAAAGAGAGGGAGAGAAAGCGAGTTTAGTATTTCCCCCTTCCTGTTCCTCCTCCTTCGCCCTCCTTGGTCAAGGACCCAGTCGACAGGAGCAGCTCGACGGTCTTCGTCGCCTCGGGCGGGCCGGCCTCGGTCGGGCCCGAGGGCGTGTCTCCCCTCTTCGCCTTCAAGAGGCGTGTCTCCTTCGCGAGGCCTCTTCTCTTTCTCTTTCTCCCCTGCCTTTTCTCTCTCTCTCTCTCTCCCTCTTACCTGGCCCGCGGCCGAGCCCAGCCATGCGACCAGGGCCGCCGTGGCGGCCAGCAGCAGCCCGTCAGCGGTCTGCGAGCCCGCGCGCGCGCCCAGCGCCGCGCCCAGAGAGTACGCCGCAAAGCCTGCCGCGCCTCCGGCCGCAGTGCCCGCGACGCGCTCGGCACCCGTCTGCGCGCACTTGGCGAGGAGCGGCGAGTTGATGACGATGCAGGTGATTGCGGCCCACTTGCAGGCCGCGGCGACCTCGTCCGCGAACTCGACGGCGATTCCTGGTGTGCGTTGTTGTTGTCGTTGTTGTTGTTGGTTTGAGGGAGAGTTTTGAGAGAGAGAGGAGGTCGAAAACGAAGCGGCGGCGGCGCCCTCGTTCCAAACTCTTCACTTGCCTCGCTTTGGCAGGTTGGGGAGCAGGACGGCATAGCCCAGCGCACTGGCGACGAAGACAGCGATCGCCAGGCGCGCTGCTGCCTCCTTTGAGGTCCGCGAGAAGGGCCGGAGCTTGATTTTAGCCATCATATCACGCCTTGAATGTGAGGGATTGAAGAAATGTTCGGCGACTAAGTCGACCTCGAAATTTCAGAATTTCTCGAACTAGCCACTCACAGTCACTCTTCGACATTTTTTTTCTTGGCTCCTCCGACTCGGCTGCCGATTATCTCTTGTTCTCGCAGAATTACGGTAAGCGATTTCTACGCTCTCACCTCCAAGCATGCATAATTCATGGAGCTGTTCCCTGACGCGGCCGTCTCTGCGTGGCTCGAATGAGACAGAAAGGCGTGTTCGAGGGAAACGCCTTGTATTCTCTGATGCCATCAAAAACGCGTCGAAGAAAAGCAGACGAGGCCGAAACGAGCGCGAGCCCCCTTCCCCCCCCCGCATGTCTCTCCCCAAATCTTCGCAGCGGCCTGCGATTACGATCCAAGCGCTAGTCAATACGAACACATATACTTTTTATCGACTGGTGCTAGTTTGAACGAACGAAATCGATCGACAAAGGAGCTATCGAGCGCGGCAATTGGTTACAAGGCGTCCGAGCGCCCTCGCTCGCGACGCCCCCCTGCGAGCCGCGGAGTCTCGTCGGGCTTAATATCTCCTCATTCTTCTTCTCACCCCCCCTCCTCCCTTCCAAACCTCAAAGACGCAGAACAGCGAGAGAGAGCCGAGGCCCAACCTTGAATTCCATAAAGCCGACAAGGGCAGAGAGAGTTTCTCGTCCCTAAAAGAAAATGGCGCCGTCCTCGCGCTCCTCCTTCCTCTCCTTTGCGGCCGCCGTCGCTGCGGCAGTGCTCCTCGTCGCCGCCGTCGCCCCTCTCCGCGCTGCGCAGGCCTCCGCGTTCCCCGAGGCTTTAGACGCCGCAGACGCCTCCTTCTCGGACGAGGCCTTGAATCACCTCTCCGAGTCCCTGACGAAATGTAAGCGTGGAAAACGAGAAGGAGAGAGAGAGAGAGACAGAGATAGCAGTGTTTTTTCTTTTGTCGTTCTGCTTCTCCCCCCCCTCTTTTCGCTCACTCCCCTTCTTCCCTTCTTCAAAAAATATATATTGAAACAGTCATCTCTGACGCCAAGGACCTCGCCGCTCGCGCCGTCGACTCCCTCAGGATCCCCGACGACCTCTACAAGACAATCGACGAAGAAGAGAAGCAGCAGCGCGCCTCCTCGCGCAACTCGCTCGCGGCGCTGCTGGCCGCCGACCCGCTCGCCGGCGCGGCGCTGCTGCCCTGGCCGGCGGCCGCGCCCGAGGCCTCGCTGTCGAGGGCCTCCGCGCGCGGCACTCGCGGGAGGAGACGCGCCGCGGTTGCTGCTGCTGCTTCCCCTCTCCTCCACGACGATGTTATCGAGGCCCTCGAGGCTCTGGCAGCAGCCGGCGCGGACACGGCGCTCTTCGCCCCGATTCTGACGGGAGAAGGAGGACAAGGACGAGAGGCGGCGTCGGTCGTCGCCGTCGACGTCGACGAGGCCGCCGACGGCGGCGTCCAAGCCTCGGCCGTCTCCGTCTCCTCCGCGCCCGTCTCCCCCGCTTCCGCTCCCTCCAATTCTCCGCACCTCGATGCTGCGCTCGACATCCAGTATGGGGACGTGACCGCGGGGGCCTCTGCCGTGATGCGCCGAGTCGCCGGGTGGGTCTCTTCGTTGGGAGACTCCCCCGCGCTCGTCGCCTCGCTCTCTTCCGCTTCCCCTTCCTCCTCCTCCGCCTCCTCCTCCTCCTCGTCCTCCGAGCGGAGCAGCCTCGACGCCGCCCGGGGCGCCTTCGACGCCGCGGCCGACGCCATCGAGGCCGTGGGCGCCTCCCTGGCCGCCGCGCTCGAGTCGAGGCCGGGGGCCGACGACGCAGAGCTCGACCTGACAGTTGCCGTCGACCTCGTCGGAGCAAGGCGAGAGTCTTCGACCTTTCCCCCCGGGAGGAACGACGGCGGCGGCGGCGACAACGTCGTCGACGTGAGGATCGAGGCGTCCGTCATCCCGGGGAGCGGTATCACGAGCTCAATGCTCGCCGAGGCGCTGGAGGGGGCCTCGCTGGACGCCGTCGTCGCCGCCGGGGCCGCGGGCGTCGAGGTCGTCGCGGCGCGCGTCGACGTCTTCGACGGCGACGACGACGATGACGAGGAGATCGACGACCTTTCCTCCTCGTCGCTCTTCTCCTACTCCCGGCGCGAGGACGCCTTCTGCCTCTTCCTGGGCTCCTCCTTTACCTCGGGCTACGACAGGTGGGCCTGCACGCGCAGGGCGCCGCTGTCCCGCGCCCTGGCCGCGTCCTCGCTCTTCTTCGCCGCCGTGTCGGCCGTCGCCGCGTTCAACGCCTTGGTCCCCGTTTCCTCCTCCTCCGAGGACGAAGAGTCTGAATCCGACTTCGAGGGCGAGGAGGAAGAGCTCGATGAAGTGGTCGACGAGGAGGCGGCACTGTTCATCAAGCCCGCTCTGTGGTCCCTGGACAGCAAGGCTTAGAGAGAGAGACGATCGTTTTTTTTGTAGAGAGTTTTTTTGCGTTTTCTAATTCTATTTCTGTCTCGCTCTCTGCTTTTGCAACTTTTTTTTTGTTTTTCTCTTTCAACCGTCAGAGTTTCCTCCATTTCATATTTTTTACAGTTTTTTTTGTTTTCCCCCTTATTTGCTCTTGCTGATTAGGCTCGACTCGAGGTGCTCGGCGACCGCGAGAATCGTGTCGGCAGCAGACGAGGAAGAGGAAGGAGGACCCGAACTCGACCTCGGAGAAAATGGCGACGCCGCCGCCGCCGTCCTCTCCCACTTTGTCTCTTCTTCCCCTCTTCCTCCGCTCTTCTCCTCCGCGCTCTTCTCCTCCGGCAGGAAGCCCAGAAGTACCTTCTGTGCCGCAGCAGCCGGGATGGCGACCCCGGCCCCGAGGGCGGCCCCCAGCAGCGACGACCGGAGGCGCGCCGAGGCGGGGGAGCCCGCGGGCAGGGCGCCGAGGCCAAAGACAGCTCCCGTCACCGCCGCGGCGAGCGCTGAGTCCGCGACCAGCGCCGGCTCGCCGCGGGCGACACCGGAGCCCAGCTGGAGGGCCCAAAACAGGGCCGCGAGGGAGCCAAAGCGCCCGGCGCCGCTGGTTTTTGATTTTTTTGTCGAGTTTTTAGTTTTCGGTCTTCGAGGTGAGAGGGGGGAAAAGCAAGAAAAAAACTCCTCTCCTCTTCTTTTCCCTCCGAAGAGAGAAAAAAAAATCTCCGACTCACCGGATCGCTTCGCTCCCTATCCGCACGAGCCTGCGCGTCTTCTCCTCGGCGATGGCCCGAGCGACGGCGGCGGCGGCAGCTTTCTTGGCGCCGGGAGGAGGAGGAGCTGCTGCTGCTGCCGTCGCCGTCGTCGCCTCTGCCCCCCCGGCCGCTGCTGCTGCCGCCGCCTCCCTCCACCCGCAAAAGGCGGCGCCGGCCCCGGCGCAGAGGACCGTGTTCGCCGCCCACTCCCCGAGCTGCGGCGGCCTCGGCGGAACGGGGTCCCCCGGGGAAACGCGGGCCGTGGCGGCCCGCCAGGCGGCCGAGAGACGGGCGGAAGGGGTCGAGAGAGTCGAAGAAGGAAAAGAGGAGGTCAGTGGCGGCGGCGGCGGCGGCGGCGGTGTCGGCGTTGATGGCGGTGCTGCTGCTGCTGCTTCGGCCTGACTGCTGCTGCTGCTGCTCCTGCTGCTGCCGCCGCCGCCGCCGCCGCTGGTACCCTCGGTGCTTCTCCTCCAGGGCCACATCGACGGCGAGGCGAATCGATCCAGAGGGCAACTGGAGGTAGCAAAAGTGTGGAACAACGATGAAAGAGGGAGAGGAGGACGCGACCTCGGTTGAATGGGGGCGGGCGGGCGGAGCGTTTTTGATTTTGTTTCTCCGTCGATTCTTCTTTTTGCTCGACCCTCTTCTTGTTTCACTCTTTCCTCTCAACTCGTCCGACACACGCACCCTTCGCCCCTTGCTCCAACCTTCCACCTCTCTCTCTTTACCAAAGAAACATGTTCCGCCGCGTCTTTCCGGTCGTCACGGCCCCTGCTCGCGCGGCCCTGAACTCGTCGCCCTTCTTTTCGACCCTCGCCTCGGCTTCCCCTTCTTCGGGGCGCGTCTCGGCGTCGTCGTCGTCCTCGGCGCTGATGAGCCTGGCCTCGGCCCTCTCGTCCTCGCTGCGCCGGCGCTCGTTCGCCTCCGACGCTCCCGCGGCGGGAGACGCAGCGCAGCACAAGGCTCCGCACGGCTGGGGCCAGACCCGCGTCGCCGAGCTGCTCGAGAGCAAGGTAAGGAGAGAGAGAACGATGGCGGAAGGCGAGAGAGGAAGAGATCGTCTGTAGAAATGTCCTTGTCACCGCCGTTCGCCCTTGCTTTTTTTTTCCAGTCGAGCTCATCTTCGCCCCTCCGTCTCCTTCTTTCCTCTCTCTTTTCTTCTCTCTCTCTTTCAACATCAGGGCTCTGACCGAGGTGCTTGGCTCTGGTGCTCCAAGGACGACTTTGTGATCGAGGCGGTCCGCAAGGTAAGGGGAATGAAGGAGAGAGAAAGAAAAAGATGGAAAAAACTTTCGACGCTGGCCGAGGGCATTCTTCCGACCCTCTTCTCGCCCTGCCCCTCCACTCTCTTCCCCCCCCTCTCCCTCTCTCAACTCACCAACAGATGACGCAGGGCAACGTTGGGTCCCTGCTCGTGTTCGACCCCGCCAAGGCCGGCGCCGCGGGCACCGGAGGCTCCGTGGCCCCAGGGGACGCGGTCGTCGGGATCGTCACCGAGCGAGGCAAGTTTTTTTCTTTTTTCTTTCCGTTTTTTGGGTCCTTTTTTTGATTCTTCATTCGTCGGAAGGGGGCGGCTTTTGTCCCCTTCTCTTGTTCCCCAACTATAGCTCAACTTTGCGCGGGGGGTGTCGAGCGAGTTTTCTTTTTGCTGTAGCGGGAGCAGAAAGGCAAAAGAGGGTCTGTAGCACGCTTTGCTGCGAGGATTTTGTCCCTGAGAGAAAGTTGCAAAGAGGGGACGACCTTCGTCGAGCGACGTCGCTCTCTCTTCTCAACCCTCACCCCCCTTTCGACCTCTTTTCCCCCTGAAAAAAAAACCCGCGCAATTTCGACCATCGAAAAACTTACAGACTACCTGACCAAGGTCGTGGTCCAGGGCAAGCAGTCCTCGTCGCTGCACGTGCGCGAGATCATGACGGCGAGGTCGAAGCTGCTGACGGTGCCGCCGCAGGTAAGAGAGGGGAGAGAGAGAGAGGGGGAGGAGATAAAGAGTTCGAGAGAAGGAGAGAGAGAGAGAAAGAGGGATCTTTCCCGGGCTCTCCGCCCTCGCGCCGCTCCTTCCCCCCGCTCACTCCCGACACCAAAAAGAAACGCCGGTTCCCCTCAAAAAAAAAAAAAAAACCTTCGCAGTCGTCGGTCGTTGACGTCATGGGCCTCATGGTCGAGAACAACATCCGCCACGTGCCCGTCGTCGAGGGGGGGTCCTTCCTGGGGATGGTATCGATCCGGGACGTGGTCACGACGATGCTCGAGGAGCACCGCGAGGAGGTCGGGAGGCTGCACGAGTACATCAGCGGGAGCTACTGAGACGGGGGGGAGAGAGAGGAGAGAAGAGGATGAGGGAGGGAGACTTATGAGACAAGGAGAGAGGAAAAAAGAGAGATCGTCACAGCACACCAAATCAAACATCATCAAAACAAAGAAAGCAAGGACAACCCCTTTGCGCGCGGAGGATTTGGCGCCGAATGCGAAAAGAGAGAGAGAGAAAGAGAGAGAGAGAGAGAGTTGCATGTGCCGGTGGTTTAAAGGGAAAAGGAGAGAGGGGGAGAGTATTTCTGGTTTTTCTAAAAGCGCAAGGGGCGATGATTTTGTATAGTAGCTGCTTCCCCGCCTGCTGCTTTCCTAAGAGAGAGAGAGAAAGAGTTTTTCTTTTACACGCGCAGGTGTCTCGAAAGAGAGCGTGTAAAAAACGGGGCAAAAAAAGAGAGAAGAAACAAAAACAAAGACGACGCGGTCGGGGTTCGAGAGAACCAAAATGTCGGGGTGTTTTTTGAAGAGAGCTGAGTTTTTTTTTCGGTCTTTTTCTCGTCCAGGCTGTCGGTTCGGACTCTTTTTTTTTCCACTCTTTTCCATTTCTCTTTTTTTCTCTCCCCCCTTCCCCGTTCCCCTCCTCCCTCTCTCTCGCCATGTCCACCAACGCCGCTCTCGCCTGGGCGGCGGAGCAGACCGCGACCTTCTACTCCCTGCTCGCTTCGAAGCTGAAAGACGCGGGAGAGGACGCCCCCGCGGGCTCGCTCTTCGAGGGCGTCCGCGGCATGCAGCTCGCGGTTGCCGGCGCCGGCACCGACGCCGGCGAAGAAGCCGCTGCTGCTCCCTCGAAAAAGGCAGGGAAGAGGGGCTCGAAAAAGTCCAAGGCGGACAAGCCCAAGCGCCCCCCCTCGGCCTACAACGTGTTCATCGTGCAGGAGTCTGCCAAGCTCAAGGCCGCCGGGTTCAAGAGCGACAGGGACCACAGTGCGTTTTCTGGTTTGAAAGAGAGAGCCGAGGGATTTTGCCGAATGTCGCCTGAGAGCGGCGTCTCTAGTAAAGAACGACACGAGCAGGCTACGGCGGAGCAGGCCCGTTTCTCTTGCTCTTCCGTGCCAGAGCGTCCCCGCCTCAGCGGCGCGTTCCGCGATTGGGGCTGCGCCTGACCTTGCGCGAGTGGGAGGAGGGCCGATCCGCGCCCCGAAGGCGCCGCGCCGAGCGCGCCATCGGTCGAATCTTGTCCTCTTTTCCCCCCCCCCCCCGGCCGGGGAGGGGAGGTGCTGTCGCGCGACCTCTTGGTTTCTCTCCACCCTCTCGCGCCCCTCTCTCGCTCTCCTCTTCTCCCCCCTCTCCTCACCTTTTCCCCCTCGTACCTCTCTCCAAATAAAAAACCGACTCCCGAAACACTTCCAGACCTCATGAAGGAGATCGGCGCCAAGTGGGCCGCGATGTCCGAGGCCGAGAAGCAGGCCTACAAGGACAAGTGCGCTTCCGAGGGCAGAACGGGACCCGCGGCCGTCGCGGCGAGCGAGGCCGCGGTTGCCGCCGCGCACCCCGCCGGCGGCGCCGGCCCCAGCGGCGGCAACCACGCGAGCCCCCCGACCCCGGCCAACGACGGGAGCGGCGGCCTCTCTTCCCAGGAAGACGCCGAGGCCGAGGCTGCCAGGAGACGGCGCAAGGAGGAGAAGAGAAGGAAGAAGGAGGCCAAGAAGAGAGCCGCGGCCGAGGCGGCCGGCGAGGGGGGCGCGCACAAGAAGCACAAGCACAGCCACTAAAGTTGAAGAAGCGGCTTTTTCTTTTGACTTTATTGTTTCTAAAGAGAGCGAGAGAGCGTACAAATAAACGAAAAAGAACGAGAGAGAGAGAACGAGAGAGAGAGAACGAGAGAGAGAGCACGCGCGCAAAAAAAACACAAGAGCTTTTATTGAGAGGTCGTTTTTTTTTGGCTCTTTGATCCCCCCTCAAGAAGAAAGAGGATTTTCCTTTGTCCTTTTTCGTTTCCATACAATGCAAAATGCTACACACCCAAAACGCAAAAAAGACGCATCAGACGCAAAAAAAAAAAGAGAAAGGAAGAAAAGCATGGAAAGAGAGAGAGTGAAGAGAGAGAAAAAGATCACTCCTCACTCACGCCCCGCCCGGCGGAAGCGCCGTCGCGCCGCCGGCCGCGCCGCCCCTCGGCACCTTGTCGAGCCACTCGAGCACGGACGCCGCGAGCCTCCTCGTATCCGCCTGGAGCAGCGCCGCGCCCCCCAGCGCCAGGAGGTCGACCGCAGAGGGGCTCGAAGGGGAAGAGGACGAGGAGGGGCCCGAGCCCGAGGCGGAGGGCAGCTCGCCGCCGCAGGGCGTGACGTGGCTGCCCGGCAGCGTCGAGGCCGAGACGCCCGCGGCGTTCACCCTCCGGAGCAGCGCCGCCATCCCCGGAGTCTCGTCGATCGTGTCGTTCTCGAAGCGGACGAGCAGGGTGCGAGGGACAGAGTATCCCCTCTCGATGAGGGCGCGGGACTCTTCCGGGGACGGGACGAACTCGACGCCGCCGCCGCCGCCGACGCCCAGTTCGGCTCTGGCTCGGGCGCCCGCCGCCGCGCCGGCCGCGGCCGCTCCTCGGCCCCCGCTCCCCGGCGAAGGGCCCGCCATCTCGACGGCCACCGATCCCAGCTGGTCGATCGCCGGCGCCGCGTCCGCGAGCGCGGCCCGGGTCGCCTCCGGTACGCGCACCCCGGCGGCGGCCAGGGCGCCCAGCGCCCCGTCGAACAGCGACTTGGACGAGAGCGATGGCGGCGGACCCGACGAGACGGACGACCCCGAGGCGTTGCCGAGCGCCGCCGCCGCCGCCGCCGAAAAGTCCAGCGCGGCCCTCGCGGCCCCGGCCAGCGCGCCCCTCGACACGGGAACCGCGTCGCCCACGGGCCTGTTGTTGAACGCCAGCAGCACGTTGGACGCGCGGTCGCCCGTCCCCGGGAGCGAGAGCGCGCACGAGAGCAGCAGCAGCAGCGAGCCCAGCGAGTGGCCGACGCCGTGGACGGGCAGCGGCGTCCCCGCCCCCCCCGCCCCGGCTCGCTCGTCCCGCACCGCCCACGAGTAGAGCCCCACGCCCACTCCGGTGCCGCCGGCGCCGCCCCCGTCGAGCTCCTCGACCGCGGCCCGGAACGCCGCGGAGACCTTGGCCGCGGCCTCGGCGTGCCTGAACGAGACCGCGAACGGCGTCGCGACGACGGTGTACCCCCCGTCGGCGAGCAGCGACAGCAGCAGGCCGTAGCCGAGGGCCGGGGAGGCCCCCGCGAAGGCGCCGCCGACGAAGTGGACTATCCCTTTGGGGGGCCGGGAGCGAGGGGGGGGGAGGAAGACGGGGCAGCCGGCGGCCTGGTTTTGATTTTTTTTGGAGTGGAGGGGGTGAGGTCGAGGTGAGGTTGCGAAAAGGTCCACGACGACGGTGGACCCCCCCCACCAGATCGAATTTGACGCGTCTTTTCCCCTTCATCGGTGCTGCTGTCCAGGATTCCAATTTGGTTCCGCTGCCTCACCTCTGTCCTCAGGGCTGCCGTGACAAGGAGGCGACCCCGGCGGCGTGGGAAGGGCACCGGAGAACGAGCTGCAAATGAAGACAGCGCCGACGTCGATTGCGACGACGACGACGACAAAGGGATGACCGCTGTCTCTCTTTGAGCGGGCACGGCGGCTCTTGCGGTGACTGCTGTCCTCGCGATTCGGCGGCCAGGCGCAGAGGCCGTCAAGGCGGCCGCAGAGGGCGCGAGGGACGCCCTGTTGGGAGCGACGGAGCGCATAGCTCGGCGTGGGGAGAAGAGGACAGAGAAAAATTCGAAACAGAGAAAATTTCCAAGACAACGACAATGATTTTTCCATCACCACCACCATCCCTTCTTCTCCTCCCCCCCCGCCCCTCGCTCTCGGACCGCTCTCTCCGCCGCCGCGACCCGCTCCCTCCGCTCCCTCAGGATCGCGGTGATCTCCGTCCCCGTGGGCTCCCCCCCCCTGTTTCCGTCGAGGTCGACGGGCTGCTCCCCGGCGAGGATGAAAGTCTCCCGCTGGCTCCACGGAACGGCGGCGGCGGGGGGAGCGGGAGCGGCGGCCCCGTCGGACGAAGAGGAGGGCGAGACCACCGCCAGGTCCTCCCTCGCGTACACCTGCCACCTCGCGCCCCCCTTGCGTACACCTTTCCCCTTGTTGGCGTCTCCCCAGCTCAGCCTGAGCGCGCCCCGGATCGGGAACGGCATCGTCGGGTTGACGAACAGCGGCCTGAAGTGGTACCCGGGCACGAACGAGGCCTCCGCGGCGAGGCGCTCGTCGCGGCCCCGGACGCCCATGACGCCCGCGGAGCTCTGGACGTCTTTGAGGATGGGGTTAACCAGGAGCACGCTCGAGCCGCTGGCCTCGGCCGCCGCCGTGGCCGCGAGGAGGTCGGGCATGACGCTGTTTTTTTTGGGGGGGAAGAGTTCGAGGGTCGAAAGGGAAAAAAAGAGTTTTGAGGTTTTCGTCGACTCTCGAGAGACCTCGACCCAAAAGAGGAGAAGAAAAAAAAGATTATATCTCTCACCTCCCTCCCACGATGTTTTGCGGCGAGACCACGATCAAGAGGTCGCAGGGCGGGGATCCGAGCGCCGCGGAGTTGTCCCCGGAACCGTCCGCCTCCGTGCCGCCGCAGAGGACGCCAGTCGCGATCCTCGCGCTCGTCGGGGCTCCCCCTCCCTCGCCTTCCGACTCGCCCTCCTCTCCCCAGTCCATTCTCGAGAGGAGGGAGGAGACGCCGGAGAGGGAGAGAGGCATCCCCTTGAAGAAGCCCTCTCCGAGCGGGGGCTGGACTACGACCCTGACCCTCTCCCCCCGTCTCCCCTTTGCCCTCTTCAACGCGATCGCGCGGACGAGCTCCAAGAGAGTGCCGATCCGGAACGTGTCCTGCTCCGGGTTGGTCTCCGGGATCGTCAACTTCACCGAAGCTCTCTTTGTGAGCCCAGTTGTCAGGAGAGCGTCGACGGACTCTGCGGCGTCGTCGTAGAACCACCGCCTCGCCTCCCGCGACATGGGCGTGCCACTGAGGCGGGTCGGCAGGGAGACGGAGCCGTCGTTGGTGTTGTACTTTCGGGGGGCGATGTAGGAGGCGCGGGTGAAATTCGCGGAGGAGGACTCGGAGGAGGAGGCGGAGGAGGAAGAAGGGGTCGAGTCTGCTGCGGCGGCGACGACGACGTCGATGGGTCTCCGAAGAGGATGCCTCCTCCTCGCCAGTCCAGCCACTCGCGCGACGATTCTCGAGCTCTGAGAGCAGCTCAAGGGGACCGCAAGGCCGCGACTACTGGGCAGCGGCGAGGCGCGCATTGCGGCTATGCTGGTCCTCTTCGAACGCGAACGCAGATCGATTCCGAGGCGAGGAAAGAGACAAGTGAAAAATTTTGTGACCTCGCCCGAATGACTTTTTTTTTTATTACAATTTTTGAAGAAGCTCACTTCCTCCCCCACGCTCTGGGCTACGACAGAGCAAAGAACCACGCGCGGGAAGGAGGGGCTGCGCTTCAATCCCTCCCTCCCCCCCCTCTCTCTCTCGACACGGAGAGAAAGAGAGAGAGAAGAGAGAGAGAAACAAGGGAATACTGGAGATTTTTTTTTGCGAGCCTTTCACTTTGTTGAGAACAGCCGGAAGATCGTCGCGCCGACGGCCGAGGCCGACAGCAGCAGCCCCAGAGAGTACCGCACCATCTCCGACTTGGTCGACTCGAGCATCGCCTTCAGGGCGCTAGTCTCCTTGTCGATCTTTATCTCGAGCTCGGCGGCCTTGTCTCGCAGCGCCTGGATCTCGTCGCGCATCCGCCCCTTCTCGAGGTTGAGGTCGAGCCGCGTCGCGGCGGTGAGCTTGTCGGCCTCGGTGCGGATTTCGGACCGCACGCGGTCGAGCGAGGCCGTCAGCCGCTCGGTGTCCCTCGCGAGGGACGCCAGGTGGAGCTCCTGGCCTTTCGTGACCTCGGAGCGCAGCGCCGCGACGCGCGCCTCGTGCTCGAGGACGACCTTCTCGAGCGCGGACTTCGGGACAAAACCCTCGCTGATCTTCTCGCGGTTGAGGCAGAGGAGCTGGGTGAGCGTGGCAGTGAGCTGCTCTGCCTGGGGGCGCGTGAGGCCCGAGGCCTCGAAGGATTTCATCTGGTTGTTGGGGGGGGGGGTGTGGAGGGGTGGAGGTGGAGGAGGGGGAGGGGGGTTCGGGGGGAGAGGAAGGGGGCTGAGCAAAAACGGGGCAAAAAACGCTGGCAATGAAGGCGACGTCGCCGAAAGAGCCTGTCCCGAAAACGG
>Ga0315289_10003763_pt1 | contig 22840 bp, 20 predicted proteins | sample YL17G11_40_MG_FD_203452 | JGI IMG/M metagenome (GOLD analysis project Ga0315289, IMG submission 203452) | Sediment microbial communities from Yellowstone Lake, YNP, Wyoming, USA - YL17G11_40 | ecosystem: Environmental > Aquatic > Freshwater > Lake > Sediment | place: USA: Wyoming | collected... | reverse complement strand
ATGTCCCCGCGCGCATAAAAGAAGCGGGGGACGATCCTCGTCTGAAAATGGACCAGCAGATTCGCTGCTACGTCTTCGCACTTCCCCGTGATCGCCGCCCGCTTCACCTCACCCAGCTCCGGCCTCTCCAGGTCAATGTGGGCCAAGAAAGCTCGATCGTCCAGAACGGCGGCTTCAATTCGTCTCTGGCCTAACCAGCCACTCAGACGCTGGCGGCTGTAAGCATAGTAATAAGCCGGCCCTTTCGCGACCAGGACCCTGGCTTCTCGTTTAGCAGCCGCAAACAAGGCTTTGAGCCATTTCGTGGGAGTCACTTGTTCACTCAACAATAACCTATCCTGACCATACCATGGTGGGAGGTCAAACCGTTCGCTCAGCAGAAGCCCCACTCTCCAGCACTCGCCGATACAATTCCGCCAGACGATCGTTCAATTTGTTGATGTCATAGTATCTCTCCACAAAGTCTCTACCGGCCCTCCCCATCTCAGGCCACATCTCTGGATGTCTGACCAGGTACTCCAGTTTTTCCGCCAATGCATCTACGTCACGCTCAGGAACCAGGAATCCGGATACGCCATCTTGAACCAGTTCAGGTATTCCGCTATGCTGAGTGCTGAGTACAGGTAATCCCTGAGCCAGTGCCTCCATCAGCACGACGGGTATCCCCTCCTGCCCCCCGTCCTCGCCGGTTACGCTCGGAGCCAGCAATATATGTGCATCTCTCATCAGTTCTGCGATCTCGTCCTGGCGCTTCCATCCCAGGAGTTTCACCTGGCTGTTTACGTTCAATGCGCCTATCAAGCGTTCTATGTCACCCCTCAAGGGGCCATCGCCCGCTATTCTGTACTCTACCTGCGGATACGCCTGGAGGAGCCTGGCCACGGCCTGAATGCCATACTGCACCCCCTTCTTCTCGACCAGACGGGCCACCGTTAACAGGCGTATTTTGGCATCATCTCCAGGTCTGCGAGGTGAAAAGGAAAGGCTACGCGTATCTATACCCATTCTATGCACAATGATCTTATGTGGACTGCACCCTAGAGCGATCAGCGCCTCTTTCCATCTCTCGCTTACGGGCAAGAATAGGTCACCTATCTCGAAAAGAGAGCCGTATACCTGATTTCCTTTGGCCTTTATGTAACTGGAGACATCATGACCATGAAACGTAGTGATCACTCTACCCCTGATCACTCCAATGTCCTTCAACCAGGCAGCCAGATTCCCCTTGGGTCCAAAGTGACAGTGCACGATATCGTATTCATGAAGGCGGCTGCTGCAGAAAACAAACGTCTCGTAGAACATATCCAGCGAAGCCGCTTGCCTCCCAAACTTGAGGACGTTCAACGACCTCAGCAAAGGCATCGGTCGCTTGAGATTTCCAGTTAACAGAACCACGGCCTTTGTGAGACGCCAGAGCCTGTTCTGAGGCACGATTCGACGCAAGGCTTCTCGATAATAGAACGTGCGATCCAGTAGGCCATATCTTTCCACATCCGCATGGACTACCCGATCATTTCCTGGCCTGCTCGCATAGATGTCCACATCAAACCCTCGATCGAGCAGACCAGTGATCTGATTCAGGATAAAGGTCTCAGATACAGCCGGAAATCTGCCGAGGAAGAAGGCGATTTTCATGGGTTCCCCCGGATTCGTATCAACCCGACTGCACACCGCCGGCCAGCAATCGCCTCACTTTGCCAGGCACATTCCGCATCCGGCGCAGGAAGCGATTTCTGGAAACCATCAATTCGAGGGGAGAAAACCGATACTCAAACCTGCGGAGAATCCTGAAATACGTGGAGATACGCTCAGTGGGTGACTCGATCCTCCTGGCTATGCCGCAGTTCATTCTGGCGAAGAATCGCATCCCCTCATTCCTGACCAGCGTTCTCTTTTCAGAAGCCAGCCCACACATCAAATCTAACACGAAGAAAGAGTCCTTACACCAGTCATCGATCTTGGCAGCAAAGGTCCTCGCATCACCATGCTTACGAAAACTTGCTTTGACATCTTGTACGTCTACTCTGCCAAATCTGGCTGCCAATTGAGCCTCCGCCACGACGTCCTGAAGATAGTTCTTGGGCGATTCAAATCCCCCCATCTCCCTTAACCTTCTGGTGTTAAACAGGGTGCTACAAAGATAGAGCGCTGTCTTACCTGTGAACCATCCCAGGAAGAAATCTTCGATTGAAAGTCCTCCCACCCTATTCGGCACTTCACGGAGGACTTGCCCCTGAGAATCAATCAGACGAGTGCCAGTCCGGATAATGCCGACGTCCGTATCATAGCCGGCGGCTCGCATACAGGCCTCGACGAAATCGCTGTCAATCATGTCATCGTCGTGAAGCAGCAGGAAATAGTCACCCCGTGATTGCTTGAGACAGGAGTTGAAATTGTTGTTCACTCCTACGTTCTCAGGGTGCCGAAAATACCGCAGGCGAGGATCGGAGAAGCTTTTGACCAACGCTCCTGTATTGTCGGTCGAACCATTGTCGGAAACGACGATTTCGACGTTTGGATAGGTTTGGTTCACCGCGCTCTGGAGGGTTTGTCTTAGATAACTGTCGGCCCGGTTATAGGTAGGTATTCCAATCGTGATTAATGGCTGAGTCTTGTTGACCATGCGATGTCCTCCACCAGAAGAACGACCTGTGTACTGGCCACCTGCTATTGAGCAACTTGTCAGAGTGACGAATCCCGGGGCAGACGAATGTGTTAGGCCACGTCGCTGCGCATTTTCAACACACGCGCAGGCACACCCGCGGCGATGGCTTCGTCCGGTATATCGCTCATGACCACAGAGCCTGCCCCGATCACGGCGCCCGCGCCAATTCGCACGCCACTCAGTACGATCACCCCGACACCCAACCAGGCCTCATCGCCTATGACGATGCTCCCCTTCGTCTGCAGGGGCTGCTTACGGATAGGGAGACCCGGTGCCACGCCGTGATCGTAGGAGTATAAGGCACAGTTCGGCGCGATCATGACACCGCATCCGATGTGGATCGGCGCTACGTATGCATTGATCTGGCAACGGGGATGGATGCTGGCATGAGCGCCCACCGTCAGATAGCCCCCGTAGCCAGTCTCGATGATGGTATCCCGGTAGATATAGACTCGGTCACCCAGCTCCACGGGCCCCCCGGTCTCCCTTTGGAAGATGATGACGCGATCGCCGATGAAAACGTGGGCACCCAGCCGCAGATCAGAATGATAGATCGTCGCACTGGGCGCGATATATCCCTGCGGCGCCATTTGAGCCAGGACGATACGTGCCTTGTGGGGTGGAGCGAACCACGTCGCGAGACGCGTGGCCATCCGACCAAAACGACTCAATCCAGCACGGCGCATCCAAAAGCGAGCCCAAAGCTTTGCAAGCCCATAGGCAAGACTATCGTCCTTGTGGCGATACACGCTCATATCCAACGCCCTCGCAGTCGCTCAATACGTCTCTTCTGGCGAACGGGAGGCAGGCAGGGCAGGGGACGCGCTTGGTGCCTCATCCTTGGGCCGCCCGAGCACAATCCCTCGCATATATCCCGCCTTCAGGACAAGGCCAGACTTCAGACTCACCCCACCGGCAATGATGGACAGCCCGGCCAACGTAGTGGCGACGCGCCCAAGGCCGACGCCAGCACCAGCACCAGGCGTGAGCAGGCTCAGGGACAACAGGAGAATGGGAGCCAGATGACCTACGCCCACGGTGAAGGCCTGACGATTGGGGCGCCGGAGCACCTCCATCGCCTTGTGGAAAGCGACGCCGTCAGGCCAACGCAGGTACAGGAGCCATACTGCCACGTTTATCGCGATACAACCTAGACCGACCAACACCGGACGGGTGCCCACAGTCAGCTCGCCTGGAGCTACCAGCATCAACAGTCCGCTCCCTGTGGCGAAACCTGAGCTCAGGAACAGGAGAGGTACCAGGGGCGCGTTCCAGGCCGGCACTGCCCGGATGCGATGGAATATGAAGCCCTGGCTGATCATCAGCCCCATAGCAGACACGGCGGCCAGCGCCCAGAGAGCCGGGTGAGGAAAGAGCCAGTCGAGGGCTGCAACCGGGATAAAGATAATGCCCGTCAGGGTCTCGCGGGACATCCAGGAACGGCATAGGCGGCGTAACAGGTGGCGGGCTCGCAGGGGATGGCCGGCCTCGATGGTCAGGGCGAGAAATCCCAGGCCAGTGAGCGCCGGGGCCAACAACTTGAACCATGCCGGTTGAGCCAAGCCAGGCACCCCGCTCTGCAGGACTATGACCAGAGAACTCAGCAGGTAAAAACCGGCGGACATCCCTCCCAGGACAAGATTGACCACGCCCGGCCAGCCCCATACTTCTTGTTTTGTCGGTCGGATGAGCTCCATCTCAGGTACTCCTTGTATCCCCCACAGGGTATCACTCCACGATGTAGTGTACCGACGGATCTGTGCCCAGTTCTTCCTGCAGGCGACCTGTCCTGTTCTCTCGGACCAACTGCGACACCGCATCGTCAGGGTCGTCCAGATCACCAAAGTGCAGTGCGCCAGCGGTGCAGGCAGCCACGCACGCCGGGGTAGCCTCAGGATCCAGGCCAGGCCGTAATCCCTGTGCCAGCCCCGCCTCCACCCGAGACAGGCAGAAATTGCACTTGGTGGCGACGCCAACAGAGTCGAGTTTTGCGATTGTCATCCCCGGCTCTTGAGACATTGCCTCCGACTCAGGGTCGGATTCATCTTCGAGGATGATGGTGCGAGCCAGGTAAGGGCAGGCTACGACGCAATAGCCGCATCCCAGACACAGATTGTGGTCAACGTCCACGACACCATCAGGCCGACGGTAGGTGGCACCGGTAGGACAGACGTCCAGACAGGGTGGCTCGCTACAATGCATGCAGCTTATGGGCAGAAACGTCCGCAGTCTCTCGGGGGGCCCGCTGATGCCGCAATCAACCACCCGGCGCCAGCGGCTAGGCGGCACCTGATTCGTCTCCTGGCAAACGATCGCGCAGGCTCGGCACCCGATGCACTTCCGCAAGTCAATGACCATTCCCCAATGCGCCATGCAGCTCCTCTCAAAAATCTGGTTCGGTGTGCACTCACAATCACGCCATAAGTCTTTTCACGTGGTCGGCCAGCCTCACCGCCAGGGCAATGATGGTAAGCACAGGGTTGACGTAGCCCACAGTAGGAAAGACCGAAGGCCCCCCTATGAACAGGTTGGACACGCCGTGAACCCGGCAGTTGGCATCTACGACTCCTCTTTGAGGGTCAACGTGCATGCGAGTGGTCCCCATGTGATGCCACCCGCCGTGGAGGTTGGGAGGAGGGGTCTCGCCACGAAGTTTGATGTGCAGATATCCGAGCCCAGCACGGCGCAACTCCTCGTCAATGATCTCCTGTGAGCGGACGATGGTGCGTATGTCAATAGGGCTCAACTGCCAGTCCAATTGCACACGGTTCCGACCGAGGACGTCGCGTTCGTCAATAAGGGTCACCCGGCTGTTTGGATTCGGTGCCTGTTCAGACATGGAGTTGAGTCGGAAGACCACCATCCTGCGAGGCCACTTGCTGCAAACCTTCCCAACCTCGATCTTAGCTTTCCTGTACGCCGCGACGGCCAGGTCATCAACGCCGGTGACGAGATTCCTCACGTGTGTGCCAAAATCATCGGGCACCTCTCCACGGCGGATCGCTGCGCCAAGCGCCTTAAGAGAATCCACACCTTTTAACGTGGCCTCTGGATAGCTCAGTGTAGCCACGGGATGAATGGAGACACAATAGTTGAGCAACTTCTCGCGACGCAATACCTCCTCGGCGAGGGTCAGTTCTCCCATAACCGGTACGTTGTTGACCGTATGTAGTCGGTATAGGCCCGTTGAACTGAGGAGGTTAGGGCCTGAAGGGACATATCTTCCCGACCAGAGGTGTGGGTGCTCCATGAAAAACCTGCCCACCAGGTCGTGCTGGTTGCCCAGTCCAGTATTTTGAACCTTGCTGGAGAGCAGCAACAAGCGCGGGGTCTCTATTGCTCCCATGGCCAGAATAAACAGCTTCGCAGAGACCCAAAATTGGTTGCCCTGCACGCCAGCCACGCGCAAGCGGGTTACGGTGCGCGCCGTCTCGGTTGTCTCTATTTCCACCACGTTGGCGTGCAAATAGGTGATCACGTTGCCCGCCCGCTCAATTTCGTCACGGTAATCGTAGACAAAGGTATCACGGGCACCAAACTGAAAGATCGTCGTCTTCACTCGGCCGTCGAGAAGAGGAAGACGAGGGGTCTTCTCCGGATCCTCCCAGGCTTCAACGTCATAAGTATAGGGCCCAATCTTGAAGACCGCCTGGGCACGTTCGAAGAAGAGGTCGAGGTGGGACTTGTCAAAAGGCCAGCCGCTGTACGGGACCCAGTCACGCTCCTCAAAATCAATGGCATCCAGGGGGCGCGTGCGAGCACCGAGGCGGCCGCCGCCAAGTGCATGAACCCAGCGGTGGCTCGTCCCACCGAAACAACTTGTGCGGGCGGTGTCCAGCGCGTAATAAGGATGTCCAACGTTTTCACCCCAGTACAGCGATTGCGTCGCCTGGTCAGGGCCCAGGCCACCGCTCTCCAGCAAGCAAACCCGAAATTCCTGGCCTATGAATTCACGAGCCAGTGTGATCCCCGCCACCCCGGCACCGACAATACAAACGTCCGTTTCAATGGTCTCATCCGTGGGCACTGAGCGGGCGTCAATGATCATCAGTCATTTCCTCTCTCTCGTTGATGTTGGACCACTTGGACTCTGGCAACTCCTGGGAATCGCGTTCAGAATGAACCCAGTCAGACAATTTGTTCTTAAAGTTCAACCCCAATCTACGCAAACGCAACGGAAGGATTCGTCGCTTCAAAGGAGGTTTCGCAGCAAAGTAAACAATTGACCACTTGCCGATAATAGAGCCATATTGGCCAATGATGCTGTGCATGGCAGCGTTGGACTCACTGAACACTCCAAGTCCAACTTTTCCCTGTCGGAACAAGTACTCATAACAGGCTGTCCTGACAGAGAGGTGCACGCTACGTCCCCGGAACTCGGGCAACGTCCGGGAGTAATTCAGCATGCCGGCCCGATCAGTCTCCGCAACGATCATACTTCCCGAAACAGCTCGACCCTCTAACTCAACAAAGAAACAGGTCGAACTGTCTACCGCCTTTTGAACCTCGTATTCTACCTCGTGCAAGTCGTGGCTGCCGAACTCGAAATCCTTGTACAATTCGAGCAACAGGGGCATATCGTCCCTGGTGGCCACCCGAACAGGATAGTCATAGCGATGCGGGTTCTGCTCAGGATCGGCCCTGTAGAAATTCCATCGCGTCAGGCGAGAGTCTGCGACCCGAGAAGACAATGCCTCTGCCGCAGGTTGGATACAGGCACTTTTTCCCTTGATGAACCTTATCCCCGTCTTCAAAGAGAATTCTCCTAGCCGGGCCGAAGCCTCGGGGTTATCCCCTGCCAGACAGCCATAACGGGGGCTGTTCTCATAATCAGCTAACAAGACATCGGTGAACAGAACCCCTTCTAACCGGCCACGCCGAAACGCACCCCAGAACCTTGCGTGTTCACTGTCGAGCCCGTAAGCTTCCAAACTATGGATCAGGTAGATGCTGTAAAATGGATCCTTATCCAGGTAGGATCGAACTGCATCATAGTCCTGTTGAGTCAATAGGCGAATTCGGTACACTGTAAGGATACTCTATACTATGGCTGCTCAACCATACATGGGATTAATGGGTGCCAGCCTGGCTCTCTTGCGACGAGAAACCAGCCTCTTGACCCTAACCAGGTTACCGTTGAGGTATTGTTGGTCAAATTGCCTGATACTTGTGATCCAATTCGCCATCTTCGGACGCCTATGGTATTCGGCCATTTTATGCTCTATGACACGCACCAGATCATGGCGATGTTTTTCCGCCAAAGGAGCGATCAACTCTCGATAGTAGTGGACAGTGTCTCGACTTAGATGCACTACTGCCTGTACCAACTCTGCAGAGACATCATCCGTCGGAAAAGCGCACGTCTGATCCAACACCCCCAATACCACAAGCCCGAGCATAGTACGGACGCATTTCTCACATTGGCCGCAGTTCAACCTGTCAGGCTGATAGAGTTGAAAACGGTTACACACCCGCAGATGTTGAAGGGCTACATCCCACTCAGCCACCAGCCTCGTTTTGGCCAATCTCGACAACGCGACACCGTCATGCCGGACCCGCAAGTCCACACTGCTGTAGTTTGGATCCAACACAGGGTGTGAGCCATACGGGTACAAATTGACAATATCGTCGCTCGCAGCAATGGAGACGACCGTGAGCCGCTGCGCGAACGCATGCGCAACGGCGGCAAGTGCGGCCCCCTGAAACTCTTTCGTCCAAAAACTGAAATCATTCGCAGCATCTTCGGGCCTGTAGATCAGGTAGAGATTGGTATAGACCGGGACGAGTGTGATGCCAAGATCCAGTGCTGTCGGTGACAGCAAATCCAAGACGCACTTGAAGGCCTCGGGCGTATCGAGTTCGAGCCCGTACACAAGCAAGCCGTCTTTAATAGACCATGGGTGTTCAGGTGGGAAATTGAGCCGATTCGCGCGCAGCGTGGCGAAGGAGTCAATCCCGCCAGAGAAGAAAAAACCCGCCCGCTCCGGCGTGCGCGGAGTCGGCAGGCTGGATCTCGTCTTGGCCTCAATCCGGACAAGTGCGCGATCTGGTTCATAGAACCAATGACGAAGCCAGCTCATCGCCGTCATCAGGCCATCACGCAGTTCCGGACAGATCTCCGCATCTATGAAAAGCCTTTCTTCCCCATAGTGCATGGCTGGTATCGCACAGCCCATCAGAAACGCATGCGGGTTGCAGGATAGGCCCTCGGCGAAGGCCTCTTCCGTCTCAAAGTACACTTCGTGTGTCGGGCGATCGCAGTCCTCCCAACTGACGGTTGCCGCCACTCTCACCCTGTCGCCATTCTTCTCTGACCTAAGGCCCTCAATCTTCATCGTTATCCTCTTTCACTGAATGGGGTCCACCGGCTTTTCAGCATCTCAAGCCAGGCAGAACGTGCCGCGGTCACGTCAGATCTTGATGTAACCGACATAATCTTGAATAGCGATCCCGGTATTAAAGACCGCGCTTTTTATCTGCAGCTCGTGAAGCAACGACTCTGCCCGGGCACCATTTAACAATTCTGGTTGGAAGAGTTCTTGTCCCCGCCCGGATATGGGATAGATCATGATCCCTTGAACCTGCTTTCGATCAATCACGATTTCGGCCAGATAGTTGTCAGCCCAGCCGATCATGCCCTGTCCAAAAATGAAGTTGCCAAGCGAGTATAGAATGGGCCTCCTTTTATAAATCTCAATGCCGTGTGGAACATGAGGATGGTGCCCGATGATGACATCAGCCCCAGCATCAATGAGCGAGTGGGCGATTTCCACCTGTTTAGGGTGGACGCTCGGTTGATCTTCAAATCCCCAGTGTAAGGAAACAAAGACAAGCTCTGCCTTCTTCTTGGCCACTTCAATGTCCCTTACGATCAGTTCGCGATCTAAGGGCAAAATACCCGGATACTCGGCAGCAACGGAAACGAATCCTGCGTTGCAGAACTGCGTGTAGCTCAGGAAAACGAGTTTCGTGTCATTGAGTTGAACATATCTGCCCAATCTGGCATCTTCGAAGTCGCTTCCGGCCCCTACATAGAAGAGTCCAGCATCCTCGAGGTGATCGAGTGTCTGCAAGAATCCAATTTCGTCAGCGTCAAATATGTGATTATTGGCCAGGCTCACCATGGATATGCCTGCGTCCATCATGGCTCGAGCATAACGCGGGTCACTGGCGAAGAATCCGCGCACTCTAGGATATACGGTCAGCGGGGTCTCCAGATTCACCAGGACGAGATCCTTCGACTTCATGAACGAGCTGATTTTTTCAAACGGATAAGCAAACCTCGATTCGACAGAAGGGTAATCCACGTTGAAGCGGATAGCTGTTCGATAACCACGACCTAACGATCCTCGCTTCTCATTCTTCGGACCCTTTACCAGAAGCTCTCGGAAGGTTACTCGCTTGAGTGCGGCAGAAAAAAACCTGTCTGAAAAGAAAAGCCTGCACAACATTTTCCAGAACACAAGGCGGATCCTCTCCAACACCCAATGTTCTGCTGTTTCCTCCCCCAGGCAATACACACCAGAATAGCGCGGTATTCGCATCTCAAGGTCTAAGCTAACATCGCCACCAACAAGAACTCTAGCAGCAGAGCCTGGAGGAGAAAAGGTATGCCCTTCAGACCCTATAACCCTCCAGGCAAAATCACGAACAGGTTTGAACCTGGAATACATCGCGTATGTAAAGTATCGGGTCAGAGACATCTCTGCCATCCACAATAGGGTTTCACGTTCACGGACCTTGACGACTATCCGGAAATCGCCTCGTCTCCATCAGGACTGAATTTCGTACTCCACTGTAGGAGAGGCCTAACCACTCCTCCGATTTGACCGGTAAAATCACCGCGCGCGGAATCATCATCGAAGGTTTCAATGACCTGAAAAGCAACCACACTGCGCTCCCAAAACTGCAGTATGGACGGCGCCTGGGTCAAAAGCGCTGCGTTAACGAACATCATTCCGTCAGACAGTAAATTGGCAGGAATGTGGACCGCACTGACATATCTTCCCGCAGGACGAGGGCGCCCTCGCCAGGCGGGATCGAGATCAAGGGTCCCAAACACGCAAACCCCCTCCTGGTTCCAGAAGTAGAAATGAGGAAGCAGCACGTAGCCCGATCGGAGTACCTCGTACTCCATTTCAACCGTAAACGGCTGCCGGATATCTGCAACTTCTATAATCCGACCTTCTTCCGAACGTACTCTGACAACACGCAGGCGGGCCACTTCTCCGCCTGGCGCCTTTTGGGGGTCCGGCCACTCACGCAGAGACATAGTACTGGTATCAGAGGTCAGATATACACCGACGACTTGTTGTGATGGACCATCCTCCACCACTCCGCCTCCATCCAAAAGAATGGCCCGCCCACACAGCCGGGTAATAGCCGGCATGTTGTGCGACACAAACAAAACTGTACGGCCTTGTTGCCCCACATCCTCCATTTTATCCAGGCATTTCTTTTGAAAACGCGCATCTCCTACTGCTAACACCTCATCTACCAGCAGGATCTCCGGCTCCAGGTGGGCAGCCACGGCAAAGGCCAGTCGCAGATACATGCCACTGGAGTAATGCTTCACCGGCGTGTCTATGAATTTCTCCACCTCGGAGAAGGCCACAATTTCGTCGAACTTGCGGTCAATCTCAGCCCGTTTCATGCCCAGGATGGCACCGTTCAGGTAGACGTTCTCTCGCCCGGTCAGTTCGTCATGAAAGCCAGTGCCCACCTCCAACAGAGAACCCACCCGGCCATAGATGTCCGCGGATCCGCAGGTCGGTTCGGTGATGCGCGAGAGGATCTTGAGCAGCGTGCTCTTGCCGGCGCCATTGCGGCCGATAATACCCACCACCTCACCCTGTTTGATCTCAAGGGACACGTCCCTGAGCGCCCAGATCGTCTCCTCCAGGTCGGCAGCGCCGGCGGCCTGACCACGCAACAAGTTGCCTGCCCGGCGAAATGGGGCCGCAAAGGCCTCGGTCAGCGTGTCACGCAGCGTCCTGTACTTTTCCTGCTTCTTGCCAATGTGATACTGTTTGCTCAAGTTCTCTAAATGGATCGCGATGTCACTCATGGGATTCCCCTACACGATATCTGCGAAGGTCCTTTCCATACGGCGGAAATAGAACGCCCCACTCACCAGCAGCGCCAGCGCTGCCAGACAGGAAACGACGATGATGGGTCCTGGCTTCGTTTCCGTGCCCAGCAGGGTCCACCGAAAGCCTTCGACCACGCCAGCCATCGGGTTGATGCCATACAGTGTCCGCCAGGGCTCCGAGAGGAGACTGCTGGGATAGGCGATAGGTGTGGCAAACATCCAGAACTGGGTGATGAAAGGCACGGTATAACGTACGTCACGAAACTGGACGTTCATGGCCGAAAGCCACAGCCCAGTGCCGAGAGCGGTGACCAGCGCCAATAACAAGAAGAGAGGCAACCACAGTACCTGGATGGTGGGCTTAATGCCGTAGGCGAGCATCATGCCCACCAGAACAAGGAAGGCCAGCATAAAATCCACTATGCCAGCGAGCACCGTCGCAATCGGCATCGCCAGCCGCGGGAAGTAGATTTTCTTGATCAGCCTGGCGCTACCCACCAGGCTGTTCGACGCCTGAGTGAGCCCTCTACTGAAGAAGGTCCACGGCACCAGCGCAGCGTAACTGAAGATGGGGTATGGAATACCATCGGAGGGAATTTTGCCCAGCTTACCAAAGAACACGCTAAAGACCACCATGGTTAAGAAAGGCTCGATGATCGCCCAGGCCATGCCCAACACCGTCTGCTTGTAGCGCACTTTTACGTCGCGCCAGATGAGAAAGTAGAGCAGTTCCCGATACACCCACAATTCGCGGAGCTTGAGAGAGACCCAGCCTTGGGAAGACTCAATATGGACGTACGGCACTGGCTCCCCATCTGACCCCGAGGGTACAAGAGTGGCTACAGCCTGTCGCAGTTCAGCGGTTTCTGTTGAAGCCATCCGAAAGACCTCCTCCAAGTTACGTTTAGACCGAATCAAACAGGAACATGGGATTCGTGCTGCCGTTTATGCCGCCTTAGCGGGCGCCTTGGAAAGAGCAAAATAGGCGTTCTGTTCAGCCCACAGCCTATCACATAGCCGGCCCTCAGGCAGTTCCACGTCAGCGCAGGTGATGGCATAGTCCCTGGGGACATCTCGTTTGAGGCGACAGTCCTGCGACAGGCCCATCGGCAACAGATTTTCGGCCTGGCAGACATCGGAGTTTTCGATCATACCATAAGTGGTGAACCCGCCGATGCCGTCGAGTTCCTCACCGGCCTTCAGGTCGCGCTTGGCCGCGGTCATCACGTCACAGACCGGACCCGCGATCGGCGCCGCTGCCGCATCACGGAACAGCACAGCACGGGCCACAGTGAGGGGGACCTCTAAATGAGGCAAATGGTAAGGGACGTAAAAGACGTAGAGCGGTCCATCACCCATCTTAAAGTACTGCATGTACTGCTGCTTGATGGGGTTATCATTGTAGCCCAGAACGAACACGCCAGGACCGGGCTCGGCGCCGAGGATAAAGTCAACCAGCCCGCCATTGAGCAACTGCTCCATCGGGAAAAGGTTGAGGGCCTCGGTGACGTGGGTACAGCGGGGGCCGTACATGCCACGCAGCCCCACCCTGAAGCCTGTGGCATTGGCCACGACCGTCATTTCCATCGAGATTTTCGTGCCATCAGCAAAAGAGGTGATCAGGCGCGGCTTCTGCTTGTTTTTGGCGGCAAACGCTGCTTGCGTCTCGGGAGTGCGGTAGTGATCCTGGAGCCCTTTGATGTTGCCGGCCAGGACCGGGTTGTAACCAATCGTTTTGACGAAGCGGAGCAGGTTCATGATGACCCCAGGCTGGTCGCCATCAACGTTCGTGATGATCACGCCCGCTTGATCCGCGTACACCTTCAGAATAGGGCCCACGGTAGCGTCCAGTTCGGCATTCACCAGGATCATGTGCTTGCCATGGGCGATGGCCTCCAGGGTAACGTGGGCGCCAAACTCAATCTCCCCCGTCGCTTCAATCAGCGCGTCAATGCCTTCTGCCTGGCAGAGCAACATCGCGTTATCGGTGATGGCGGACTGTCCCTGCGCAATGGCCTCCTCCAACTGGGTGACCGTCTCAACCGTCCTGACCGGCTCGATGCCTGCCTGATGGTAGGCCCGCTCGGCTTCCGAGATGGTACGATTATAAACGGCGACGAGTTTCATGCCGGTGATGGCTGAAACGATTTGCAGGGCTATCCCACGCCCCATATAGCCAGCGCCGATGATGCCGACCCGAATCGGGTTGCCTTCCTGATGCCGTTTTTGTAATGCGGTGTCCACGATAATCATGGTGGCCCTCCTTTAGAATATGAAGTTGCTTCGACCTGTGGCTATCCTGCTGCAAGCCATGGCCGTCGCCTCTCAGCCCTGGCCTGAGTGTAGTCCGATTGACCCTATCAGTCTCGAAAGATTACTACTTGTCCTTGTCGGGGTAGCCTCTCTACAAAAACACCCTCAAGGGGAAGCCAGATTCTCCCGGCCGGCACGGGGTCGGCCCTGGCCACGTCTGGGAAGAACTGGATGATTTTTGCCCCCGCCTTTCTCCCAATGGCCGTTAGTTCTTCCCCCTCCGTCTGATAGAACACTTCATCCTGGGGATCACTCCGCATCAGGTACTGCTGGTGAGAAAGCCCCAGCAGCCCTGGTGTGTCCAAAGCCATAGCCTGGGCGAACGTCTGCTTTCCCCAATGGGCCAGGAATTGTCCATCTCCTACGTTCCAGATTCCATGAGCGCCGTAGCAATAACTCGTTGCCCCTGCCAGCATGGTCACCCAATAGGCGAACAGTTGATCTTCGGCCCAGAACTGCTCCCCGATTCCCTCATACCACGGTTCCAGGTTGATGTATCCCCGGTGGGTCTGGTCGTCCTTCAGCAGTGCCAGGGGCAACCGCCATAGTCGGTTTCTGGCACACGCATCGTGACCTGTCTGCACTGTGTTGGCAGACAGCAACTCTGGGTTGGAGACAGCCTCATATCCCGTTTGATCGGCAGTAGGATGAACGATGATGGGCCTGTTCGTTTTCTGGGATATCTTTTCCAGAACAAGGCTCCAGCTACTGCGACGTCTCTCATATTGATGTCTGTGCAGCCACCTCTTGAAGCGTCTTGCAGCTTCTGCCCAGGGTTTCCTGACACTGGCGCGGAGCAAGGATAATACAGTCTGGTGCGCCACAAGATCATCAGTAGACCTGGCTGGGAGTAACCTGTCCTCTTCACCTATCCAGAGGTTGCTCTCGCCGCAGAGACAGTAGATCACGTTTAGAGCGTCCAAGGTTTCTATAATCTTGAGCCACCATTGGGCCATCTTCTCCTGCCCCAACCATTCTATCTGGTGGCCCCACGCGCCATACACCAGGACGACAAATCCCAGCTTGTTAAGAACCTGTATTCTCAGTCGAGCAAATTCGAGGTATTCCTGGTTAAAGTCCCCATCCAGCGTCCAGGGAAACCCCACCTGGCTGCGGGCGTTTTCGTTTTCTGGACCAACCTCTGGCGGCACGCCCACGACGAGTTGAACAGCCGAGAATCCTTGTGCGGCACGCAGAGTGGCCAGGTCTCTAAAGCCTTGTTCCGAAAGTCTCTTGGAAAGCCCAAACCACCACGTATCCGCCAGGAATCCTCTAATATTACTATGATCAGCCACTTCAAAAATCCCGGGTAACTTTAGCTTGCCTGGATGGGGAGAAGACATTGCCAATGCAAGACAGAGAGCCTACACACTATTATAAACGACTTTCATCAAATTGTCAGGTGTCCCAATGTCCAGGCAGGTGCCATCGGGGAAAGACACGGCCTCCACCCGCAAGCCATCGTGGATGGCGGCCTGGATGACGTCTCCCACAAACCGTTCTCGCTGCCCGGGCGCACTGTGGACAGCGCTACCTGGCGAGGTTGGACTTGCGGTCGCAGCCAGATATGTGTGCATGAAATTCGTAAAGGCCGGAGTCCAAACGGCAATGATCCACGTATAACGCAAATGAGTTTCGAGAGGTTTTATGACGATCTGGCGTACACGACCGTCGTCATCCAGATCTACCATATCCATCCTCTGCGGCTGGTCCGTCGGGAAGAGACCCAATGTAATATCCGCGTTCCTGGTCGCTCGATGGTTGAGCAATTGTACAAAGGCATCGTCAGGCTGGAAGATGATATCGGGAAAACCGAACGCCACCACAGCATCCTGCACGAAGGGATAGGCCTGGTCTAACGTATAAGGCGCGCCATAAGGCAGACGCATCATCAAATATGCCAGGTGCATGTCCAATATCGCGCCATCGCCCAGATAGCCAGGAATGTCCCATTTGCCCTTGCGTAGCACAATGTAGGCCTTGGTAACACCGGCCAGCCGCATTTTCTCCAGCAGATAGTGACATACCACCTTGGGGCGCAGACTACGGCCTCCCTCGACGGTCCGAAAGCCGATCGGGTACAACTCCTTACTGCAAGGTAACGGGGCAATCCGCGTCGCTTGCCCCGCTGCCGGCACCAGTCCAACGATCTCTTGGCTAAGCGTTTGGTCCAAGTTGCTGTCCGCCATACATCCAGATGTATTCAGGGCCAGTCACATTCGGAAGACTACGGAGGGCAATGATCATTTTACGGCGAGTAATCTGGCCAACTCCTGTCCTTGGCCGAGATGGTGCGCTCATCAACCTCTGGCCACTCAATGCCAAATGCTGGATCATCCCACCGCACACCCCGCTCAAACCCCGGTGTATAGAACTGCGATACCGGGTAAAATGTCTCGGTGTCGTCCACCAGCGTTTGATAGCCATGGGCGAAACCTGCGGGGATATAGAGCGCCCTGTGGTTATCGGAGGTCAATTCCACGCCCAGCCACTGCAGGTACGTGGATGACTCTGGGCGCAAATCAACGATCACATCGTACATGGCCCCCCTGACGCAGCGCATGAGCTTGACTTCCGCATAGGGAGCAACCTGGTAATGTAAGCCTCGTAGGGTGCCTTTCTGCTTGCTGAAGGCGATATTGGCCTGCACCCAACGGGCGCTCAAACCGTGCGTTTCGAACTCCCTTTCGCACCATGCCCGGGCAAAGAAGCCACGCTCGTCCTCTCTCTTTTCAATTTCAACGATAAACGCACCCTTCAGCTTGGTTTCCGTGAAAATCATGTCACCTCACAGGCCAATACCTTCATAGCGGGCTACACTATGCTTGTCCAACATGCGGCGCCCATCCACGACGAGGGGCTGTGGATCCAAGGGAGCCAACAACTGTGGTATGCTCTTGAATTCCTCCCAGCGCGTGAGCAGCAAGATGGCCTGCATACCCTCGATCGCCTCAACGAGGTCATCGCAGAACACAATACGATCATCGCTAAAGAGCTTGTGAGCATTGTATCTGGCGATCGGGTCATACGCTTTGATTTCCGCTCCCCCGGCCAACAAATCTCTGATAATTGGGAGCGCTGGCGATTCTCTCACGTCATCCGTACCCGGCTTGAACGCCAACCCCAGAACCGCAGTGCGAATTCCTTTGAGGGAAGGAAAGTGCTTTTTCAGCAGATAGAGAACTTGGCGGGGCTGCTGCTCATTGATTTGCATGACGGCTTCTAACAATCTCACCGGTCTGCCAGCCTTCTCTCCATGGGCGATGAGTGCCTTCACGTCTTTCGGAAAGCAACTGCCCCCGAACCCACACCCGGCCTCCAGGTACTTGGTGAATGGTGGCACGATGCGCTGGCCGTCCGGCATGATGGGGCTCAGACGTTCATCGAGGTGGACTCCCCTCATCACATCAACCACATCTATCCCGCCTATAGCAGCGCACAGGTTGCCGATCTCGTTTGAGAAGGAGATCATGGTCGCCAAGAGGGAATTGGACGTGTATTTGATCATCTCCGCCGTCCTGGTATTCGTTCTAACCTTGTCCACCCCGTTGAAGACGCTATACAGTTCCTCCAGGACGCCGATGCTCTTGTCATCAATTCCACCTATGACAATCCGATCGGGGAACATAAAGTCCTGGATTGCCTCCCCTTCTCTGAGGAACTCCGGATTCACCCCCACGCCAAAGTCGGCCCCAGCTTTTTTCCCGGAGGCCTGCTCGAGGATCGGAAGAACGACTCCTTCAGTCGTGCCCGGGACCACCGTGCTCTTCACGGCAACCACGTGGTAGGTCTCCTTGTCCCTCAATGCCAATCCTATCTGGTGCGCGGCATCCCTAATATAGGTCAGGTCAATCTCACCGCCATTGAAAGGGGTCCCGACCCCGACCAATGACAAGTCTGTGTCAATTACCGACCTGTGAAGGTCCACCGTCGCGTGCAAGTTTGCGTTGATGTTCCTCCGCAGCAGATCCTCTAATCCCAGTTCATAGATCGGAGGAATACCCTGGTTGATCTTGTCCACCTTCTCCCGGTCTACATCCACGCAGACGACTTGGTGACCTTTCTCGGCCAGGCAAACGCCTGTAACCAGTCCAACATACCCTGTGCCAATTACTGAGACTTTCATCAGGCCTCCTCACCATCACGGTTGTCGCGGTACCAGATCAGCGAACGCCTCAATCCCTCACCCAGGGGGATACTGGGATTGTACCCCAAATCGGCCCTGGCTTTAGCGATCATCGGACAGCGGCGGTTCGGGTTGTCAACCAGGTAATGCAGGTCGGAGCTGGCTTGACGCACAACTTTTCCCCTGTAATCAACAAGGTCCCTGGCCAGCTCCACGACTCGCTCTGCAAGGTCTGCTATAGAGATCTCAGGTTCTTCTACACCAATATTGTACGCCTCTCCGTTCCTCCCCCGAACCAGGAGTTTGTAGTAGCCGATAATGGCATCAGCGACATAACAGAAGGTCCTGGTCGGCGAGCCGTCCGAAAGCATGATGATGTCTTTTCCCGCCAAGACATCTCGCGCAAAATCAGGAAGCACCCGTCCATCTGTGATTTTCAAACCTGGCCCGTAGTTGTTGAACGGGCGGGCGATTTTGATGGGGAGACTATAGTGTCGGGCAAAATTCACACACAGGGTCTCACCATATCGTTTCGATTCATCATAGCAGGCACGCGGCCCGGTGCACGAAACGCTGCCACGGCAGGTCTCGGGCGTTGGGATATCTTCAGGGCGCGGATCACCGTAGATTTCACTGCTGGAGAAAAACAGAAAACCTTCCACGGGTTTGCCCTTTTCTTTTTGCTGTCGAGCATATTCCAGGAGAAATCGAAGTCCGTTGACGTTGGCATCCATGGTTTCGATGGGGTGCATCCGGTAATAAGTAGGGGAAGCGATAGATGCGGCATGAACGATGTATTGAAAATCACCCATATTCTCTGGGAGAGGATGGGTCATGTCGTGCTTGACCAAGACCAGGTTCTCATCCCCCTCCAGTTTGGTCAACCAGGCTGGCACACCACGAATGTAGTTGTCATACACCGTCAGTCGAATACCAGGAGCGTCATGGGTGCTCCTGTTCCAACGTAGAACGGATTGAACGAGGTAATAACCAAGGAACCCTGCACCACCTGTGATCAGAAGTTCTTTGCCCGCCAGACAGGCAAACTCTTCTCTCAGGTTAGTGCAGATATACTGCAGATCCTCACGAATGACGCCTTGAGCGGTTCTCATGTCCATGTGACATCCACGAACTACCAGATTACGCCCTACCACACCTTCCAAGGCTTGGTGGTCTGCCATAACTCCTCGAGCACTTTCTTGTCCCGTAAGGTATCCATGGGCTGCCAGAATCCATAGTGCCGATAAGCCGACAGCATGCCATCCTTCGCCAGGTTGATCAACGGCTCCTGTTCCCAAACAGTCGCATCGCCCTCGATGTAATCCATCACACCGGGCTCCAGGACGAAAAAGCCACCGTTAATCCAGACGCCGTCGTCGCGGGGCTTTTCCCTGAAGTTGGAGATTTTGGTCTGTCCTTGTGCCAGTCGAAAAGCCCCAAATCGTCCTGGCGTCTGGACCGCCGTAAGCGTAGCCAGGGGTTTTTGCTCTCGATGGAAAGCGATCAACTGCGTGATGTTTACGTCACTTACGCCGTCTCCGTAGGTGAAACAGAAGGTTTCGGGGCCAATGTAACCCTCGACCCGCTTGAGTCGCCCTCCCGTCATGGTGTCATCGCCTGTATCCACCAGGGTCACTCTCCACGGTTCGGCGCCGTTTTGGTGGATCTCCGTCCTGTTCTCTCTGAGGTCAAAAGTGACATCAGAGGTGCTAAGAAAGTAATCTGCAAAGTACTCCTTGATCATATGGCCCTTGTAACCACAACATATGATAAAGTCATGGATGCCATAAGTGGAATAGATCTTCATGATATGCCACAGAATCGGCTTACCACCAATCTCTATCATGGGTTTCGGTCTGACACCTGTCTCTTCACTGAGTCGTGTGCCATAGCCGCCGGCAAGAATCACTACCTTCATAGTCACCGTTGCTCCTCACTCCATCATCACAACTTATTCAGCGCCTACCCCTTGGAAGACGGTGGCGACAGTCCACCACAGAATTTTCAGGTCTAGTGCCAGATTCTGCTTCTCAATATATTCGATATCATAGCGCACGATACGGTCAAAGGAATTGCCACTTCGTCCCCGCACCTGAGCCAGGCCAGTGATACCAGGCAGTACTTCCAGCCGCTCGTAGTGCCAGGGCCGGTATTCCTCAACTTCCCACGGCACATTGGGCCGTGGACCGACCAGGCTCATCTCCCCCCTGAGCACATTGAGGAGCTGGGGCAGTTCGTCCAGGCTGGTCTTGCGCAAGATGCGTCCCACCCAGGTGATCTGTGAGGCCTGCACAGGCTTGTAAATCCTGCCGTTTCCATTGTCGCCAACTGGCACGTTCACGAAAGTCTTCCTAAAAGCCCGCTGGCCACCTGTAGACTTACCATCTCCGTCGCCACCGACGTGCCCATTCACAAAATCCTTCATAAAGGCCCGGTGAGAACTGTCATCGAGATTGTGCGGCATGGTGCGGAACTTGTACATCCGAAAGCGGCGGCCCCCTCTGCCAATCCGCTCCTGAACAAAGAAGATCGGCCCCGATGAGTCGAGCCGGATGGCCAGCATACAGACAGCAATCAGAGGGAGAAGCAGGGGCAGGCACAAGAAGCAAAGGGTCAAGTCCACCACACGCTTGCCGATCTGATAAGCCTTCCGATAAGGGCACACCCGAGGTTGGTTGATGATCACTAACTCCATAGGTATCCTCCCTGCTCACATGTTATATCGTATGGCGCTCGGTGGCTGCTAATGGTCGCGGTTGCATCGCATACTCTTGCTCTCGCTCCCCATCCATTGCCCTGACGGCCTTCTCTACCAGGCTGTCAAAGGTCAGAGCGTCGTTGGGAAAAGAGGCAGTGCCAATCCGCAGGGCAACTCCCACCTGCTCGAACACGGCCTGATACATCCGACTGGCTATGTCGGCCAATTCTTGCGATGTCACTTCCGGCAACAAGGCCAGAAAGTGGTCATTTCTCTGGGCAATGATATTGTACTCTTCCAGTTCCTCACATAATCTCCTGGCCACGTCAGACAGTACGTACTGTTTCATCATCGCTTGCTGGACTTCTCGTACCATGCGGTCCAGGGCAACCTGGATTGATTGTTCCTCAACCCCGATGGCCATCAGCGCCAGGGGACGCTGGTAATGTCGCGCCCGTTTCACTTCCCGATACATCTCGGCCTGCCCCATCGAAAACGGTTCAGGCAGCCTGCCAAACGGCCCAATGGTAATACGGGCGATGGCACGCTCAAATTCATCCACCCCGTTGCTGACCCAACGCGCCAGGATGGTCGTCACTGCAATGGCACATACCTCTGTCACCGTCAGGGGCAGAGACAGGCCCCACACAGGGAACCCGAACCCGGTCTTGAGCACCAGGAACACCAGAACAGGCACTGCCAGGAGCACCCCCAAGGGGACACCGCGCAAGCGGGGGATCAGTATAACGAAGACAGCCATAAGCGGCATAAAGATGTAGGCCACTTTGGTGATATCAATGGGCCTGCTCAACCGCTCAATGTTATAGAATAAGAAGAGCCAGATAATCAGTATGGCTACCAGAAAACGCATCCTCCTCATAAAGCACCCCGCCCGCCTCAAGATCTAGCTATTTGCTTGAAGAACTTTTTGTGGTTTCCCGCCAACGATCTCCCTTGCGCCCGTGATGGGCCCGGCTTCCACGATTTCGCGAGCCTATACCAATATTCTATTGGTTGAGTGTAATATGCAGGTATTGAAAGGACTAGAAAACCCTTTGCGGCAGGTGCCCCACCACCCGATGCCTCGAACTCGGGCGTCCCGCCCCACGGAGTTGATTCCTGAAACAACTTAAAGTTCTGATGTGGCAATGCTATGTGCATAGTGTAGCAAACACGGGTCGCTCTGTGGTTATAGACAGGTTAATATCATGTCAAAATCTGCGGACAGATGGCATTCATTGTTTCCTTATCGCAGTTTGCGGAAAGCGAGGGGCAGGAAAGGCCGCGGACAGTCAGGGCACAAGGGCACACCTTTGCCTGAAAGCCCACGGGTGCGAAGCACCGACGTTCATGTACGATTTTAAGGTACCGTTTGGCACGGGCTCAAACTACTTTAGTAGCCTGAACAGCCTTGCTATGTCACCTCATTGGGTTATATAGGTGAAACAACTTATCCCGATCTGCACGAATCTGCAGGCAGGACTGATAATAGTCGATGACCTGTTCAACCATTGCGAAATACTGGCTCACACTACGCCCGCTGCTCTGGCGAAGCTTATCTTGCCAATTTGGCGCGTCGTTTATCCACCATACCGGGTGTATAAGGATCTGCATATCTGTAGCTCCGTCGAGGTACTGACAGCAGCAATTATTGCGCCAACGACAGGTGCTATCAGAGATGTACTTGATCTCTTTGATGAACTCATCGGCATAGGCATTGTAAGGGACGATCTCGTTCAATTGCTTCTGCGTCTCCGCATCGAGTGGCTTCGCGGAAGGGTCATGCCTGGAAATTGACACTATCTTCTGCCCTACCAAATCACTGAGGAGCTCCCAATCCCTCTTGAAACCAGTGATGATGGGCTGACTGGTTGCCACATAATAGGAGATGTCATAATGCAGACCTATCTCATGCTCCATTGTTCGTATCATTTGCAGGCACTGGTG
>Ga0315289_10003760_pt1 | contig 22843 bp, 17 predicted proteins | sample YL17G11_40_MG_FD_203452 | JGI IMG/M metagenome (GOLD analysis project Ga0315289, IMG submission 203452) | Sediment microbial communities from Yellowstone Lake, YNP, Wyoming, USA - YL17G11_40 | ecosystem: Environmental > Aquatic > Freshwater > Lake > Sediment | place: USA: Wyoming | collected... | reverse complement strand
TCAGAGAAAGACTCGTCGTTCCAAACGGAAAAGGGAATCCCTGCCGGAGGGCGCCGTGAGCGTCGAGACGGCCGACGGCCAGGCACGCTTCCAAAGGGTGCTCCCGATGAAATGGGAGATCCAGCAGCAGATCCGCAAGGAATTTGCAGGACTCCCAGAGGATCAGGCCCGCGAGATCCAGATGCGCCAAGTGGCGGAGGACCCGATTCTGGGACCTCTCTACAAGCAGTTGGCATCTGCGAAGACTTCCGCCGCCAAACAGTAGACCTGCGTCGCAGCGACTGTGGCAAAGTCGAATTATGGACAGAGTGGATTCGGTAAAAATCGACAGGAAGGCCCTCTCCGTCGGATCGGTTCTGGAGCCGTCGGACGAGAAAGCCTATTGGCTTTCCAAGACGCCGCAGGAACGCTTGCAGGCGGCGGAGCTGATGCGGCAGGCACCAGGTCTTGACAACCGGGAGTACCTCGCTTTGTCAGGCATGGGCCAAGTCGTCGCCGACTACACCGGCCCCAACGCGCGCCCATTCACGCACAAGGAATTGCGATGGCCTGTCCCGCAGTATCCGCACCGAGCTATACGGGGGAAATCCCTGCTGATGGTGGCGGCCACATCTGGCCCATTTGCGCGAGCATTTGGACCCACTTGCCAAACTGCGGATGGTTGGATGCCGCTGTTCTGACCATATCAGGGGCACCTTTCCAGAATGTGCCCATCAAGTCCTCAAAGGTTCGAAGGTCCACGCGAACCTCTTTGGCTTTGTCGAGGCCGGACGCGTTCAGGCGAGAAGCTATGTTCTCCGCGTTCGGGTCCACGATCCAGACCTCGATCTGTGCAGGTCTACTTTGTAGAGACTGCTGAAGCAGCCGGATTGATCTCGTGTCGGTGACAGGAAAGGAGTAACCGATGATTACTATCCGACCCGCTTCGCACATCGCCTTCTCGGCCTGTTGCCACAACGGCTCAATGACTGTCGGGTAATCCTCGTAGCGTTTCTGGCGAACCGGGGTGAGCATGAGGGGCGACGAGGGAATACCTCGCGTTGGGGGCTCTTCGAAGGGCGAAAAAATCGGGGCGAAGGTCATCGTGGCGAAATCACGCCCTGGTGGAGCGGATATCAATTCGGCCGAGAAGCAATCCACCGGCAGATTGGGCGGGTAATACCCGTAGCACGTACTCTCGTAGCCGCCGCGCCAACGTCCGTGAAAGGTCTGGAATGGGAGAGAACTCTGCCAATACAGGAATATTTTCGTGTCATCGGCCACGGTGCGCCACAATTCAAGGGTAGCTGGGGCAACGCCTCGATATGGAACAAGCCAGTTTGTCGAACCATGGAGTTTGAGCAAGCTCCATCCGTGATCAATAGAAGCGTCATAATCAACGCTCTCTCGCCAGATACCGTCAAGAATCCTCGTAAAAGGGAAACCGTAACCCTCGTTGGGCGACCAGCAGCCTGTTGCTGCCAACGAGCGATCCAACAGTGTGTCCCAATTGAACGTAATGAAAGTGTCGCTCGGACCAGCAAACTTGAGGAGTTCAGTGTAACCGGGCGCGAGTGGTCCATTCTGAGCTTCATTGATCACATTGCCGAAAATGAACAGCATGTTATTAAAGACTTCCGCGAGGCTGAAGGCTTTGAGTTGATCGTTAGCGGTCAGGCGAGCATCGGTCTCGATCTTTGAGCGCAGTTCAACGATCTGATTCTCTATGCACGTCATGAACTCTTCAATATCCTCTAGCCAATCTGGTGACTTCGATATGTCCACACCCTTGAAGTGATAGAGATAAGATATTAGAGGTCCGACTCTCGCCTGCAGACCCTCAGACGTGGGAAGTCGGTGAAAAGCCGCGAAGAACTCACGCGCCAGGGGCATGGATACGCGCCGCTCGTTTAGATTGTAGTGACGGGACGCCCCGGCTCCAAACAGCCATACTGTTTTCGGGGCATGGTCAAGGAGCTTGGTACGGTCGAGAAACGTCACGTTATCCCAGATCCAAGCCAAGAAGGCTTCATGACTGGGAATCTCTGTCGGCTTCATTGGTTCCCCTCAACATCTTGCGACTACCTTCGGAGCACATGCTCGATTCCCGAACAAATGTATCAGTCGCCCCGAAATCCCACAGAGGGCGTGCTTGTCCCCGGGGCTCAGTCAGACTCTTCGCCTCTCGCACACTGTGCACGCCAGCGCATGAACCGAGATCCCCACCCAATCGTGTATTCTTCGAGGATTGCCGCCGTCTCCTCAAGTTCGGTTGCTAAAGCGTTATCGGGAAACTGTGTTCTGTAAGATCGGTCCAGTACAATCGGTGCGTTTGATAGCATCCTTGCGTCTTCTTCCGTGTGGCACCTGACCCAGTTTCCGGGCGAGTTTTCCACTTCCCATGTCCCATTTTGCGCTTGGCGCATCGGAAGTGGCTGTGCCGTTCCGTCCCTTCTAGCCATGCACGATTCCTTCCATATATACGTCGGAGGGCGGCATACTCAGTTCCACGCCCAAATGAATACGCTGTCCCCGGAATTCCTCAACTTGGGCGAACCTCACCTGCGGGAGCATGCTCGCGCCAAGAAGAAATAGGCCCACCTCTGGCCTCGTGGCCAGACCCGCAGCCGGTGAATACCCTGGAATCTCGGGATCGACGGTATCCGTCGAAGCTTGGCAGGGCCTATTTGACGCTTTGGATGTCAACCATAGCCCCATTGAATCCCGCAAACTCCATCGGGCGATGCGTCAATATTATCACTTGAAGTCCGCATTCTCTTATGGCCGCATTGATCAACTCGACCATTCTGTTGGATCGATCTGAACTCACATGCACAAAGGGATCATCAAGAACCAGACACTGGGTGTCACTCCTGCTCAGGTGCTCTGCCACGGCCAATCTGACACACAGAGCCAGGGTCTCCTTTAAGCCAGACGAGGCGTCATCAAACTCCAATGAAACGTCTCCAAAGCCCTGTTCACCGAGTCGAAGCGGAAAGAGATACTCGTTAAGTTCCACTTCATCGTGCAGAAGGCCGGTGGCGTAACTAAGGCAGCGCCTTACCTCCTCCTGTATCGGACCGATGACGGCCAAGAGGGCGGAGCGATACTGTTCCTCTATCGTTGTTCTCAGTAGCCTGCAAGCTTCTGCGCGGACTTCCTCTGTCTCGAATCGCTCCTGAAGACTCTCACTGCGAGAACTGACGCGGGCCAGTTCGGAGTATGCACCCTCCACGCTCTGGGCGTTTATCGCCCCTTTGAGTTGGTCTGCCTCGGCGCGCTCATGTTGGATGATCAGCTCTTGGTTTGCCACCTGGCGTTGCAGACGCGCTATCCTGTTAACCGGGCCTTTCTCCAACTGCTTGTGCCTTTCCTTAATCTTGTCGTACTCTTCCACTTTCTTGGCGAGATTGACTTGGGCGATTCGAAGTGCCTTCTTCTGCCCTTCAACCGACCCGTGCAAGCGGATCGCGTCACGTTCGCGGTTCCTAGCACTCTTCAATTCCTCCGACAAGTGCTTCTGCTCTGCAGCGCGAGTAGCTCGATCCTCTTTCTGCATTCGCAACTTCTTCCCGAGTTCGTCTCGGTGTGCTCTCGCATCGTCAAGGGCTAATCTTGCGTGCTTCTCTTCGTTTTCTCTTTGATTTATTAGGTTCGCAAGGTCGACGTCAACAGGGTTGAGGTTTTTCGCGTTCGGTGTCCTTTCAATCTTTTGGCACTCAGCGTGCTTCTTCTCGAACGTCTTCAACTCCAAGCGGACCTCTTTGACCTCGCGTTCATCAATACCCCTTCTTTGAGCCTCCAATACTTCTATTCTCTGTGCAATATCTATTTGTTGTCGATTCAGTTCCTTTACTTCATCTATCGAGTTTGCCGAGTATCTGCGCAATCCGGCTTGAATGGTTCCCTCAAGGCGTGCAATATCTATCTTGGCGTCGCGCGCGTCCTTCAGTTCGGCTCTCACTACAACTTCGCCGAGACCGGGCGTTCCTACACGCACGCTTTCAGCCCCACATGCGCTCACAGCCACGGCTTCGAGTCTTTCTCCATCTACGTCAACATCCAGAGTCCCGTTCTCGCCGGGGACGACAGTTACGCCAAATCCCCGCGTGGCTAGGCTTTCCTTCAAGGCTTCTATCCGGACTTGAGCTTGCCCGAGTTCCTCGACCTCCTCACTAGGGGGCCAAAGCGCGACTTGCTTCTTCCTTAATTCTTCGATTGCACTTGCGATAGTCTCTATCTTCTTGATCCTGGCGTCCAACTCCTCGATCTTTTTCTTGGCTTCGGCCATGGTCCATAGGATACGTACGTCCCGCGTTAGCTCTTCGCAGTCCCTTATCCTCATGGCCCGTTCATCCACTTCCTCGTTGACCTTCTGCAGTTGCATTTCTATCAATCCGCAGGAGGCTTCAAGGCCTGCTAGGTCCGCCGTCGCCTTCTTTTCTTTTTCCTCGAGATCTTCTATCTCGTGCGCTGCTTTCTCCAATTCCCCCACAGCCTTAGCTGCATCCTCCACATCTCTATTAGCTGCTGTAACGGCAGCCTCTGATGCACTCAGTTGTGATTCGATTGAGGAGAAGTCAACCGCCTCAGCTCTCGCAATCTCAAGGTCCTCTTTGCTCTTTGCGAGTTCCTTTTCAAGACCGGGAAGACGCTGCTCATACTGATCTAATCGTTGCCTTTCCTCCTCGACACCTCTGATCTTCTTGTTCAGTTCGACGGTCTTCGTCTGCAAAGCGTCCACCTGGTCCCGGATAATTGATACAGGAGAATTGTTGGTTGCCTTTCCTGTCTTTGAGAAATACTCTGCATACGCCGCTTGAATTAGATCTTGGACGGCTCGGAATTTCGGAGTGGCCAGCGTCCCTGTCGTGCCACTCCTCGCCAAGTGTAGGGCAACGGTCGGGTCGCCGTCCTTCGCAGTAGGTAGTTCACGATTATCTTGGGGTGCCCACAGCCAACGGAACGCCCCCCACTGTGATGGTTTACTCCCCCGTGGGGACGGCAATTCTGCCTCCAGCAGGCGCATCAACTCCTCGTCGCCCGAATTGTCCGCGGCTTGAAGGACGTCCTTTCCACCAACGATTTTGTACAACGACGTCCCTTTCCCGAGATTAAACCTCTTCTCTACGCGATACCTCGTCTTGCCGATCGTAAACTCTATGCGAACTGTTGACGTCACATTACCGGTCGCGGTGAGGGGTCTAATGGACTTGATAGCCTCAGCTTGGGAGTTAGACTTGTCGAAGAACCCTCGGCCTAAAGCCTCCAGTATGGTTGACTTGCCCGTCTCGTTGGACCCATAGATCACCGTCGCATCTTGATGGAAATCGACCCGCGTTTTGCTGTGCTGCCTCCAGTTCTCGAGCTCGACCCAGTGCAGTCTCATGCGTCAACCTCCTTTGCGAATCTCCGCAGGCGGGCAATACTCTCAAGGATTACCCTGCTTTCTTTAGGGACCGCCGTCTTCGCCAGAAGTTGCCTGAGATGGGCCTCCGTCTGCCCTAAGATCGGATCGCCATAGTCGAACGGTGCGTCCAATTGCTCGGGGACAGTGATATGCAGCGACTCCGACTTGACCCTGAAGTGCTTGTGTAATGTCGTCTCGAATTCGAGCATGGTGTCGAGCTCCGCCCTTAGCTCAAGGCTCAACTCTCCCGATAGAACCAGCCTGACCATGTTCACGCTCCGAATTGACTCAAGGTATTCGCGCAGTTCAAGAAGAGAAGTAGAACCGCTCATTTGAAAGTCCTTTGACACCCACGCTAGTTGGCCGGTTCGAATGGGCTCAATTGTAGGTGCATCTCCCTTCCTGTCGATTTGGAGCAAGAGGCACTGGCCGGCACGATTCTCATCGAAGCTAGTCTGCTCGTGAGTCCCACAGTATGCGATGCGGATCGCCTTTGTATCGTCGGAATAATCTCTGTGGCTATGCCAATGTCCAAGCGCAAGATAATCTATTCCGGTCCTGGCGATGCAGGACGCATGTATAGGCAGGTCGATGTCCTCCCAAATGGGTGCCGGGGATTCTCCGACCAGGCTACCATGGGCAACACCTATATGGATGCCTGCCAAATCACGCGCCAGCGGAATTCGCGTTGTAAGATCCTCCCTGCAGCACCTCGAAGAAACCGGACAAGGATGGAGAACGACCCCGGCAATCTCGACGGGATCGCATGTCCGTAGGATCGTAAGATGATCGACCTTTTGAAATATCTCTCGGTTGTAGATACAGCCCGCGCCAAGCGAGTCGTGGTTTCCGGGAAGAAGATAGATAGGAGCTTCCGCAAACTCATTGAAGATGGCAACTACCCTCTTGACCTCCTCTTGACCGACCATGTTGTGCTCGAACACATCACCGCACAACAAGACAAAGTCAACCTCCCGCTCTTTGGCGGCTCTCAGAACATTGCGTGCTGACTCGATTCGGATTTCACGCACCAGAGGGCCCGCTTCTCCGAGACCACCGCCCTTCATCCCAATCTGCCAGTCTGAGCTTTGTATGAAACGCGTCATTCAACGTCTCCCTTCCAACGACACCGCCTGTCACATCGTATGACTCTGGCAGCGCTATATCAATTCGCGTGTGCCGGTCATCTCATTAACAATCAGATTTCGGTGCGCTTCCATCTGCATGCAGTTACCTCTCAATGGCTGTTGCGCGGTTCCCGGGGCCGCCATACTCAGCGTGGCCCCTCAGAGACTCAGGCCCGCCAACCTATCCCGCCCTCGTCAGGCTTCCAACCATTTCGTCACAGCGTCGTCAAAGGTGCTCATCAAGATAGCAGAGGCATTATCGCGGCAGTTGGCGACAACGGCAAGGGAAAAGGTGACTTCATGACAACTCCCCTCAGCGAATGGTCGGCAGTTGTCAGTTCTCGGCCAGTATTGGCGGGCGCAAAACCTCCGTATTTGTACGTATGGCCGTTCTCATGCAGCGAATGCTGATGAAAAAACGGCAAGCGGTGAAGGACAGGGATCGGGAGTCAGGGGTCGAGGCTCAGCTGCGGCCTACAGCCTACCGCCTCCGGCCTGCCGCAAAGATTTCTGCGGAATTCCGGCTTTTTGCGTCAACAGGCGGGCGTCGAGAAGCGTCTTCTTATGGTAGAATGATAGAGTCACAGAGACCCTCTGGATTGATGATTTATGATTGATAATTGATGATTGAGACGAGGAGCGGCCAGCGGTCGGTTCGATTGCGGATTGCGGATTCAGAAGGGCCGGCGGGCGGAATACCCTACCATTCCACTATTCTATTATTCCACCATTCCAATCCGGCGCCGATTGTATGAAACAAAGCCAAAGAGCCGTAGTCGGTAGTCAGTGGCCGGTAGGCGGCTGTAAAAACAAACCCAATCTGGAGGGGTCAAATGCGCAAAACGAACCCAATTTCGCCCGAGCGCCCAGGAATGGAGGCGGGCGGCCAGAGCCGGGAGGCCCCGATGAGCAAAAGATGCAAAACGAACCCAATTTCCGGCCGTCGAGGTATCCCATCATTCCAATATTCCACTATTCCAGCATTCCGGCCCGATGGCGATTGTGCAAAACGAACCCAATTTCACCCGAGCGCCCGGGAATGGGCGCTGGCGGCCGAGGCCGGGAGGCCTCAGCAGGTAAAAGATGCAAAACGAACCCAATTTCGCCGATCGGCCAGAGCCCCGGCGGACGAAATGTGCAAAACGAAGCCAATTCCTGCCCTTATGCCGATCGGGAGATCGGCGTTCCCGGGAGGGCCGTCGTGCGAAACAAAGCCAATCGGCGGGCAGTCGAGATACCCCACTATCTCGGTATGGCATCAGTCCAGGGTGCCGAGCTGAGGCAATCCTCATCAATTGTTGGACACCGGTTGGTCGGGCTCGGAGCGGCCGCCCAGGTGCTTGGCCAGGAATCTCTCCGCCGCCGCGAAGAACTTCACGCGGTTTTCGGGCTTGGCGAAGCCGTGACCTTCGTCCGGGAAGACGATGTACTCGTAGGGCAGGCCCTTGGCCTTCATGGACGCGACGATCTGCTCCGATTCCGCCTGCTTGACGCGCGGGTCGTTGGCGCCCTGGCCGATCAGGATCGGGATCTTGATCTGATCGACCTTGAACAGCGGCGAGCGGGACTTCAGGAACTCTGCCTCCGTGTCGGGATTGCCCACGCGCTTGTAGAAGGTCGCCAGCAGCGGCGTCCAGTACGGCGGGATCGACTTGATCAGCGTGATCAGGTTGCTCGGGCCGACGATATCGACCGCGCAGCAGAACGTGTCCGGCGTGAAGGTCGCGCCGACCAGGGCCGCATAGCCGCCATAGGAGCCGCCGAAGATGGCGACCTTCTTCGGGTCCGCGTAACCCTGCTGGATCGCCCAGTTGACGGCGTCGATCAGGTCGTCGTGCATCTTGGCGGCCCACTGTTTGTCGCCGGCGTTGACGAACTCCTTGCCGTAGCCGGTCGAGCCTCGGAAATTCACTTGCAGGCAGGCGTAGCCGCGATTCGCGAACCACTGCGCTTCGGGATCATAACCCCAGGCGTCACGGCCCCACGGCCCACCGTGGACCGACAGGACGGTCGGCAGATTCTTCCGCTGGCCCCAGGCGGGGAAGGTGATGTAGCCCTGCAGAGGCAGGCCGTCGCGGGCCTTCAAGGAGATCGGCTCCATGCCAGCCAGCGTGTACTGTTTCAACTCGGGCCGGTGATCGAACAGGAACGTCCCCTTCTTCGTCTTGGGCTCATAGGCATAGAACGACACGGGGCCGTTGTCCTTCGTGAAGCCGACCAGCCAGGTCGCGTCGGCGTGGTCCCGGTCGTAAACCGAGAAGTCGCCGCGATCCAGCTTGCCGATGGCCTGGAAGTCATCCTTGATGGCGCTGTCGAGCACAGTCCACTCCGTCCGCGCCCGCGTGAAGGCAACCGCCTGCACTTGGTACGTGTCCGGATGGATCATCACCTCGCCGGCATCGTACTGCGGGTCCTGGGCGATTGTCTCGGTCTTCTTCGTTGCCAGATCCATCTTGACCAGGCGGCCGGCATTGGCGTTGCGCGAGTCGACCAGATACAGAGCGTCGCCTTCTTTGTTGAAGCTGACCGGGCGGCTGGTGAGACTGTCGTCGGCGCTCCACGTCACGATCTTGTCCCACTCGGCATCTTCCTTGGGCCGGACGAGCAGGTCGAAGCCGCCGTCCGGCGTCGCCACCATCGCCCCACGGACCTTGAGCTGCGCGTCCGCCACCCAGCCGATGATGTTGCCGGGGTTCTTGGCCGTCAGCTTGAGATCGCCCGTGGGCAGATCGAGACGGTAGACATCGTGGACTTTCGGGTCCTCCTTGTTCATGCCGATCAGCAGCTCATTGGGAAAATGCTTGTCGACGGCCACCACCTGCACCTGGACCTTCTCGTAGGGTGTCAGGTCCCGGATGTCGCCGCTGTCCAGATTGACGGCGTACAGCCGCCAGTTCTCATCGCCGCCTTTGTCCTGGAGGTACATGATGTGCTTGTTGTCCTGGGCCCAGAAGTACATGCGGATGCCGCGGTCGGCGTCCTTCGTGACGACCTTGTCATCGTCCTGCCCAACCGTCTTGACCCAAACATTCAGGACATTCTTCACCGGGGCCAGATAGGCCAGCCGCTTGCCATCCGGCGAGATCTGCGGGCTCGTCTTCGTCGGATTGCCGAAGAGCACCGTGCGCGGAATCAGCTCCACGGGCTTGCCGCCGTTGGCCTTGCCCGCGTTCTCTTTCGCACGGAGCCCCGGAGCGAGAGAAAGCGACAAACAAATCGTGGCGACGCAAGTCAGTATCCGTTGAGCACTTTTCATGGACATCCCCTTTCCAAAGATCAACCACCCCAAGTCAAACCGCTGGAACACCGTTTTCCTAGTTTCCAGTATGCTCACGACCACTGGAAAAAAGCAAGGGACAGAAAGACAAATACACAAGACACGAGCAAGACCGCCTGTCGTCATCCGCACGACTGATGGGCGTTGCGGATGGGATCGGATTGTGCTACGATGGCGGGACATGTATGACAACCTGGATCAAAGCATCGTGGTAGTGAGGAGTCATGTCGTGAGTTCAAGCAGCAAGCTCAGTCGTAATGCTATCAGCCGGCGGGATTTCTTGCGCTCGTCCGCCTTGGCGGCGGGTGCGGCGTGGGCCGTTCCAGCCATTGTTCCATCGTCCGTGTTCGGGGCGGCCGCTCCATCCGAGCGGATTACCATGGGCTGCATCGGCGTTGGGAATATGGGCAGCAGTGACTTGAAGGCGTTCAAGGCCAATCCGAACGCCCAGGTGGTGGCCGTGTGCGAGGTGGACGCCCAGCGGCTGGAAGAAGCCCGCAAGATGGCGGTCATTGACCAGGGGTCGTGCTACAAGGACTTTCGCGAGCTTCTGGCGCGGCGCGACATCGATGCGGTGACCGTAGTCACGCCGGACCATTGGCACGTGCCGATCTGCGTCGCCGCGATCCGCGCGGGCAAGGACGTATACTGCGAGAAGCCGCTGACGCTGACGATTCTGGAAGGGCGCGTGCTGGCCAATGAGGTCAAACGCTATGGCCGCGTCCTGCAGACGGGCTCGCAGCAGCGGTCGAGCGCGGAGTTCCGCCAGGCATGCGAGCTGGTTCGCAATGGTTATATCGGCGAGGTCAAGACCGTGACCGCGGGTCTGCCCTCCAACAACCGCAAATGCGAGCCGACGTGGACGCCGGAGCCGGTGCCGGAGGGCTTCGATTACAACATGTGGCTGGGACCGGCCGAGTGGGCCCCCTACCACTCACAACGATGCCACTATCAGTTCCGCTTCATTCTCGACTATTCCGGCGGCCAGGTGACCAACTGGGGCGCCCACCATCTGGACATTGCCCAGTGGGGCCTCGGCACGGACGACACCGGGCCGGTGCAGATCGTCGGCCAAGGCGAGTTCCCCGAGTCCGGCCTGTTCACGACCGCCACCAAGGTCTACTTCGAGATGACCTACGCCAGTGGCGTGAAGCTCACCTGCAAGACCGGCGGCTCCGGCACGCGATTCGAAGGGACCAAGGGCTGGGTGGACGTCAAGCGCGGCAAGCTCGAAACCGAGCCCGCGTCCCTCAAGACACAGGCCATCGGCGCCAACGAGATTCACCTGTACGAGAGCAAGAACCACCACCAGAACTTCCTCGACTGCATCAAGAGCCGCCAGTTGCCCATTGCCAACGTCGAGGTCGGCCATCGCTCCTCGACGCTGTGTCACCTGGGCAATATCGCGATGCTGCTCAAGCGGCCGCTGAAATGGGACCCGGTCAAGGAGGAGTTCCTCGGCGACGACGCGGCCAACCGCATGCGCTGGCGGCCCGGACGCGCTCCGTGGAGTGTCTGATACGGTCGAGGATTCATTCCTGCGTCATCGTCTCAACCGACAGTGCTCTTCTGGATCGTAGCTTCGAGCTTGTCGCCGAGGCCGAAGGGCCGGCCGGACCAGTAATAGACATTCACCAGAAGCTGCTTGAGCCAGAGCTTTTGGGAGGTCTTGGTTTCGCTGCCTTGCTTCGGCTTGGTCCCTCGTTTGGTGAAGCGCTGATAGAGGCCGTGAATCTCGGGAATACCGTAGCTGTGAACTTGCACCTTCGCCACTTGCTGCGCTAAGGGCCCCTGGCGAAAGAGGTTCCTCAGGGTCCCTGCCGTGAAGTAGTTGCAGTGGCCGGGAGGATTCACCAGTCGGCCTTTGACCAGATGCAGCCGGATCGGCAGCGAGCCGTAATTGGGGACGGTGAAGTAGGCAAGGCCGCCGGGCTTGAGAATTTCGACGATCCGCTGCACGTGCTCCAGGGGCCGGCCGATGTGCTCCAGGGCGGACGTGCTCGTGATGATGTCGAACGTGCCGGGCTGGATGTCCGCCTCTTCGATCCGAGGCAGCAGCGAGTACCCATAGCGCTCGGCGCACACGCGGGCCCAGGGCGAAGGATCGCTGCCGAAGCAGAGGCAGCCGCGCTTCTGGAATTGCCGCAGCAGCACGCCGTTGCCACAGCCGATGTCCAGAACCTTCAGGCCGGTCCCGCCCCGGGTCAGCCGTGCGACGATACGGCCGAACCACAGGTAGTCGATCCCACTCTGGACCTCGCGGTAATGTTGTTCGGCGAATTCGTCATAATGGAAGTTCACCTGCGCGATCTGCTCGTCCGTGGCGTCGGTATAGACGAACCGGCAGTCCCGGCATTTCAGCAGCCAGTATTCCCCGACCCGGCTCTTTTTCGTGCCGGGCCCGTTGCAGATCGGACAGGGTTTCATCGTTTTGCGCTCCAGTACAGTTGATAGACCGCGCCCAGCAGGCCGAGAAAGATCAGGCCCGAGAACATCACCATCGACATCAACAAAGCGGCGGACTTGGCGACGCCGTACAGGCCCAACAGGCCCACGAGCGTCACTTCGCGTACGCCGAGATTGGCAATCGTGATCGGGATCTTGCCCAGGACGAAAACGACCGCGCACAGCCAGACCAAGGCCCCGATCGGCACAACGACAAAGGCAGCACGAGCGGCCAGGGAATAGAGCAATAGGCCAACCAGCAGCCCGTCGATGACATTGATCAGGGCGATGATAGCGTGGAACCGCCAGCCGGCAGTCTGGAAGACCGCGATTTGCTCCAACATGACCCGACCTTTTGCGTGAACCCATCGCGGCCACGGCCTCAGAGCGGCCATGAGCAGCCGGAGCGCCGGCCCGCCCGTCCGATCGTTTAGAACAAGGATCGATAACACGATGATGAGAGCAGCCAAGGCGATGCAGACAACCGGCAGAAGCGACGACCCTCCGGCATCCGGCGCTGTGGTCTGCGTCGGAACAGCCAGAGCCAGCGCCACCAGGCCGGCGACCACCATCACCACCGCCAGCGTCGCCTGGTTGTACAACATGCTGCTCAGGACCTTGGCCCCCTTGCCCGTGGCGCGTTTGAGAATGTACCATTTGACGCCCGTGCTCACGATGCCGGGCAGAAACAGGCTGTAGTAGGCCGTGACGCACGTCGTGGCAAACAAGGTGTGCAGCCCCACCTCGCAGTCCTGCTTTCGCAGGATGATCCGCAGGGCGTAAGCTTGCAGGAGAGAAAACAGTACGGTGGCCAGCCACACGCCGGCGAGATAGTGCCACCGCGCGGCCCGGACCGTCGCGCGGAACTGCTCGAAGCCCACCTGCGAGAATACCCACGCCAGCAGAACGGCCGCCACAGAGAGCTTGGCAATGAGTTTGAGGATCTGTTTGGTACGGTCTGACATCTTCACCGTTGGGGATTACCGGTTGCGGCCCAGGATCAGGATGCGCCGGGAAAAGGTGAGTTGCAGCTTGTAGAGCCGGCGGCAGACGGGACAGGACGGCCACAGCGCTTCCCACGCACCAAACGGCAGGTGTGATGCAATGCTCGACAGAATCACGGCCGCGGCGCCGCGGAAGGGACCGCTCATATAGCCGCTCTTGATGTCGTCATAGCCCGCGTTTACCAGAAGCTGGTCCAGCCTGCGCCGCGTCGTGACGTAATTGTGCGAGAAGTCGCAGTTGAAGAACTGCCCGCGCCAGCTCAGGAAGTCCGGGGCGTGAATCAGGAACTTGCCGCCCGGATTCAGGACCTGCCGGATCTGGCATGCCGTATCGAGGGCCTGCTCCAACCCATTCATGTGCTCCATCACGTTGATCATGACCACGAGATCGAACGTGCGGTCGAGGGCGGGCAGCGGCGGTACCCTGGCGCAGATGACGTTGGCCCCCTTCTGGCGCAACGACTCGGCCAGTCCGGCGTTCGGCTCGATGGCGTGGTACTCCAGTTTCTGCCCAAGGCACAGTTCGGCGAACTCGCCCCGCCCCGGACCGATCTCCAGGATGCTGCTACCCGGCGCCACCTCCGTAAAGGCCAGCATCCGCTCGAAAGCCCGCCGCATGAAGCGCAGGCCCAGCCCCGTCGGCTGCTCCGCCTTCCGCAGATGATCGAAAAAGGCCTCCGCTGTCTTCTGCTCGTCCGTCATTTCTTTTTCCTCGCGATCAGCACGCGCTCGTCGGCGCAACGATCCTGGTACTCCTGGTAGACCTGCAGGTCATAGATCGCCTTGTAGAGAAGATAGTCGTGCTTGAGCACGATCTCGAAGCCCTGCGACCGCAGGACCTGCTCGATCTGGTCCCACTCGATGTGGTCATCGGGCCAGACGTGAATATCGCCCTCCCTCTTGTAGCGCGGATTGGCCAGGCGTCGCAGGAGGTGCTTGTAGCCCCGCACGTCCAGCGCCAGCGACAACATCCGTCGCCAATCGACGCGCGGCCGCGCCTTCTTCAGGAACTCCGCGTAGACCGGCGGCCTCCGGTAGTAGTCCGGCGTCACCTCGTGGTCGATGTAAACGACGCCGCCCGGCTTCACGACCCGGCCCATCTCCCGCACGATCGCCAGATAGTCCGGCACGTGGTGCAGAACCGAATAGCCGGCCACGAGATCGAAGTGCGCCTCCGGCATATTGGCCAGATCGGTCCCGTTGAGCCGGAGCGTCTCCGACAAGCCGGTCGCGAGGAACTTGCGGCGGATACGTTCGAGAAAATCATCCGAGACGTCCGCCGAGACAGTGTGGACGCCCAGGCTGATCAGGTGCCTCGTCAGATTGCCCGAGCCGCAGCCGAAATCGAGCGCCTGCACCGGCTGGGCGCCCGTCTGCACCGACTGCACCGCTTCCTGGAGCATGCCGTACAGCCGCTGCTGCTCGATGGAGTTGAAGATATCGCCGTGGACGTGCTCGTACACCGCGGCATCCGCACCTTTGTAGTATTCACGTTCCACTGGCGCGCCTCTGGGTCGATATTAACCGTTCATAGATGTCTACCATTTGTTGGACCTGCTCACGACCGTCAAAGGAAGAAGCGTACTCGAAGGCGTTGCGGCCCAGCGTCCAGCGCAACGCCGCATCTTCTTCGAGCCTTCGGACGGCCTGGGCAATCGCCTCGGGCGAAAGCTGCGACAGGATGATCCCGGTCCGGCCGTCCCGGACCAACTCCGGCAGCCCGCCGACGGGCGATACGATCACCGGCACTCGCATCCGCATCATCTCCAGAGCCGCGATGCCGAATGCCTCGCGGCGGCTCGGGACCACTCCCGCGTCGAAAGCCCGCATCACCGCCGCCGGGTTCTCGTGCAGTCCCGTCAGGACTACGATACGGTCCAAGCCCAGCTTACGAATGCGCCGTTCCAGGCGTTCTCGCTGGGGTCCAGCGCCGACGACTAGGAAACGCCGCGAATCTCCCTGATCTCGCAGGAGCGCCGCCGCTTCCACGAGCAGGTCCGCCCCTTTGGCCCGGTCGAGCCGGCCGACGAAGCCGACGACGAATTGGTCCCGCCCGAGACCAAGAGACTCTCGAATGCCGTCTCGGTCGTACCGGTCGGGATCGAACTGCGCCACGTCGATGAAATTGGGCACGACGGCGAGGGGGACCTCCGAGTTGCGCATCGTCTTTTCCAAAGCCGCTTTGGCAGCCTCGGAGTTGGCGACGATCATGTCCGCGCGCGATCCCAGCAGCCGCAGCAGCCGGCGATAGACACAGCCGGTGCCGCCCCGGAAGATCGGGCCGTGCTCGTGCAGGATCAGCCGGCCCACACCCAAATACGTGGCGAGCAAACTGCTGAGGACCGCCTTTTGCAGATGAGCGTGGACAATGTCGATCCGGTACGTCTTCCAGATATTGGCGATGGACCGAATGGCGGCCGGGCTGTACTTGCTGCCTTTCAGCGTGATAACCTCGGCCTGGATCGGCAGCGGCTTGGGGTTCGGGCGCAGGGCGCAGACGAGGCTCTCGATGCGGTCCGCCGGCATCCGCTCGACGATGCCTTTGACGACGAACGGCGCGCCGCCGTAGCCCAGATGATCGATCACATGGAGAACGCGAATCTTCATTTCACCTTCGCATAGAGCTGCAAATAGGCATCCGCTACTTTATCCCAGCCAAAGCTCTCCGCTTTCTTTCGGGCCGCGACGGACATGGCTGGCAGGGTGCCCGGGTCGCCGGCCAACCTCCGAATCGCGGCCGCCAACGCCTCCGGCCGGGAATCCTCCACGACCAGGCCGTTCTCGCCGATCAACTCGTCCACCCCTTCGCACCGGGTGGTCACGATGGGTAGGCCCGAGGCCATCGCTTCGAGCATCGCATTGCTCATCCCTTCCTGCATGCTGGCACTGACGAAAACGTCGTGCTGCCGGTAAATCTCCGGCATTTCGCTCCCTTCCCGCCTTCCCAGAAGCGTGACGGCATCCCGCAAGTCCCGCTCTCCCAGAGACCGCCGCAGTTCCGATTCCAAGGCTCCGCCGCCCACGACGGTCAAGTGTACCTTGGCCCCCGCGCCGTGAAGCCGCGCAACCGTCTCCAGCAAGAGCGGCAGCCGCTTGGTCACGGAGAGCCGGCCCACGGTGAGTATTCTGAGCACCGTGGAATCGCTCTGAGCTTCGGCCGGATGGAACCGCTGCAGATCGACACCGTTGGGAATCACCTCGATCTGAGCGGACGGCAAGAAGCGCAGCGCCCGGGCCTTCAACCCTTCACTGCATGCGACGAGCCAAGCCGCTCTCCTCCAGATAGGCTTGAAGACCAGTGGCCCAAGAATCTTGTAGTCCAGCTTGAGTCTGGCGTTCGCCCCCGGCACATCGGACCCGCGCAACGAGATGACGTAAGGCAGGTGTTTGGCGGTCCGGTAGCACAACCAGCCGGTCGGGAAACCGAAGAAGGCGTGAACCAGATCGTACTTCTCCTGCTTGATGAGCTTGCGATAGAACGATCCGGCTTTGATCAGCCACTGAATGATTTCGCTCCTGCGCCACAGGTGCAGGTCCTTCTTGTTGATACCGACTTTGTGAATTCGGATGTTGCGGGCGAACTCCTCAGTGGAAAGACCAATCTTCGGCGCTGAAGTCAGCACTTCCACGGTTAGCCCGCGTCTGTCGGCGTAGTGCCGCAACAGGGCCAAATGCGCCTGACCACCTCCGCCGCCAATCGGCGGGAATTCATAGTTGAGCATCAGAATATTCATCGTCGATTACGCCACAGCCATCCGGTCCACTGTCTCGTCATCCTGAGCGAAGCGAAGGATCTGCTCTTCGTAGGGCGAGCGTCCTCGCTCGCCAAGGGTGTCGTGCGAGGACGCACGACCTACGAAGAGGACCAGATGCCTTGCCGGTGCCATGCCTGCGCTCGCGCAGGCATGCTCAGCGGATCTTCTGAGCCACCACATAGAGGTTGATCTGCAACGCCAGCGGCAGCCTCGTAAAGTCGATCCGCTCGAGCAGGCGCCCCACGGGCCCGAGTTTCCGGAGCTTCGCGCGCGTGTACTCGTTCATCTGATCCATCTTGACGAACCGGGTTTCGAATCCATGTCGGGCCAGGCGGCGCCGCAACTGTCCCGGCGTGTGCAGCGAAGGATGCACCCGGCGCCACTTCAGCGACTTGTAGGCCAGTGTCTCCGACACCACGTTGCTGAGCTTGTTCGGCGTCTCAAACAAGTAGTGACCGCCGGGCTTCAGGACACGGTGCACTTCACCGACGTGCCGGTCGATGCGGGCGATGTGCTCGAACAGATCGAAGCTCAGCACGATATCGAACGTCCCATCGGCATACGGCAGCTCTTCCGCCGGCTGCACCTCCAAGCGGACGGCGCTGTACTTGGCCCGGCCGTACTCGATGGCCACCTGGGAGATATCGGTGCCCATCGCCTCGTACCCCTGCCGGACGAGCTCGGCGACGACCGTGCCGATGCCGCAGCCGATCTCCAGAATTCGGTCGCCCGGCTGGAGCAGATTCGTGCGGGCGAGGAAGTCCAGGTTCGCCTGGAGGTTGCCCCGCTGCTCCTTGCCCCGCTCAAGCTCACCGCGCCAGCCGGCGTCGTAGAAGCTCTGTTGCTGTCTCAGTTGTTCATCCGTGAGCTCGGGCACGAGCGACATGCCTTTCCCGCCATGACCTATTTGCGCTGAAAGAGAACATTGGCATCGAATTCGCCGACGATCCGGTAATTCTTCATTACGTAGGAACGGAGCGGCTGCATCACGTCATAGCGCAGCGATTCCGCCGGCTCGATTCGTTCGCGCAGGGCCTTGTCATAGGCGGCGTCGAACCGGCGAACTACATCGTCCTGCGGCCGCAGGAATAGTTCTTTGGTCAAGTCACTGGGCTGGACGTTGAAGGTCTGCAAGAGCAGAAGCCAGAGCTGTTCTCTATCGTTCGGCTGGCTGCCGAGCAGTCGGAGCCCGTTCTTTATGTTGGGCCACAGTTCCAGAGGCGGCCGCGTCCACGGGAAGTGAATCTTCCGCGTATCGACAATGAACTTCGGCGGGTTCTTCTCGAACGCCTTGAGGATCTCCTGGACCCGCTCCGCCAAATCCTGCGGCGGCAGCGTATGCATCGTCCCTTCGAAGGCCTTGGGAGTCGGGCTCATCCGCTGGGCCTGGACGTAGATGCCCGGGACCCAGCCCCAGACATACAGGGAATCGGACTCCTGCGAGTGCTGACGAACGTAATCGCCCACCTGGAGCCAGGGATACTGCCCGTTCGCCCTGACTTCCTGCCACTTCTGCAGATAGCCCCGGGTGCGGGTCGGCTGTCCGGTCCGCTGGTCCCGGTAGAGGCCGCCGCTGTGCGGGCTCTTGGCGATCCCGAAGAAGATGTGCCACGACATGACGATCATGGCGAGCACTCCGACCAAGCCAAGGATGATCCACCGGGTTCGGTCGCGGCTTGCCTGGAATCGGTGCGCATAAAGGCCAACGAGATACGCGCCGAGAATGGCGCTGGAGGCATTCAAAGGCAAATAATACTGCTCGTAGGAGTGCGGGCTGATCCAGGCAAAGGCCATGTCGAAGAACCACCACAGGCCGAACAGCAGCACGAATCGGCCCGAGTCCGCGTCGACCGGCGCTTTCGCAGGCGTCCGCCAGCGTCGCAGCAGGACCACCACGCGCGCCACGATCGCACCGAAGGCCAACGCAATCGGTAGGATCAGCACGCTGTAGTACCGCAGGACGCGACGCAGCGACTCTTTTCTTTCGGCCGGACCGAGCATGCGCCAACTGTCACTGACGTATCCCGGCAAGAGCCTGAGAATCAGGCTGTCGTCGCCTTTCTTGACCTCCTGGGCTGGAGCGGCCGGCTCCTGCGGAGCCTGCCCGGTGTCGGCGACGTACTGCAAACGGGCGCCCGCCAGCTTGAACACCGGCCCGAGAGCAAAGGAATAGGGCCAGTAATACAGCGGCGTGCCCATGCTGGCGTACCAGACGCAGATCGGCGTCAGGGTAATCATCGCCCCGGCTGCGAGCAGCAGGACATCCTTGCCCACCTTCTTCCAGGCATAATGGTACAGAATCGGCCCCGCCAGGACGAAGAGCCCGACGGCCGCGATGGCGGCGACCCCCGTCTGCTTGAACAGCGGCCCGCCAATCAGCAAGGCGCCGGTCAGCAACGCCCACCACCAGCGGCCGGTGAGCCGGTACCAGACAAAACAGCAGATGCCCGCGATCATCAGAGCAATCATGAATTGCTCTTTGACGTTACCATATTTGGCGATGACCGGTGCGGACAGGTAGATGGACGCAATGGCCACACTGATGACGGCCGCCAGCATCCCATAGAGGCGCTTGATGGTAAAGAACATGAGCGTCAGCGCCGCCACCTGAAAGAGGCCCTGAAGCAGCTTGGAGCCGGTCTCATTGAAGCCCGTCAGCTTGACGCCGAGCATGTTGACCAAGAGCGTGCCGGCTTGGGCGCTGGGCTTCTCTTCGTAGCCGATCCGAGCCCCTGAAAGGATGTGCTGGGCCGAGTAGACGTACGAGCCGCTGTCAAAGGGGTCCGGGCACTTGAGCTCGAAGTACTTGCCCAGAGCAAACGGGGTGCCGGCCAAGACGACCAGGGACAAGACGACCAGAAGATTCCCGTTCAACCTGGCGGGGAGATTCAAGCCCATCTCGGCTGCCGTGGCTTTCTTGGCGGGTTTCCTTTTGCTCGGCTTCGCACTCATTTGCGGTCTCCGTCCTTGTCCGAAGAGTCCAGAACCTCCTTGATTACATACGTCGGCCGGTTCTGCGATTCATGATAGGTGCGCACGAGCAGCTCGGCCAGCAGGCCCATCAGGATGAACTGGACCGTCGTAATCATCAGCACCGCCGTCAGGATTAGCAGCGGATTGCCGCTCATGTCCTCGTGGCGGGCGAGCTTCTCGTAGATCACGATCCAGCCGAAGAAAAGGGCCATCAACGCGGTGAACAGCCCCAAGCCGCCGAAGACATAGATCGGCTTGGTGGAAAACGATCCGAGGAACTTGACCGTCATCAGGTCCAGCACCACTTTGAGGGTGCGCCCCAGGCCATACTTCGCCCTTCCCGCCGTCCGGGGCCTGTGATGGACCACGCATTCCGTAACCTTCGCCCCGCTCCAACTGGCCAGGGCCGGGATGAATCGATGCATCTCGCCGTACAGCCTTATCTCCGCCAGCACGTCCCGGCGGTAAGCCTTGAGCGTGCAGCCGTAGTCGTGCAGCTTGACGGCCGTGATCCTCGAAATCAGACAGTTGGCAATTCTGGAAGGCAACCGGCGTGTCAGGGCTCTGTCGTGACGTTTCTTTCGCCAGCCGCTGACCACGTCATTGCCCTCCTCCAGCTTGGCCACCAGCATCGGGATGTCGGCCGGATCGTTCTGCAGATCGGCGTCCATCGCCACGATCACCTCACCGCGGGCGTGCGCAAAGCCGGCGCTCAGTGCGGCGGTCTGGCCGAAGTTCCGGCGGAAACGAATGACCCGGACATGCGGGTCCGAGGCGTGCAGATCCTTCAAAATCTGGAAACTCCCGTCCTTGCTGCCGTCATCGACAAAGACGATCTCGTACCGGTACCGCCCGTCCAATGCCCGCTTGGTCTGCTCGTACAGGGCCGGAAGGTTATCCTCTTCATCCAGCAAAGGTACGACGATCGACAATTGCAGTTGGCGGTCGCCTTTGGTTGTCTCGGTCATATCATCCATGCGCTACGGGCCTTCCGTAAACCCTTATCCTATCGGCAGAAACGTGCAATTACAACGAACGATGAAAAATCGCCGGTGAAAGGATTATCGGCTGTTCACCGGCTCCGGGTCAGTTAAAATGGTCCGCACAGAAGCGAATCGCCGGCCCACCGGCCGGTCGCTTCCGCAAGCCAAAGGAAATCGGCTTTTAAGGAGTGGGCCATGGGCATCGCAACAAGATGGTTGGGAGTCTCGTTACTGGTTGCATTCGCGATAGTCGGCGCCTCGCTTGCCGGCGAGAAGACAACTGTCGTTCACCCTCAGGACACGGGTGCGGCCCTCGTAAATCCCGGCATGGGCTGGGTCCTGCACCACTATGACAACATTGCCTTCAACTACGGCGGCAAGCTCGAACCGTCCGATACTGTCGATGATTTCCCCGGTGTGACGACGGTCTATCTGCGGATCGCCTGGTCCTACCTTGAGCCGCAGGAGGGCCGGTTCAATTGGTCGGTCCTCGATACACCCGCCGAGCGCTGGCTCGACAAGGGCAAGCAGATCGCCCTGCGCATCTCCTGTAGCGAGTCGTTCATGCGCTATGCCACGCCGGAATGGGTCCAGAAGGCTGGGGCCAAAGGGTACAACTTCAGTTCGCGCAAGGGGATCGATCCCAACGGACCCTACTGGGAGCCTGATTTCGACGATCCGGTCTTCCTCGAAAAGCTCGACCATTTCCTGGCTGCCCTGGCCCAGCGGTACGACGGCAACCCGGAAGTGGCCTTCATCGACGTCGGCTCCTTCGGCGTCTGGGGCGAAGGGCACACCTTTGCGAGCACCCGCAAGGTCTATCCCGCCGAGACCATCCGCAGGCACATCGACCTCCACAAGAAGCACTTCAAAAAGACTCTGCTGGTGGCGAACGATGACTTCGCCTTGCACGACCGAGGCCGCCCGCCCATCGAATACGCCGCGCAGCAGGGCCTGGGCCTCCGTGACGACAGCATCCTCGTCCAAGGCGGCAAGAACGCCTACCTCAGTGCCGACTTCGCCCCGCTCTTTTGGCAGAAGGTCCCGGTCATTCTCGAAAGTGAGCATTACGGCCCCTCGCAGAAGCGCGGCAACTGGAAGGACGGCAGTCAGTACCTCGAAGCGGTCGAGAAGTACCACGCCAGCTACGTCTCCATCCACTGGTGGCCGCACGAGTTCCTTGCCGCCAACGAGGACCTGGTCCGAAAGATCAACCTGCGATTAGGCTACCGCCTGCAACTTGTGGAGGCCTCGTGGCCGAGCGAAGTGGCAGTCGATTCAACGTTCTGGTTCAAGACAGACTGGCGGAACGCCGGCGTCGCCCCCTGCCTGCCCGGCGGACACCCGGCTCTGACCGTCAAAGATGCGAAAGGCGGAATCGTGACCGTGTTCGTCGATGAGGGCCTGGATATGCGAAACCTGCGCGTGGCGGAGCCCGGACAGGCACCGACCGAAAGCCACAAAGCCGACTTCGGTCTGCCTCTGGCCTCCGACGAGCGGACCCGCCTCCTCAAACCCGGCGAATACGAGGTGTTTGTGTCCGTCGGCACGCCCACCGGCACACCGAAGATCGCACTGCCCCTGCCCAACGACGACGGCCACCACCGCTACCCTCTGGGCAAGCTGACGGTCCAGCCCGCAGGCCGGTAGAAAAGCATGGGAGTGGCCGAGCAGCTTCAGGCAAAGTAAGTTCGCAACGTGCAGGCAGGAAGCATATTTGTGCAAATATCAAGTTGAACTTGAAATCTGCGCACAACCACATACACTGGAGCAGATGATTGAGCGTGAAATAGCCTCGGAGTTACAGGACGCGGCGAAGGAATACCCTGTTGTCACAGTGTTTGGACCGCGTCAGTCGGGCAAGACCACGCTTGTCCAGATGGTATTTCC
>Ga0315289_10003759_pt1 | contig 22843 bp, 30 predicted proteins | sample YL17G11_40_MG_FD_203452 | JGI IMG/M metagenome (GOLD analysis project Ga0315289, IMG submission 203452) | Sediment microbial communities from Yellowstone Lake, YNP, Wyoming, USA - YL17G11_40 | ecosystem: Environmental > Aquatic > Freshwater > Lake > Sediment | place: USA: Wyoming | collected... | reverse complement strand
CGCCGATGTAGATTCCAGCCCGCTCCCTTTCTACGCAGTACATAGGTTCTGCGCAAATGTCCGATGCTATGTAAGTCTATGAAAACGCGGGGGTTAGAGGCGAAAAAGCGAGGAACTCGGTTCTGCGCTACCTAGGCCGAAAAGGGGGTCGGCACCCGGTTCTGCGCTGAACCACGGGCCATATTTCGAGTGCGTTTTCGGTATGTAAGTGCCGGTGGGGCAAGAGGTTGTAAATAATCTTTGCGGGCGAGTGCCCGGGGGGGGGCATCGGACATCGGACATGGCATCGGACATGATTTTCACGTCCGAATAAAAATCGAGGCTCCTGGCAAGTTGCGTGCCAGCTGGTGTTGCACTGCCTGTGAGTTTGTCGCGTATTGCACATTAAACGACCATCCTAGCGGCGGCGGACAGAGCTGTCAATTCCCCGCGAATCTCACGCAATCGCGGGATCAGACTGAGCACTCTGCGGGTGGCGATCTGCGTCTCCGTTCGGGAGCGGTCCTTGGTCCAGGCCTCGATCCGGAAGTCGATGTCTCCGCGCACACTCTCAGGTAGGCCGTCCCACCAAAGGCGCAGGGTGGCGATCAGTTCAAACTTGGCGTGGCGGTCGCCCTTGGCGATGCGGAGGAAGTAACCACGCCAACGGGGGTCTAAAAATTGCAGCCAGGCGACCAAGGGGGAAGGGTTGCGAGTAGATCCTTCGCTTCGCTCAGGATGACAGGCGATCGCGGCCCGGGTACAGCGATCGTAGACGTCACGCTTGCGGGAACGTGGGTCGGGAACGTCCGGCCAACGGATGGTTTGCGGCGAGCGGAGTGGGACACAGCCGGGGGCGGCTGTGCTACATTCTCGGCGGTAATCGTTCTCGTCGCAGGCGCGAAAAAGCCAGGCCTCGAAGTCGTACCGAGCCCAACGGGCGAAGGGCTTGAACGGAAAGCGCTGGCGATTGCAGGGCCAGGAATAGTAACAGTCGATGGTGGCGAGGATATCCGCAACGGGGAGGGACGAAGGGACGGAGGGACGAGGGGACGAAGGGCGGAAGAGGCCGGCGGCGGAGTGCATCATCGGCGTGTCGATCGTGTCGGCGTTGGCGATGCGGAAAGACCACCAGGCGCAGACGAGAACGGCATCAGAGGCCATCTGCGGACCGAGGGAGAGCACGGCGGGAGGAGCGGGGACGTAACGATCGCAGAGGCCGGCCGGACCTTCGATGTCGAGCTTGCGCGACCAGGCTTGCAGCGAACGCGGGCTGCATTTGATGGGGGCGGAATCCGCGACCCGGTTGGCGAGGCTGAGACGCGAGGTCTTGGGATTCTGCGAGCACAATTCACGCCAGCGGGTGACGAGAGACAAGCGGGCCTCGGCCTGATTGTCGATTGTCGATTGTCGAATGTCGAATGGACCGGGGGCGGATTTGAGATTTGAGATTTCAGAGCGAGGGGCGTTGCGGTAGGAGATAGGGACCGACCTCCCACCGCCGATCGGGTATGGAAACAAGGCATATCCAGTGACGCGATCGCCGTTACGGGAGGCGAAGATCTTTAGACCCGCCAATTCGATTGATGGGGATGGGGTTCGGCATGGGGATTTCCCGCCATCCGCCGGCGACTCTTTCGATGGCGATCTGTTCTCCCTCATGCAATCTCCGCAGGACTCGGTCGGGCGTGACGGTGAGTACGACGGTAAGTGTTCGATCCTCAAAGGGGTGCAGATCGTAGGTGGGCATTTTGTATCCTCCGAAGTTGGAATCCTATCCTGTTTCTTTGCCGCCGTCAAGGGGCCTCCCTTTGAACCACGAGGGCAGACGTGGACGGCCTTTCGGAAGTCCTCCGAGGGACGTTCGGGGGAGGTTCGAACAGCGGTCGAATTCATAACAGATGCACCTTTGGTGCCCATTCCACGCCCCGCCTTACCAAGCCCGACCCCGCCTCGCCAAGCCGCGCCCCACCCGGCCAGGGCAGAGATCAAGAATCGGACGGATGGTGCCGCGCCATTGGCGCCCATGCCTTGCCTCGCCGCACCAAGCCGCGCCGTGCCGAGCCGTGCCCTGCCGCGCCCAGCCGCGCCGAGCCGCGCCGAGCCTCGCCAGGCCTTGGAGCACGATCAAGCCGAGCCCTGTGCCTTCGGCAACGACTCGAAGGAACGCATTTCGGTGAACAACGGGAGCGTTCTACCCCGCATGATTTCCTCGATCAATCGCAGCTTGCCAAGCGCGGCCATACGCAATTCGCATCCCCGTTCGCTCAGTCGATGCACTGGAACTTCCTCGGTCCTTCGTACGCTGGTCGCCAAGGCCCGAATCCCGCGATCGGCGCCGCACACGGTGGCGATGAGCTGCTGATCGCCAGTTGGCACGCGGTAGCCGACGCTTCGCACCCGTTCGAGACGAACCTTCGTTTGGTCATAGAATAGTGATCGAGCCCGGTTGACGGAGTACAAGAACATCTTATCCTTCTGGTTCAGGCCGAGCGCTTTGAGGAGCTCGACATCTTCGTAGACCGTGCCGGGATGGTCCTCTCGGGAGTGGAAAATCGAGAGGATCGTCTCGGTGTTTTTGTTTGTAGAACGAACTTCAACTCGCTGAACCTCCATGTTTCACTGCCTTTCCGGGCCATTGGCCCCCATGCCTTGCCAAACCGCGCCTAGCCACGCCCAGCCGGGCCGAGCCTTGCCGAACCCAACCGCAGAGCAAAAACTAGATCAATTACGCTGGGCCATTGGCCCCCATGCCATGCCTTGCCGCGCCTCGCCCAACCTCACCGCGCCCAGCCCGGCCTGGCCCAGCCGTGCCCGGCCTCGCCTAACCTCGCCAGGCCACGGCGCGCCTCGCCAGTTTCAGTCGCATCACGTCAAAGCGCCAACGCGCGACAGCTTGGTCGAAAAACGACCGAAGGGCCCTGGTGACTGCCGGGCCGACGGCCGCCAGTCGCCGATCCCGCGATAGAGACCGGCGATGCTCCACAGTTTCTCCAACACTTCATCCGTCACCTGATCGTCGAGGACCGTGAAAGTGCCCTTCATGGCCCACTCGTCGAAACGGGGACGAACGCGGATGTGTTTGGTCTGCCCGATCGCGGCGCGTTTGACGAAGAGACGGAAGCCCAGGGCGCGGGCCCCTTCGCATTGCTGAGCGAACGTCCCGGCGATCGCCTCGCATTTCTTCCAGTCGATCTCCTTGCCGGCGACGAGGAAAGTCGCGAACTCGTCATCAAAAAGGATCGCCGCCTGGGTCAGGTCCTTGTAGGTCTTTTTGCCCTTCAGTTCGATCTGGGCCCCGGCACGCATCAGACAAGAGCGGAGATTGTCGGTGGGGAGGACGATGTTGCGCTTATCGGTGTAGGTGCAACCCTTCCAGGTATCCGGCGGACAGCGATCGTCCCCCGCGGAGAAATCCTTCTTGGCGTCGGCCTTGATGGCCGATCGGCGTAGAGAGATCGCATCCGCCCATTCGATGTTGTCCCAATGCATGAGCAGAGGACTCAGGCCCTTGCACTCGAAAGAAAACTGTCTCAGATTCACTTTTGACCTCCATTTTCGGTTGTTTGTGAACGGCCCCGCGCGGGTGCGCGGGGTTCAGATAGACACACGTCGCGGCGATCCAAAGAGGCGGAAACTTCACCCAACCGATAGCTTGAACGCATCAACTCCGTCACCCGCCAAACGTATTCGGGGTTGCAGGATCGCACGGTCAAAGTCCCGCGCAGCAGGATCAGATATCGGGCCTCCCGTTGCTCGAAAGCGACGAGCACGCCGTCGATCTCGCGGTTCAGAATGCGCCTATGTAGAGGTTCAGCCATAGCCTTCACACGGCTCCCAAACAAACGTCGCAGGCCCCGCAACCCACCGCCGGGGGCGGCGGTGCCACGTAGTTCTGGCCGAAATACTCCACGAGGTGGGCGTGGCGGCAGAGGGGAAGGGCGTCGCGGTATTTGAAGCCGCAGAAGGCCTCCATGTCGGCCAATGCGTGCATCTTCCCGTTGTAGGAGGGGTCCGCTCCCTCACGGTCGCGGCTCTGAAATATGCCGACCCAGCGGCCGTAGTCGTCGGGGGAGTAGAGCAACACGCACTCCGCGGGGTTGCCGTCGCGGCCGGCGCGACCGATCTCTTGGTGATAGATGTCGATCGAGGAGGGCATCCCGTGGTGGATCACGAAACGGACGTCGGACTTGTCGATGCCCATGCCGAAAGCGATCGTGGCGACGACGATCCGAGATCCTTCGCTTCGCTCAGGATGACAGACGAACCATTCGTGGACGGAGCGGCGCTCCTTGGGGGAGAGGCCGGCGTGGTAGGGGCGGGCGTCACAGCAGAGGACCTTACGGCCGGGGGAATCACAGCCGGGGGCGGCTGTGCCACGGAGCATCGCGGCGACGCGCTCTGTGTCGGCGCGGGTGGGGCAATAAACGATTCCGTCTGCGATGGAATCGAAGTTCGAAGTTCGAAGTTCAAAGATCGAATGAATCACCTTGATTAGGTGGGCATCCGGGTCCCGTGGGGCGCGGAGGAAAACGCGGAGAGTGAGGTTCGGGCGGTCGAAGTCGCCGATGAGCTCCACGGGCTTGCGAAACATGAGGGACTCCTTGATCTGCTCGCGCACGCGGGGCGTGGCGGTGGCGGTGAAGGCGGCGATGGGAACGTGAGGGAACATCACCCGCAGTTGGCCGAGTTTGGCGTACGCGGGGCGAAAATCCGGGCCCCAGATGCTGATGCAATGGACCTCGTCGATGACGATGCTCCGCAGGTCGCATTGACGGAGGATGGCCAGGAAGGCGAGATCGTCACAGCGCTCGGGCGAGACGTAGAGCAGGCGCAGACGGCCGTCCTTGGCGGCGCGGAACGTCTCGTCATGCGAGCGCCAATGCAGATCGCTGTGCACGCATTCGGCGGCGACGCCCCGCTCCTTCAACGCCATGATCTGATCGTCCATGAGGGCGATGAGGGGAGAAACCACGAGGGTCAGGCCGGACTCGGCGACGGCGGGAAGCTGGTAACATAGACTCTTGCCGCTGCCGGTGGCCATGATGACCAGGGAATCCTCGCCGTTCAGGGAAGCCTCGATCGCCTCGCACTGCAGGGGGCGGAAGGAATCGACCCCGAAGAGTTTTTCGGCCAGTGGGAGAAGCCCCTTAGCCGACGATTGCCGATTCCTTCGAGACTCAGGACGAGCGTCTATTGTCGAATGTCGAATGGAGGGGGCGGCGGTCATGGGACCTCCACGATGGCGAGAAGTTGTCTCACGTGGTCTTCGAGCATCATTGCCCCGCGAATCCGTCGAGCGCCAAGCCACGCCCCCTCAGTTTGCCGGTGGGGCCGAGTTGGATGATTGAACCCGTGAGCATTTCCGCCGGATGGAGTAGGAGATTCTCCACCGTCCCGTTGACCTGGATCGCCGGCCCGGCGGCTTGCAATAGGCCGTCCTGGACGGTCAGGCCGTAGACGTACCCGTCCACGACGATCGTCGCCCGGGCACCCTTGGCCTCCCAATTCGGAGCGATGACCGCGATCCGCCGAATGTTCGGGCCCGCCATCCGCAACACGGCCCCCCGCGCCCCACCGGTGGTCGAACCGCCGATGATCGCAAGGTCATACACCCCATTCCCCAACGTGAGGCCGACGCCCTGGTCATTGTTCGCCGGGGCGACCAACCCAACGTCGCCCACGTGCCCGAAAACACAGTTTTGGTAGAGGTGGTTCGTGCAGGTCATCGTGCTTAGGTCTACCCGAACCGGGCCGAACGGACTGGTGACGCCGAACGGATTGTCGCGGCCCAGGAACAGAGCCGTCGTGTTCGGGATTCCGTTCCAGAATTTGACCGAATGCATTTCCTCGTTCTCGACCGCAATAAAGATGACCGCGGCCTTGGTGAACCACCCGCCGAACTCCGCGTTAGTCACGCCGAGGAATGTTTGACTCCGGGAGTCCGCCGGACGTCCATGGAGCCAGAGCACGTCGGGCCTCTTCGAAGTGTTGCCCAGCCCGAACGTCACGCCCTCGATCACGATGTTCCGCGTGCCTGTAGTGTCGATGCAGACGGGCGGTGCGGTCTCAAGGAAGAAGAAAATGACCTGCGTACCGACCGGAGCGCGGACTTCGACCGACAGCTTGTCTCGCAGGTTCCACGGCGAGTAAATGACGTGGGTACCATAGGGAATGTCGATTTTGCAGGCGAGGAGCGACCCGCAGGCGTCGATTTGCCTTTGGAGGTCCGATTGGGCGAGAACGGGCGAGTGCATCGCCCCGATTAGACACAACAGAGACCAAGCAGCACTTCGCTTCATGGGGTTGCCTTTCCTTCGCGGCTCAGGACGAGCCTTTCGTTTTGGTTGGATGGCGCGGCGGGATTTTCCCGGCGGGCCACCATGATCTTCAAAGCACGGATCACTTCGCCCGCGCGGGCGGCGTCAAGCAGGTCGCGGGGTTCCGCAACTTGCCAGTTTTTGAGGAACCATGCCGACGCGGCGGCGATGTTGCCCTCGAAATAGCGGAGCATCAGACGGCCGATCTGGTCGATGTGGTCCTGTTGAATCATGCGGGGCACTGCTGACACAGCAGTGGCACGACCCTCACCCTGTCCTCTCCCGCGGGGAGAGGGGGAGCGGCGGCGCCGTTTGTAGGGAGAGGGTTTGCCGCCCGGAGGATTGGGGAGATCGCGGCCGGAGAAGTGCTTGATCCAGTCGGAGCACTGCTTGGCGGAGAGGGCACAGAGCGAACCGCCGACCATCTTGCGCACCTCGTGCAGATCGAGTCCCTTTGTGCTTGCGGCCATGACGAGGACCTGATGTTGTTTCTTGGTGCTGCTGTTGGATGTCTCGCGGAGCACTGCTATCACTGGTCCCTCTTAGCCTCCATCGCCATGTTCACGGCCATGGCCTGTTTCCGCTGATCCTCGGTCAATATCTGGAAGAATCCGATCAGCGCGGCATTGTAAATTCTCGATCGGGTAGCTCCCGAGGTCTTCGCTAGTTCGGTCACCATCTCGTCGAATTTATGCCGAAAGAGCACGGACCTTTGAATACTCGGCACTGAGACGCGCGGTCCCGATGAGACTCGTTCGTAGGCTGATCCGTTCAATTCTGGCATGGGTTCCTGCTGTTCCAAGAGCCGTAATGACAGGCAACGGCCATGTGCGCAACGTAGACCTCGTCGACGATCCAACTCCGAAAAAAGACGCAGGGATATTCCGGGCGAAGATTCGCGGCGTTCCACAGTTGAACGGTTGAAGGGTTCGAGGGTTGAAGGGGCGGCGGGGGGACGCGGCGCGAAGCGGCGGCGGCGCGGCGCACGGTCCATGGCGCGGCAGAGGATCTCAAAGTTGAGATTTCAGAAGGGGCGGGGGCGACGATCCGGGCGGCGAGGGAAACGATGAACCTGCGCAGGCGGCGGCGAACGTCGAGTAAGGCGCGACGGAGGGTGAGGAGTTCGGTCACGAGGTGACCTCCTGACAGGACTTGATCGCCTTAGGTGTCTGGCGTGCCATCACGGAGTAGCTCCGCATGATGGCGATCTGTTCATCATCGGTCAGGTCGGCCAGGAAGTGCCATAAGGCGACATTGGCCAGGCGGGAAAAGGTCACCGGGGTGCGGCGTAAAAACCCCCCAATTAGGCGTTCGACGACGGAACCGAGATGAGTGGAACGTTGGGGCATGGCTTCTCTCACGCCGTGGCGGCCACGGTCCTCTGGGTACGCATTTTCATGTCTTCCATCATGCCGGCGTCGTCAGTGACTTCCGCCTCGGCCCTATGAAGCGCGGCGGCGGTCACGGTGATCGGATCTTCGATGTTCAAACCCCGGACCGTGCGCTCCACCTCTAAAGCCATCGCGAGATACTGCTCGCAACGGCCGAGCGAACCCTGGCCGAGCATGTTGGCGACATCCTGTAAAAAACCCTGGGCGTCGGCCGCGAGTCGGACCTTGTCGGACTCGAAGAGCTTGCGGATTTCGTCGAGGGTGAAGAGCGGATGCGTGCCGCCGGGGGTCTTGTCCTTGCCGCGCACGAGGTCGCAAGTGAGCCCGATTCGACGATAAAGTTGCCCGTGGTCCTCGTCGCTGTCCTGGCGAATGCGATCGACGAGGTCCTTGGTGCAAAGCCAGAGCATGGGCACCTGACATTCGTCGAATACGTCGCGGAGAAACTCCAGCGCGGAATCGGTGAGGCGGTGGGCTTCGTCGATGATTAAGAGACGGTGGCTGGAACGGAGCCGGGCGAAGATACGCTGGTTGAAGGTCAACCCTTGGGGTTCATCCTTGCGCTTGCGGCGAGAGAACATCCGCAGAGCTACGGCCAGCATCTGGCGGACGCGGGTAAAGGTATCGTCGCCCTTGGCGATGCGAAGGTACAGGGCGGAGGGAAACTTCTCCGCGACGACGTGGGCGACCATCGACTTGCCGATCCCCGTGGGCCCGTGGGCGACGACGATCCAGTTACGTTTCGAGGCCTGCGAGGCGCACTGCATGATTTTCTTGGCGACGTGGGTCTCGACGAATTTGCGGTGCGGACGGGTCTGGCGGCGACGGGCGTCCACCTCCATCCAATTGTTCAATTCCCGCAGGTGATCGTCGAGGACCCCGTGGGTGTAGGTCTTTTTGAGGATCGGACTGACGGCGTTGCCGACGCCCGGGCACTGCCTGCGCACGTCCGCCTGGGCGATGGCGTGCTTTTCCATGTACGCCTTGAGGGCGTCCACGACTTCGTCGCGCTGGGCGGCGGTGAGCGGTCCTTCGTTGGGTAGCATCCGTGCCTCCAGGAGTTGTCGGGCTTCTTGCTCGATCAACTTGTCGAGAGCCGACGGCTCTCGAATGTCAGGATCCATCGGACTCCTCATCATCGGGCGCACCGATCTGGGATAAGTCCACTGTGGCGTAGGGATCGTCGGGCGCATCAACCGCGGGCGGCGGATCGGCAAACGATATTTGTGAAAAATCGAACTTTGCGTATTCGTCGGAGATGGCGTCGACCGTGCTTTGAACGGGCCTCGACTGGCCCTCGAAACCGCACCGAACGGGGGCGATGTTGGGGCGGGCGTCGTCGGTGCCGGTGGCGCGGAGAGCCGCAGCTTGCTCGCGGCGATCGCGGTCGAGAACGGCGGAAACGTCGAGCGTGCGGCGGGCGGACTTCTTGGCGTAGTCCACCATCTCCTTGCGATTGCGATTCACCGCGGCGCTGGCTTCGCGGAGATCATCGCTCTTGGCCAGGGGATGAATGCGTTTGTTGGGGTCCAGAACGCAAATCCGCCGGTGATTGCCGGTTTCGTAAGCGACGCAACGCGCCGGATATTCGGGATCCACGGACACCAGTACCTTGCGCCCGATCCAGGGGCGGAGGCCGGCGGTGCGGGCCCCGTATCCGAGGTGTTTGCCGCAGACGGTGAGGTGCACCCCGTTGGGACCGACCATGTATTCGCCGCGAATGGAAATCAGACAATCAAGTTCGCCTTCGACGGCCTTGCGAAGGCGCGGCGCGGCATTCCATGCAGCGAGCGGCGAGCGGCCGTTCATACCCTCGCCACGATGCGCGGCGCAGTGATAGATCGTCAAGTAATCGCCTATCGCGGCGGCGGCGCCCTCGAGAGTCGGAACGGCGCTGCCGTCGACCAGACTGAGAGGATCGACGCCCCGGCCGGTATAGCCGTCGCGGATCAGTTGCAGGCCCTCGGGGCGGGCCGATGGAGTGTGGCCGCAGTAGCTGGCGAAGAGCTTGCCGCACTGATCCTCGAAAGTGCGGAAGAAACGCTCCAGCGTACCTTTGCTCCACGGCGAGTAGCGCTTGGCCAGGATCAGTTCAACGCCCAGTTCGGGCACAATTCCTCGCCAGCGGGGATCGTCGCAAACCACGTGATCGCGGCTCCTGCGGACGATGGCTTTCCATTGCGGGCCGTAATCGCGGCGTAGGGCGCGAGCCTCCATCTTGGTCAGACCGGTGAGGGCCTTGGCGGTGAAGTCCTTGCCGTTGTCGACGCGCGTGACTTCGGGGACGGCTTCGCGGAAGGCCATCCGTAGAGCGACCAGTATCGCTTCCTGGTGAGGAGCCGGGCCTAAGTGCCAACCGACGATGCGCCGGGAGCCGCAGTCTTGAATGGCGGTCAACCAGGGACGAATCTGGCGATTTTTGTAGGAAACCCAGAAATCGACCTGGTGATGATCGCAGACGTAGAACCGCCCCGGATCAACGGCATCCCAATCCTGCTCGCTGTAGGGCATGTACTTCCGGGAATAGGGCGTCTTGCCGTTCCGGCACAGGAAAGTCAGGGGGATGTCGTCGTAGTCGCGGAGCCAGCGAGCCGTCGCCGACGCGCTGGGCGGCCAGGGCCATCCTTCGCGGCGGGATTCACGCTGAGTGATCTCGTGGCAGACCTTGAGGGTGAGTTTGCGCTCGGTGCGGAAAAGACCATAGAAGAAGTTGATCGCCGACGCGGAGCGGGCTGATTCACCGCCGGGGGCGGCGGTGCCACAGGCATAGCGATCGATCAGAGCTTCTACCCCGCGAATCCGGCCGTCGTCGCCGATTTCGTTGTAAACAGACCACCACGCCTGGAGGGTACGGACGCTGATGAGGAAGTCAGGCCCATCCTGTTGTTTGGCCTCGGCGACGATCTCAGCGGCGATCCCGGCGGCGGTACGACATGGCGGCGCTTCGCTTGGCCATGCCATCCGCGGGGCAGCGCAGCGCGAACGCCACTCCTTCATCCAATAGGCCTTGCGGTAGGCGCGTTCGACGTCGTGCCGGGGGAACCGCGAGAGGAGGGTATCGCGGGCGCGGGCCTCGCGCGCGTCGGGGGCGGGCACGCCCAGGCGGGCGTGAATCGAGCGATGCAGCCACCAGACGGACTTGCCGGGGCCGTCGACGGGCGGGGCGAGGCGAGAGAGACCGCGGGATAGGGAAGCGACGGCTAGACGGCGAACGTGGCGCGGGGACATTCCCAATAATCGCGCGCCATCGTCGATCGACACCCACTCGGCGGGATCGGAGATCTCAGATTTAAGATTGCAGATTTCGCTGGGCATAGATCCTTCGCTTCGCTCAGGATGACAATCAAGCCACCCGCGCATCCGCCAAACGTTGCAGGAACTTTCCCAAGGCGATCGGCTCGGTCGCGGCGCGATAATCGAGGGCGAAGACGGAGCCGTCGTCGTAGAAGGAGGCCTCGTAGCCGATGCCGCAGAACTCGCAGTACACGAACTTGTCCATGCGATCGGGGCCGCGGGCTTCGGCGAAATCCTCGCGGGGGATCGTGCCGCCGCAACGCGGACATTCCTGGAAGTCAAGACGCAGCATCAGGAACCTCCACGGCCGATTGCCGATTGGCGGCGGCGCACCAAGGACACAGTTTGCTCAGTTCCCCGGCGAGAACATCGCGCTCCTGGGGATCGCAAACCACGTCGCGCATTTCGCGGCGGCCGCAGGCGCAGCGGATGTTCACGGCCAGATGCTCGTAACCCTCCGCGAACTCGATCGCCAACCAACCGAGGGCGAACGCCGCGAGGCCCCAGAGAATGTCCGTGACAGGGACAGAGGGACAGAGGGACGAAGGGACGGAGGCAGAAAGACCGAAGGCGACCAGAACCACCGCCGGGGCGGCGGTGCCGCATAGAAATGCCTCAATCACGGGTTCACCGCCTTGCGCTCCACGGCGCGGTTGAAGGTGTTGACGATGGCGTGGTGCAGGTTGGCGTCGCGCCTCCGATGGACGTGGAACGCATCGTCGTATTCCTGCACCGTCTTGGCGTCGAAGTCGTCGATGCGCCCGTCGGCCAGGATCTGGGCCACGGCCTTCATTTGCTCGTGATAGGCGATCTCGGCCTCGATGGCGTCGCGGAAAAACGCGGGGGCGGAAGCGGGACAGTTGCAGCGAACGTCGCTGATCTCGAAGTCGAACTCCTCCGGTATGAGCAGGGCGATGATACGGCGATCGCAGAAGTGCTCCAGGATCGAGCGCCAGAAGTCCACGGGGATGTTGCGGGTGCCGTTGCGGTATTCGCTGATAGTCTGCTCGGCCTTGCCCGTCCAGACCGCGAGTTGCTTGACGACGAAGCGGGCGATCTTGCCGTCCAAACGATCGTGAACGAACGCGGCGTCGTTGAGCAAGGCGCTTAATAGTTCAGCGTCGCGGCGCATGTCGTCGCTCATTCATAGCCCTCCGTGGCTTGTTGGATTGCCGATTGCCGATTGCCGATTGCCGATTGACCGATCTCACCGCCGGGGCGGCGGCGCCACACGCCGGGGAAATCGCCCGTGAAATCCCTTGGGGATCCATGCCCGCCGAGTATCCTTGGAGATCGAGGAGGACGTCGCCGAAACGGCTCGTCACCACCACCCCGGACCCGCGATCGACGATGAGCACGACGCGGATAAGATCGGGGGATGGAACCGACGAAACTGCCGAAGACGATCGTGATTCCGGTAAAGGTGTATCAATCGCTCGTGATGCAACTGATCGATGAGTTGTGGGACGAACTGACCTACCATCGGTTGTATGAGGAGGTAAAATATGACCGCAGCATCTGGGAGATTCAGGCGACCCAGAGTCTACTGCGGAGCGCACTCGAGTTGGAGGTTGACGCTCGGCGAGACGCCCTGCTGCAATGGCCTTGGGGTGACCAGTGGCGCGTCGCCGACTGGCTCCTATCAATGTTCGTTGACGTTCGATCTCAGCGCTGGCTTCGCGTAGATCATCGACGTTCGCGATGGGTTGAGTACGTGCCGAGCGGCGCGAAGCGAGCGAACGCCGAGCATGAGCGTATGTTGCGAGCGCTTCAGGACGAAGAGGGGATCCGGCTATGGGTCGAGCGCGGCGGCGACCAGGATTTTGCCCGCCGCGTCGGTTGCGTGATTGTCGCCGGGCTTTGGCCATAGTCGATGTCCGCTTCCTCACGGGCGCGGCTCTGAGAGCCCTCACCCCGACCCTCTCCCGAGAGGAGAGGGAGATAAGCATTGCCCGGGGCTCGCGCGGCGATCCCACTGCCTTCGGGCAGCGGAGAGGCCGACTGGGAGTACCGTCTACGCGTTCACGGTAAGAGCCGCAGTCTCCGAGCCCCTACACCGGGACGCCGTTTACGGCCGCGAGCCTCCGGGCAATCTCTTGACTCTTTCCGCGAGCTCGGCGTGTCGCGGTTTCACGCTTAAGGTTGTAAGTCCGCTTCCTTACGGTCGCGGCTCTGAACTCCGTCAACGCCGCTTGTGGCGGCGGGGAAAGTTGAAAGTACAAAGTTCAAAGTGCGAAAAGACCTCTTGATCTTTGAACTTCGAACTTCGATCTTCCGAGCGGAGCGAGGTCATCGGTCAGCCTGCCTTTCCCGTGGGGGATCGATCGCTCAGGCGGATTAGCTCGGTGGAGGACGCGCCGAGGGCGGTTTCCAGGTAACGGGCGGAGACCGACGGGGCCGTAGGAGCGGAGACACCGAGCACCACGACGTCGCCGTGGTGCCGAGGGGCGACGGCGAGCTGACGATGTTTGTGCAGGTCGGGGTCGTAGATCGTGGTTCTCGTTTCGTGCATGGTCAGTGTGCCCCTTCTTTACAAGGCTGGGCCGTCGCTTCGATTGTTCGAACTCCCGACCCAGGGAAAATCTGTTGCGGTTCTTTTTCTGGCTGTGCATCACGCCGGAGGTAGCCGCGCACGAAGCGATGAAGGTCTCTGGCGACGGTATGGGGCGAGTGGTCAAGAAACTCGAACTGCCATTTGTGGGCCGTGTAGAGGTCCTCGATGGTGATACGACAATTGGCGAGGAATTCCCGTGTTTCCGGCATTGTCAGCCTGCCTTTCGCGTTTCTTGTAGGTGCTTGTCGGCGGTGCCCATCAGCCAGCCCGCAGCTACGCCTATGCTGCTCGAAATTTTTCCGATGACTTGTAGATGGGGGATATTCGAACCTTCCTCAATTGCTGATATCACGTTTGGGGAGAGCCCCGCGAAGAGCGAGAATTCCCTTGCGGATAGTTGGGATGCGGCGCGTGCTGCGCGAAGACGCGAGAGGAAGGTCTGGTAGCTTCGTAAGGTGCCAAATCGATTGAGAATGCGTCGCTGGCGTCTGTTCTGGACATACGGCGAGATGTCGACGTCGAGGATATGGGCGAGCCTGTCGATCATCGCCGTCCCCGATGCGCAGGTGGTGTCGATGCATTCGATTTGCTGTATTCGTTGACGGGACACGCCGGTCATCTTTCCGAGCGCTGTGAATGAAAGACCGCGTGCGAGGCGTGCCCTGCGGATAATGCGGCCGAGTCTTGGTGGGGCGGCGCGGGCACGTACGGGGCATGGGTGAGTTCGGAGAACTTTGTGGGAGTCTTGTCGCATGACAAGAGAAGTATACAGCATGAAATACGGCTGTCAAGCCCCAAGAGTAAATTATTTTTGTGGGGGTGGTAGGATGGATTCCGGAGTCTAGGAGATAAGCTGATGGCGCAGGAAAAGAAACAATTCATCTTGCCGGAAGATCTGGCTCGCGCTGTGGATTCCATCGCGGAGGAGATGGGAGGCAAGGGGAACCTGAAACGGGTCGGAGCCGCCGCGATGCTGATGTTTGTCCACGCCAGGAAACAGGATCGGTCCGCTTACATTCTCTGGGCGGATGGAATCGCCATGGGCTCGGCGAGCATTGATAGACCGCCTCTGATTTCCAGGCTTGCGAGCATGGGAAGGATGCCGGGTCGCCCGGAGGATGCGGTGCAATTTGACGTACGCCTTGAACCGTGGAATCCAAGCTGTATCGAGAACGTGCGCGCAGCGAAAATAGTTGATCCCGCGGATTTTGCGTCTGGGGCGGTCAAACGAAACGAGTGCATTCCGATACTGGATCCCGTACGAGGCGCGAAGCCAATCGCGCCTGAGGATGGTGATTACGATCATGGAGCTTCGGAGGATTTCCTGAGATTTCACACGGATGACCCGCTGGCGTGCGCGATCCACGTTGAGGGGCGAGCGATGATGCCGGAGTTCAAGCATGGCGACCTGGCGATCGTGAGTCCCGGAAAAGAGAGCGCATTTCGTTCGGGCATGATGGGCGTCGTGTTGTTTAGAGTTCCGAAGCCGTATGTTTTTCGAGTTGTGGAGAGGAAGCGCAAAGGAGAGTGGGCGCTCCGTGCCCTGAACGAAGACTTCGATCCCGAAATCGTGGCGTCTGATGCTGTCAAGGCCATTTATCCGGTGGTCGGTGGGGTTCGAAGGTGAGTTGGCGGGTCTGGAATGGCCGCAGGTGTCAAGTAGATAATAATCGTACGTCTGTTTGACAGCTAATCCAGGGGGCGCAGAATCCCAGCCATCGTGCGGTGAAGGACCGCCGATCTCTTGACTCTTTCCGCAGTAACCTTGGTTCCCCAGTGCGGCTAACCCGCTGAAAAGCGGGCGCACTTGCGATATGGACCGGGTTCGAGCTCAGCGTGAAGCTGAATCGGACCCGGTTTTTTTGTTGCGCCGCAGGGAAGCGTGGCAAGATGGGCAAGGGAATGCCAAGGGAGATTAAGAATCCCAGCCGAGGGCGGCTGGGCCACACGAATTGTCCCCCACCCAGAGACGCCGACTCGGTTCCTCCTCCGAGCCTCCGAGCGGCGTCTCATTTTGCGCGGACGGGTACCGCTCCCTCACGGGCGCGGTTCGGAACGGGCGCGGATGGCAGGCGGGGGAACGAATCTCCAACCTCCAGAGCGGACGGGGCGAGCGCCAATTTCGCCCCGTCCGCGTCCCAACGAACAATCCCGGCCGGGGGCGGCCGGGCCACAGGAACCCGGCCGGGGGCGGCCGGGCCACAATACAACAGAGACCCGATTCGATCCCAGGGGGCGCGCGGGAGGGCCGGAGGCCCACGCACGGATGCGACCGCGCGCTTTGCAAGCAACCCCGGCCGGGGGCGGCCGGGCCACAGGATCCCGGCCGGGGGCGGCCGGGCCACGGGGAGCATTGCTGACACAGCAGTGGCATAGGCACGGATTCGAGATTTGAGAGTTCAGAACGAAAGGAGTGACGGGACGTGACACAGCAAATGGACAGGCACGAAGGGACGAAGGCACGAAGGGACGGAGGAGAAGAATGCCGAGACGTGGCACCGAGGAAACTTGTCCTGAGCCGCGAAGGAAGGCTTTGTTTTACGGTCTTTCTGGCGTGTGCCGTGCTGTGGCACTGCGGCGGGTGCCTCAAGCCGGACCTCAACCCCATCGAACGGAGCATCAACACGTTGGTGAAGGAGGTCATCGCCCCCGCGGTGGCCAAGGCGGGCGAGGAACTGTCGGCGCGGACGGCGCAGTTGCAGGGGCAAGGGTCGCTCATCAACCCCGGCTACACCGTCGAGGGGTTCGCCAGCGCCGGTCCGGCGACGACCTTCAAGTTCACCATCCGGGCGGAGGGAGTCTCGGCCAACCTGGCGGGCGCCGGACAGGCGGACGCGGGACAGACAGGGTCGGTACCGCCGCCGGCGATACGGAAGGAAGCAGAGAAACCGGGGCCGTAGGCCAGGGGAATTACGAGTTACGAATTACGAGTTACGAAACGGGGAAAACGGAATGCTAATACTTTACTGCACCAACTGCCGGTTCGTGGCCAACATGGACAGGGAACCGCGCATGTCATTGACGGTCAGTTGCAACTGTCATTCGGAATTGCAGAAGCTCGCGGCGCGGGCCCCGGGCGGATCGTGGCATCTCGCCGATCGAGCGGCATGGGTAACGATACCGGAGGAGGTTTTCGCGGGAGCGAATGAGTAATGTCGCGCAGCAATGGCAGTCGGTGCGGGGCAAGGTTGAAGGGCTCAAGGATCGCGGGGTTGAAAGGGTAACGGGAATGCGACGGATTCGCCGGGGAAAAGGCTACGAGGCGTTCGCATGGGGCCCCCTGATCGCGGGGATGGCGTTCGTCGCCGGATGCCTGTGGGGGTGCCATCTGCACTTCCATGCCTTTGAGAAGCACTACCACGAACAAGGGACGAAGGGACTAAGGGACGAAGGGACGCAGGCGGAACCGTGGATCGAGCCCAATCCGCGAAGCGAACCGGGGATCGAAATCGTGATCCCCTCGTCGCCGCCGGATGGCGACGTGGCCCAACCGCCCCCGGCTGGGAGAGATGGGACGCGCCCGAGGGCGGGCGTGCCACAGGGAGATTGAGGGCCCGAGGGCGGGCGTGCCACACGGAGATTGAGCGATGTGGACCTGGCTGAACGGGAAAAAGACGTACATCGGGATGATCGCGGGCGGAATGCTGGGGATCGCCGTCTCTGCGGGCTGGGTGGAGTGGGAAAAAGTGCAATGGATCGCGGCGGCGATCGCGGCCTGGACCGGGGTGGCGATCACGCACAAAGCGGAAAAGGCGATCGGGAAACTGTAGCCCGGCCGCCCCCGGCTGGGGATGGGACACAGCGGAGGGCCGCTGTGCCACATGGGGTTGAAGGGTGCAAGCGGCGGAACGGATCCATTGCGAACGATTGTCCGCCGTGTTGGGGACCTTGGAGCAGGACCGGGAGCGACCGCGGACGGCGGCGGAATTGGCGACGGCGTGCGGACTGCACTACGCCCACGAAACCAATCGGCGGCGGGTGCGGGAACTGATCGCCGAGTTGCGCGAGAACGGCTACCGGATCGTGGCCGGATTTCGCCGAGGGAATTCACCGAACACCGTGGAACGGGGTCGCGTCGCCGGAGAATTGGGTTACTGGATGGCGAGGGACGACGGGGAGTGGAAGGCGTACCTGGAATCGCGGCGTAGTAGTGCGCGGTTCGAGTTCGTGATCGTGCGGACCATGGCCACGGCGGCGGGGGAAATTGCCGTGGGGCAGGGGAAGTTATTCGCAACGGCGAACACGGCCTGGGCGAGAGCGTGAAGGGAAGTGAGAAGTTCAAAGTTCAAAGGTCGAAGAAATCTGGGCCTGGGCCTTTTGGAACTTTGCATTTTGATCTTTGAACTTTGGAGCATGGCGGCATGACGGCGACGGATTATCTGGCGATCGCGGGGCTGCTGGCGGCGTTTGTGGCCCTGCCCGGCGCGGTGATCGGGGTCTCGCTGAGGGGACTGCACAAGGAGCTTGCGCGCATGGATGAACGGCTCGTGAACGTCGAGCAAGGCAACGTCTCGCACGCTGATTGGGTGCGGGTGTGCGCGTCGCAAAACAACCGGATGAATAGGGTCAGCGAGCAACTCGCGGAGTTGAGCGGGCAGATGAACGCCACCATGGGAATCGTCCCGGCGGTGAACCGGATCGCCAAGGCGCTGGAAACGCACGCGGAGCCGAAATGATGACCACCTACGATGAGATGCGGGCCAAGATGATTAAGCAGGCGCGGCGGGAAATCCTGACCACGTTGGCCCTCGAATACACGTGGATGCCGATGACTTTCGAGACCATCTGTGGGGGCCTCGTGCACCTGGAACTATCCGGCGAACAGCCGGTGATGAACGACCTGACCTACCTGTGCGAACGCGGATACGTGCGCTGGACCAACGAACGGGCCATGATGCCCTGGAAGGAACGGATGTACAAACTGACGGCGAAGGGGAAGGACTTCTGCGACAAAATCGTGGAAGACAGCACGCTGGAACCGTGACGGAGAGGCATGAAGGGAGATCCTTCATTGCGCTCAGGATGACAACGAATGGCGGAGCAATCGACAATTGAAACCTGCCCTGAGCCTCGAAGGGATCCGAAACCGGCGTTCCCCCTGTGGGTCACGCGGGCGGCGGAGGCCGTGGGGCGGGAGCCGGAGGCGCTGCTGGGGCAGATTGACGAGTTGCTCTACGACGGCTGGCAACCGTCGAAAGTGCGGAGCAAACTGCAGATCCCCGAACAGCAGGAAAGTTCGCTGGAAGCGTATGCCAAGAAGTACCGCTACCGGCGGGTGATAGCGCCGCTGACGCGGATCCGCGAGGCGCTGGTCGGCGGGGCGGAACCGCTGAGCAAAGACTGCGTGAAGCTGTTCGGGCTGGTGATGCAACAGAGCCTCGCCGAGGGGACGGACGAGGGCAAACGACAGCGGGCCGCGGAGATCATGCTCGAATACATGGACCGCGTGGAACGGATCGGACAACGGGCGGAAACCTTGAGCAAAGAAGCGGATGCAACTGAAACCAAACAGTCGGGCGGACCGGCGGAAAGCGCTGAGGAAATGCTGCGCCGCGTGGCTCACATTTTTGACATTTACGGCATCAAGCGCGATGGAAAGAATTGACCTATCCGCCGTGCTGTATGGCTACCAGCGCAGACTGGTGGAGGATCCCGCGCGCTTCACATGGAACAATTTCAGTCGCCAGTCGGGCAAAAGCTTCGCCGCGACGTTGCGGCGCATTCTGCGGGGGATGGCCCGACAGCGCAATCAGATCCTGCTTTCTGCGGGCGCGCAGCCGAGCCGCGAGCTTATGCTGAAGGTCAAGCAACACATCGAGGTGATGCAGATCGCGGCGAGCACGGTGATGGATGGCGAAGAGGACGTTTTCGAGGGGGTCAGATACAAACAACTGGAGATCGCCATACCCGGCCTGGGACCAGGAGGCGGACCGCTGCGCATCATCGGACTGCCCGCCAATCCGCGAACGGCGCGGGGATACACCGGCGATCTGCTGCTCGACGAGTTCGCCATGCACCAACACGACGCGGACATCTGGGCGGCGGCGTTCCCCACGGTCACCCGAGAGGGTGGAGAACTGGACGTCTGCTCGACGCCGATGGGCCGGCAGAACATGTTCTATCGCCTCAAGGACAACGACCTCTTCCATCATACAACGGTGACCGTCTATGACGCGGCGGCGGACGGTTGCCCGCTCAACGTCGACGAACTGCGCAGAGGCATCACCGACGAAGAGAAGTGGCGGCAAGAATATCTTTGCGAATTCGTGGACGAGGCCACGGCGTTTCTGACCCACGAGCAAATCTGCGAATGCGAGAAGGGAGATCTCGCGCGGGAGCTGGACCTCGACGAACTGCGGAGCCTCAAGGGCGACGCGGTAGTGGGGATCGACATCGGCCGCAAGCACGACCTGACCGTGATCTGGGCCTTCGCGGTGCGCGAGCACGTGATGGAAAGCCTGGGGATGCTCGAACTGGCGAAAATGCCCTTTCGAGAGCAGTTCGAAGCCGCTTCAAACGTCATCTGCCAGCGGTGCGTGCGGCGCTGCGCGGTGGACGCCAGCGGATTGGGAATGCAACTGGCCGAGGAGCTGGTCACGCGGTTCGGCGATCACACCGTGGAGGCGTGCACGCTGAGCGGGCCGTTCAAGGAACAGATCGCCAGCCGGATGCGCAACCGGTTCATCGACAGGCTCATCCGCATCCCGGTGGACGAGCGAATCCGCAATGACCTGCATAGCGTGCGGAAGACGGTGACGGCGGCGGGCAACGTGCGCCTGGATGCGCCCCGTGAGGAAGGTTCGCACGCCGATCGCTTCTGGGCGGCGGCGCTCGCGTGCCACGCGGCGGCGGAAGAGGGCGGGCCGATCGAGTGCGAACTGGGGGCGCAACTGGCGATGGCGGGAATGAGAGACCTGTAGCCCAGCCGCCCCCGACTGGGGAATAGGACACAGCGGAGGGCCGCTGTGCCACAGGAAATAGGACACAACGGAGGGCCGCTGTGCCACACGGAAGCGGAAATGCGACTGCAACAAATGGCGAATAGGGCGATGGACGCCTTGAATGCATTGCGCGGGCGGCCGCCCGAGGGGCGAGTTTATGCCTGGAATTCCGCCCTCGACAGTCTGCGAAGTACGCTCACGCCCCGGCTGACCTTCGCGCAATTGGCGGGTTTGATCCAGTCCGGCAAGGACGGGGATCTGGCCGGGACGCTCGCCCTGTATGAGGAAATGGAGCAACGCGATCTGCGGCTGCGCAGCGTGGCCAACACCCGGCGGCTGGCGTTGACGCGACTGGAGTATGAGATCGTCTCCGCGTCTGAGTCCATGCAGGAGGGGGCGGACAAAACCTTGGCCGACGACGCGGCCGCGTATGTGCGCGAAGCGTTCCAAGGCCTGGACGGACTGGACACGACGCTTAAGCACCTGGCGACGGCGATCGGGCCGAACTTGGCGGTGGCGGAAATCGAATGGGAGAACTACGAACCGATCGCAGTCTTCCCCGTTCCCAGCGACCGGCTGACCATGAACTTATCACAATCCAATGAGGTGCGCATCGTCACCCAAGAGCAACGGATGGGGATACCGGCGGCGACGCCGAAGTTCGTGGTGCACATACCGGATTCGGTGAGCGGATCGCCGCTGGCGAAGTCGCTCTCCGAGGCCCAGGCGTGGATCTGGCTGATGAAGAAACTGGCCCTCGCGGACTGGGCGATCTTCTGCGAAATCTTCGGGATGCCGGTGCGGATCGGCAAGTACCGACCCAACGCCACGGTGGAGGAAAAGAAAACCCTGGCGGACATGCTCAAGAATATCGGGACGTCGGCCTGGGCGATGGTCAGCGAGGGGACGGCGTTCGAGTTCGCAGAGTCCACCCAGCGGGGCATCGCCCCCTATGAGGCGCTGCTCAACTTCTGCAACCGGGAGACGGCGGTGGGTTGGCTGGGCGGGAATCTTACGACCGAAAGCACCGGAGTGACCGGTGGGCTCGCGGCGGCGGTAGTGCAGGACGCCGTCCGCGACGATATCCGCGATGACGACATCAAGAACGAATCGGCCACGGTGGGGAAACAACTGATCGCCCCGGTGGTGGCGTTCAAGTATCCCGGCCGCGACGTGGCGCTGCCGACCTTCCGTCGCGTCAAACCCGAGACGGTGGATCGGCAGAAGGAGGCCCTGCTGCTCCGTGCGGCGCAGGGCGCGGGCGTGCAAGTGCCGAAAGCCTGGGCCTACAAGCGGCTGGGTATCCCCGAACCGCAAGAGGGCGACGAGGTGCTGGAGCCGACGGATGCGTTTATCGCGGGAGTGACGGAAGGGAACCCGGAGGAGGCGGCCCCGTAGCCCAGCCGCCCCCGGCTGGGAGAGACAGGACACACCCGAGGGCGGGTGTGCCACAGGGAGGACGGATGGCACTGAGGACCCAGAAGGCGGTGATAGCGAACCTGGACCGCACCAGCGGCGGGCACATGCGCCGGGCCGCCAAGCGATACCGGGCGGGCGTCGTGGAGCCGCTGGTTGAAGTGTTGAAGGGTTCGCAGAGCGCCAATGAAGCGTTGCGGCGGCTGAATGTGGGGTTGTTTCATCGCCTGAATGGGGCGGCTCTCTTCGACGCCCTCGTGGATGCGGAAATCCAGAGCGCTTTGATCGGAAGAGCGTCGGCGTTGCCGGCCAGGAAGAATGTAGCCCAGCCGCCCCCGGCTGGGAAATAGGATACGAGGGAGGACACAGCCGAGGGCGGCTGTGCTACATGATGAATGCCTGTAAACGTTCTAACCAAGAGCGACTTCACGCCGCGACCGGCGACGGAGGCGGCGGGGCATTTCGCCAAGAAGGTGGCGCTGACCCACGAGGCATTCGAGTTGCTGTCGGCGGAGGCCAAACGCCATGCCTTCCGGGTGGCCACGGTACACAAGGCGCGGATGGTGCAGGACATCCGCAACATGGTGGAGAAGGCGATCGAACAGGGCACGGACTGGTCGGCGGTGCAACGGGAACTACTCAAGAAGTTCGACACCGAGGGCGTGCCCAAACCGGCGCTATACCGACTGCGGGCGATGTTTCAACGGAACACGATGGACGCCTACAGGGCCGCGCGGCGGGAAGTGCTCGACGAACCGGAGATGGTCAATTTCTTCCCCTATCGGATGTACTGGACGGTGGGGGATGGGACGCCGGGAGTGAACAACGTGCGGGCCACGCACGCGGCCCTGCACGGCAAGGTGTTCACCTGGGACGATCCGATCTGGGATGCGTATGTGCCCCTACAGGAATGGGGATGCCGCTGCACGTTCGTGGGCCTCACCGCGG
>Ga0315289_10003758_pt1 | contig 22843 bp, 11 predicted proteins | sample YL17G11_40_MG_FD_203452 | JGI IMG/M metagenome (GOLD analysis project Ga0315289, IMG submission 203452) | Sediment microbial communities from Yellowstone Lake, YNP, Wyoming, USA - YL17G11_40 | ecosystem: Environmental > Aquatic > Freshwater > Lake > Sediment | place: USA: Wyoming | collected... | reverse complement strand
CTTCCTCCCGCGCCACCCCCACAAGCACTTGGGGTTGCCCAACATGGGGGCGCTACCCTGGGTGCCACACAAAAAACACTCTCACGCACGGCCCGTGCCCCCCCTTCCCCCCCCCCCCCCCACTCGCGTCTTCCCAACCTCGCCCCCAGACTGCCTGCCCACTGCGACGGCGACGAATGGGGCCAAGTGGGTCGCCATGCGGCACGGCAAGAAGATGCCCAAGCTGAACCGGCCCGCTAACCAGCGGAAAGCCCTCATCCGGACGCTTGTGACGGAGGTGCTGCGGCACGGCCGCATCACCACGACCAAGGTAAGGGGAGACGAAAAAGGGAAGAGGAGGGGAGAGAAAAAAAACACCGATCGGGGCAACGTGCCCGACCCTCCCACATCCCGTATCTCCCTCCCTCCCTCACGCACACGCACACACACCGCCTCTCCTCTTCTCGCTCTCTCTCTCTCTCTCTTTCTCCCCAGACCAAGGCCAAGGCCATCCGTAAGCACGTGGACAAGATGATCGGCCTGGCGAAGGATGGCTCCCTGCATGCCCGCCGCCAGGCGGCCGCCTTTGTGTACGACAAGGACATCGTGTCCGCCCTCTTCAAAGAGGCGCCCGCCCGGTACGCGGACCGGGCGTCCGGCTACTGCCGGGTGGTGGCGGAGGCCCGGGTCCGGCGCGGGGATTCGGCGGAGATGGCCGCGATCGAGCTGGTGTGAGGGTGCGACAGCGCGTTCCCGCGGCGCGCCCGACCAGAGGGTGTGTGTGGGCGGGACAGTCCAGCTGCTTCAGCACCGCGAAGGTCGGGTCGCACAGCAGGTTGTCAGTGAGGTTGTACTTGGTCCGCCAGTTGGCCTGCGTGGCGGGTTTGTCCGCCGAGATGCCGTACACAGCGAAGCCCTTGGCTTTGTACGCGGCGGCCTGGTCGTTGTGGCCGTTGGCCTGGGTCGTGCAGCCCAACGTGTTGGCCTTGGGGTAGGAGAACAGGAGCACGCCGGTCGTGGCGAGGACGTCCTGTGTTGTATGAAGAGAGAGAGACGGGATGAGGGTTGGGCCACGGCGCTCGGGCGCCCCGGAGGAGTGAAAGGCGCTTGTTGAAGAAAAAGGGCGCACGCCTCGCCTCCCACGCACACCTCATTTCACACACCCGCTATGCACAAGGTGAGCCCTACGCGCCCCGTCCTCTAGATGACGACCCCCAGCGTGTCGGGCCGCCCGCCGTGTGCGTCACGCACAAGCAGCTGAGGGGTGTCGCGCGGTCACGCATGTGACCGTGCCACGACAGCTCGCCCCACGTGACACATGCGGGACGGGCCCGCGCCGCGCGACTGCGTGTGTCTTCACCCTTGCTTGCTCGACAAGCCCGCTTGCGCGCGTACGAGGTGGAAAGATGGCGGGCCTGTGCGTGGGCGGGGTTGGCGACGAGGCGGCCCTCTCTATTTAAAAAAAAAACGCATCCCCTTTCCTCCCCCCAAACAGACGGCCCTCTTCCTCCTCCTGGCCGCCTCGTCGGCCGCCGCCGCGTCTGGCCTGGCCGACGACGGCAGCGACGTCGCCCTCGCCTCAGCCTTTAAAGAGGAGGCCGCGGCGGACGCGGCCGCCCTGGCGGCCGCCCTCGCCCAAAAGCTGGAGCAAAAGGCCGGCGCCGACGCCCCGGGCTACGTCCCTGGGACGACCATCCCGCTCACCCTCCTCTCAGCGGCCAACGGTTCCTCCACCCTCAAGTGCGGGCGAGGGCGGCAGTGCATCGACCACTCAGGTCCGCTCACCTTCGGCGTGCTCGCGGAGGTGTCGCCTACCTTGGCCCTGGGGTCGACGCCATGGACTGACACGTCAACTCTCCAGCTGCTTCTGTCCGACATTCCGTACGTCGTCGGCGCCCAGACCTTTGGCTCCGTCTTCTCCATCACCACGGTAGGCAAGGACCGGCTCCTGGCCGGCAACGGCCTGCCCCCCACCCCCATCGGCAATTTCCCCGTCGCGAGCGGCACGGACGCTTATCCGTACTATGCCACCCTGCCAGGTGGCACTGACCCGTCCACGGGCCAGCCTTACCAGCCCAACGGCACGTCGGACGAGATTCCTGTGAAGGCTTACAACCTGACCTCCACCCTGCCCCGCTGGCCGGTCAAGACCGGGGCGTACCCCGTCAATGCTTTAATCGTCGGCGTGGCCGTGACGGGCGTCGCATTCCACGCCGAGATTGCGCCCGGCGCTGACGGGGCGTGGTATTCCCCCACAAACGTCCTGCCTTTAGACGTCTGCTGGGGCCACCCCTACGCCAACCAGTACCACCTGCACGGCTACAGCTGGAAGTGCCTGCCGGATGGGCCGGTCGAGAAGCACTCTCCGCTGGTCGGGTACGGGCTGGACGGGTTCGGCATTTACGGCCCGCGCGATGTGGGGGGGAAGATCGTGACCAATGACCAGCTGGACAAGTGCCACGGCCACGTCGGGCCGGTGGAGTGGGAGGGCAAGGTGAGGAGACTGAGAGAGAAACACGCGAGAGTCAGGTGGGCGGGCGGGTTTTGAGAGGCCGCCGGCCACGCGCGCACGCGCGCGCGCGCGGCCGCGGCGACCTCCCTGTCCAGCGCGGCCGCGGCCAGGCTCTCTTTCTCTCACACACACGAACACACACTCTCTCCCCTCCCTCCTTTCCAGCTCACCGTCATGTTCCACTACCACCTGAACCGGGAGTTCCCCTTCTCCATCGGCTGCTTCCGCGGGTCCGTCGATTATTACGCGGCCCTGGGGTCGACCGACATGCGCGAGACCCTGCTGCCCATCTATTCCCGGTCCTATGCGGCGAACAAGGTGCTCAACGCCCGGGCGGAGGTGGCGGGCGCGGTGGGGCTGGGGCTGGACGGGTCCGGCGCCAACGGGACGGCGCCGCCGCTGCCGGGCAAGGCCGGCGCCCTGGCGGGGCTGCTCACGCGGGCGGCGGCAGAGGTGGAGGGCCTGGCCGCCGCCGCCTCCGGATGGGGCGAGAGGGTGGTGTGAAATATACACAGCATGGCTGTGTATTCACATCCCGTGGGCGAGCAATGGTGTGCGTGTATGTGTGTGTGTGTGGGAGGGGAGGTGTGCATGTGAGCTGGAGGGGGGCGGCGTTTGCAAAAAATCGCCTTTAATTTTTCGACAAGCAGTATAATGCGGTAGGATGCAGTGCGTCGTCGGCTCTGCCGGCTCTGCGTCCAGAAGGGCGCAGCTTTTCTGTTCTTGCTGAGGCGAGAGAGGAATGGTGGACAAAGAGAAAAGAGCGGCTAGATTGAAAAACACCCACGCGCAGTCTCTGTTAAGCATTCGCGTGCCCCCATCTAGGCGCACGCCCAAAACACAGCCCTCTGTGGCCCCAGCGTAAGAGGAGCCTCCAAAGTCTATGCCTGTGGCACGCTGTCTCCCGCGCCAGCGCCTGACCGGCTCCCCGCGGCGCACACCGCCGTCTGCGCCCGCGCAGCGCCGCGTGTCGGCGCCCAGTGCCTCTCCAACCCCCTCCTCCGCGACCACCCCGCCCACCCCGCTTCCCATCGTCATTCTGCCTGGCCTGGGCAACGCCTCCTCCGACTACGCATCCTTGGCCGCCGCCCTGCTCGCCCGGGGCGCCCCGGCCGTCGCCGTCGCGCCCGTCGCCCGCCCGGACTGGCTGCGCAACGCGGCCGGCCTTCTGCGGAAAGAGTATTGGAGCGGTGACCTGACGCCCGCGCCGACGACGGACTGGTACCTGGAGCGCATTGAGGCCGCCGTCGCCCAGGCGCGGGCGGCGGCGGGGATGGAGGGCGGGAAGGTGGCTGTCATCGCGCACTCCGCGGGCGGCTGGCTCGCCCGGACCTGGATGCTCGGCGGCGGCGCCGCCTCCGTCGCCTCCCTGACCACCCTGGGCTCCCCACACGCCCCACCCCCACCAGGCTGCGGCCTGCCCGACCAGACCCGGGGCATCCTGACTTGGGTGGACGCCAACACGCCGGGCGCCTTCCACGGGGAGGTCCTCTACACGACGGTCGCGGGCCGGTACCTTCAAGGCGCGCCATTGCTGGGCGGCAGTGATGGCGCGACGATCGCCGCCCGCCTGGCCGGCGCGGGCTATCAGGCCCTGTGCGGTGAATCCGACTGTTGGGGGGATGCCATCACGCCCGTGGCGACGGCCCACCTGGCGGGGGCGAGGCAGGTGACGCTGGAGGGTGTCTTCCATGGGCCGCTCGGGGCGACGCCCGACCCCGAGGGCGGGGAGGAGGTGAGCGCAGGCAAAAAGGCGCGGTTCTGGTACGGGTCAGCCCCGGTCATCGATGCCTGGGCGCCCGGGGCGTTGGGCCTGGCGCCGCTGGGGGGGCGGCTGCTGGTGGGCGAGGTCCCTACCTCGCCCGCCAGCAGGGTGAATGCGAAATGAAAAAAGAATGAAGGAAGGTTGGTAAATGAGCCACAACAACTCGTTTTTTTTTCTCTTCTCTGTCTCTCCCCAAATGCGGGCGCTCGCCCCGCCTCCTGGCGCCCAGAGGAGCGTGGCAGGCCCTCTGCTCCCCATGCGCGGCGGCGGCGGCGGCGGTGGCGGCGTAAGCAGCACCCGCTGCCACGCAGCGCCCCCTCCTCAATTCACACTCGGCCCGACCAACCCTCTGTCCTTTTCCCGGCTCGTGGCCCTCGCCCCCGCCCCAGACTTCCGGGCCGCCGCCACCCTGGCCACCCTCCCCTGGGCAGACCCACCCGACGGCCACGTCACCGTTCGCATCACCTACGCGGGCGTGAACGGCGGGTGCGAGACGTTCCGCGTGCGCGGGGAGCCCGGCACGGCCTTTGCCAAAAACGCGCGCGCGAGTGCGGCCGAGCCGATCTCGTTGGGCGCAGAGGGCGTGGGCTTGGTCGCCGCGGTCGGCCCGGGCGTCACCTCCCTGGCAGTCGGGGATGCGGTCGCCGTGTCTAGCGCCAACGCCTTCGCAGAGTTCGTGACCGCCCCTGCCGCCCGGTGCGCCCGCCTGCCGCCGGGGCTGGGGGGCGCCTCGCCGGCAGCGGTCGCGCTCACGCTCTCCGGCCTGACCGCGGCCGTCGCGCTGGGGACGTGCGGCGTGGCCGCAGGACAAGCCGGCCTGTCCCCAGCCGATGCCGTCCTCGTCACCGCGGCCTCGGGCGGGACGGGCCACCTGGCCGCCCAGCTCGCGGCGGCCAGCGGGGCGGCCGTCTTTGCGACCACCGGCGGCCCGGCCAAGGCCAACGCCCTGCGCGCCCTCCTCGCCCCCTGGCCCCGGGCCCGGGTGATCGACTACACAGCGGAGGATGTGGAGGACGTGCTGCGGCGCGAATGCCCGGCCCCCGGCCTCACGGTCGCCTACGAGGGCGTGGGCGGGGCGGCGCGGGATGCTGCGCTCGCCGCGCTCGCCCCGGGCGGGCGGGTCCTGGCTGTCGGCCACATTTCCGAGTACCCCAACGCCGCCCCGCCCCGCCTGGGGGCCGCGGCCCGCGGGGCGCCTGCGCAGCCTGGCGCCCGCCCCCTGCCGCCCGCCCACGACACGTTCTGGGGCGGGCGGGAGGTCGACTTGGGGGAGGGGCGGACTCTGTATGGCAACGTGTGGGGCGGCGCAGACGCGCTGGGCGTGGCCCGCGCGCGGCGGGCGGTTTTCTCTGCTTATGCCCAAGGCACCTTGCGCGTGCTTATCGATGGGGCGAGCGGCGAGGTGGACACGCCGTATGTGGGCTTGGGCGCAGCGGCGGACGGGGTGGAACGGTTGATGGGAGGGGAGAGCGTCGGGAAAGTGGTGCTGAGGGTGTGGCGTTGAGGGGAGTAAATGGAGGGAAGAGGAGGAGCACGACGGGCCGCGCCGTGCCGCGCCCGCCGCCGCCGTGTGTGTGTTGTGTAGGAGAATGGACATCCAGAAGGCAAGGCTGTGTGTTGGCACATGTGCTGCTGGCTATCTCTTCCCTCAAACAACCACCCCGACCACCTCCCACACCCCGCCCGCCCCCCGCCCTGCCTCCACCCCATCCATCTCATCCAGGCGGGCCACCAGCGCGGCCGCCACGGCTTCGGCGCCGCCGGGCCGCTCCAGGACCGCCAGCGGTGAGACTCCTGGCTCACCGGTGGCCATGGCGGTGTGGAGGGCGTCGACGGCCGCCCACAGGCGGGCGGCCCGGCCGCGGTGGCCGCCCAGGGCGGCAAGGGTCGGGCCGGCGGGGAGGGGCGGGGCGGCGCCGCCGCCCCCGATCGCGACGCCACCCCCAAACAGGACCGCCGCACTGGCGGCGGCGCCGTCGGCCGCGGACGGGCGGCGGGTGGACATGGTGGTGGCGGACGCGGCGCCGCCCTCGGCCTGGCAGGCGGCGGCCCACGCCAAGGCCGCCCGGGCCGCCGACGCGCGGGTGGGCGCAGTAGAATGAGGCGTGGGGGGCCGCCCAGTGCCTGCTGCTGCCTCCCCGCCCGCCCAGCCCGCGGGGCCGCCGCCGCCGCCCGCCTCCGCCCCGCTCCCGGCCCAGGCCCGGCTGCCGCCCAGGAGGAGGGACAGGGCCAGGGCGTGCGGGACGGGCGGGGAGGAGGACGGCGGGAGGGGCGCCGCCTCGCCCAGCGCGCTCGCCACGGCCCCTTTCAACCCGGCTACTGCCGCGGCCGCAGCTGGCGACCCGGCCCGCCGTTCCTCCTCCAAGCGGTCCACCGACCGAGCACCCAGGTAAATGAGGGCCACCGCGGCCGCAGCATTGGACGCCCGCCCCCCACCCCGGGCGGCGGCGCCCAAGGGCGCGCGCTCAGCCAGGCCTAGGAGCAAGGCCGCCAGCGAGGCCGCGACCGTGCAGGCACGCCCCGCGGGCGTGCCCAGCGCCGCCCGCGCCGTGGACCCCGGCCCGAGGGCCCGGCGCAGGGAGCTGTCGCTGCTCCCCGCCGCACCGCCGGCGGCCCAGGAGGTGAGGAGGGAGGAGGCCAGGTCGTCAAACTCCCGGCCGCCCCGGCCGCCCCGGGCCGCCGCCGGCCCGGGCGCGGGGAGCAAGCAGTTGGCGAGCGCCCCGCCGTTGCGGAAGGTGGCGCCCTCCCACTCCCCGCGCGGGCGGGGCCGGGCCCGCCCGTCCGCCACCCGGGCGGACGCGTGGCAGGAGGCGTGGATGCGGTTGTCCGCGGAGACGACGTCGAAAATGATGGCGGAGGAGGCCAAGCCGGGTTGGCCTCCCGCATCCAACCCACCGCTCACGCACGCGCCGCCGTCCGTCAGGCCGGGTGGCAGGTCGGCCACCCGGCGGGCGACTACCCAGGCGTACATGCAGAGCGGCTCGGAGTGGGCTGACGACCCGCCGCCCTCCTTGCAGACCAGGCAGCAGGAGGACGCCTCGCCACCGTCGTCTTCAATCTGGACACCACCCCTTGCTGCTGCTCCACCCAGCGCGGGCGAGGGCGACGGCGAGGCCGCCGCCCACCCGGCCAGCAGGCCGGACGAGGCGGGCGGCGTGGCGGAGACGCCCAAGTGCGCTAGGGCGGCCGCCCGGGCGGCGGCCGCCCGGGCCGCCCGCCGGGCGGTCTCGGCTCCCCGGGCGGCCGCCACGGCCGCGGTGGCCAAGGGCCCGCCCGCGTCGGCCAGCGCGTCCAGCGCCGCCTCCGCCGCCCCGCCCAGGGCGCCCGCCCCGCCCGTCTCCAGGGAGTGGAGCGCGGGGACCAGGCCGGGTGAGGCGGCCACCAGGGCGTCCGCGCACGCCGGGTCGCCCGCCAGCGCCTCGCACAGCTGGACGGCCGCGGCCGTGCCGGGCGGGCGGGTGGTCTCGCCCGCTGCCGCCATGCCCGCCGCCAGGTACAGAGCCACCCGGGCCGGCAGCCCCGCGGCCCGGGCCAGGTCGTGCAGGCGGGCGCGCGGGGTTGGGGCCGCCGCGCTCGCCAGCGTGGGCGAGCCGGAGAGGAGGAGGAAGCCGGCGTCGGGCGTGCGTGGCGTTGGCGGGGTGTTGGCAGCCGCGCTGCTGCCACCTCCCCCCACCCCTCCAGCCGCCCGAGACTCGTCAAACAGCGCCCGCGCCAGGGCGGCCGCGTCCCGTTCCAGCGCCGCCGCGGCGTCGGCGTCGCCCGTCGCCATGGCCGCATCAATTGCCGCGGGCGCGACCGCCGCGGTCAGGTCTTCGGCCAGGGCCGCCGTCGCCGCCCGCCCGCCCGCCGCGGCGAGGAGGGGGAGCACCCGGGCGGCGCCGGCCAGGGCCGCGGGCGCGGTCGTGGCCTCACCCGCCGCCCGCCGGCGCGCGCCTGCCAGCGCCCGCACCGCGGCCGCGGCATCCCGGTCTGTCAAGGGTCGGCGGGCCGGCGGCGGCGGGGCAGGGGCCAGCAGGAGGGCCTCCGCTGCGGACAAGAGGTCGGCTGTGCAGGAGGATGGGGCGGGCGCTGCCCCCAGGCCCGCCGCGCCTGCCGCAAGCAAGCGGCCCAGCCACCCGCCCGCCAACAGTTCCGCCGCACAGGCCGGCTCCTGGGCGGCGAGGGCAAGCAAGGCGGCGGCAGGGGCGGTGGAGGCATGAGAGGAGCCGCCGCCAGTCGCGCAAGCGAGGGCGGCCGCGAGGGCGCCTGTGCCCACCAGGGCCCGCCGGGCGGCCGCGACCGCCGCGGCCGCCGCCTCCGGGTCGGCCCCACCACCAGCCTCTGCCGCCCATCCACCCACCACCGCCGGCAGGACCTTCAGCATGGGCTCCGTCGCCTCGCCGTCCAGGCCGGCCAGGCGGTAGGTGACGGCCATGGGCGGCGGGGCCGGCAGGCCAGGCGCACCACCCGCCGCTGCCTGGCGGTGGTTGTTGGCCTGGCGGGTGCGGGCGCGGCGGCGGGTGGCACCCCCACCCTCCGAGCTGGAGGATGAGGACGCCAAAGATTCGGGAAGGGAGCCCGCAGGGGTGGGCGGCGGCGGCAACGGGGCGTTGTTGGGAAACCCCCCACCACCGCCCGTGGCTGTCGCGGTCGCCGCTGTGCACCCGGGCAGCCACACCCGTTCGTGCACGCCCGCCATCGGCAAGTCCAGGCTCACGATGTGGCCGCGGACCAGGAGCTCGACACCAAAGTCGTCACCCACCAGGCCGTCCATGCCCAGGCGGCGGCAGATGAAGTCCTTCAGGTGGCGCATGGTGGGCCCGCCGACCGAGGCGGCAGGGGTGGGCGCGGGGCCGCAGGTGCCCCGAATAAAGTCTTCTTGGGTGGGGGCCTTGCGCAGGGCCAGGGAAAAGGTGGTCAGGGCTTTGGCATCGTCCTCGACGGCAGGGTGCGGGGCAGTCGGCGTGACGGGCGGCGCACCGTCAGTGGACGGCCCGCCGCCCGCCGCACCACGACCACCGGCCGCGACGGGGCGGGGCCGGCCGGCAGCCAGCGCTGTCGCTGCCGCCGGGTCCACCGCCGCCAGGGTCGCGCACACCGCCGCCTGCTCCAGGCGGGCCAGGAAAGGCTGCGACGCCGGTGACGCGGCCCAGGCGGCCGCATGGACGCTCGCCAGGAGGGCTGCCGCCGCGGCGACGGGTGCGCTGGCCTCGCCAGCCCGCTTGCGCACGACCCGCCCCAGCGCGCGCCGGGCGGCCAGGGTGTCGCCCGCCCGCCGGGCGGCGAGGGCATCCAAGGCCGCGCAGGCCAGGGCCAGTGCTACCGGTCCGCCCGCCCGGCTGAATGCCCGGCGGGCCGCGGCCGCGTGCGGGCCGGCCAGGAGGTCGCCCGCCCGACGGGCAAAAGCCCGGGCGGTGCGGGCGAGGGCGTCGCCGTTTCCGGTCAGGCCGCCGGCGCCCGAAACAGCCGCCAGCGCGGCCGCCGCCGCCGGGCCTCCCGCCTGGGCAGCCAGCGCCACCACGCTCGCATCATCGCACCCGGTCTCGGCTTGTAAGAGTGCCAGCGCACATGCGGCCGCCAAGCCGGCGGCAGCAGCAGGCACGCCGCGCGCGGCCAGAAAAGCGCCGCCGCCTGGTGGAGCGGCGGGCCAGTCGGCCGCCACCTCACGCCCGTCGCCTGCCACCCAAGCCAACAACGCACACGCCTCATCTCCCGGGTGGCGGTGCGCCCCGTCTTCGCCCTGGGTTGGCGCCCGTGACGCCGCGCTCGCCAGGGACGGCAGCAAGGCCGCCACCCGGGCCCCCAGGGCCAGGGCGGCGTGCGGGCTGCTGGCGCTGTTTTGCACCAGCAACCGCGCCGCCGCAGCCCGCACCCGGTGTGAGGCCGGGTGTGTGAGCAGGGCAGGGGCCAGGGTCGGGGAGGCCGCGAGGGCCGCGACGGGGCCAGCTGGCGCCGCAGCTGCCAGCTCCCGCCATCGGCGCGCAAGGCGGGCGAGTCTGGCGACGGCCGGAGGGATGGGCGGGGGTGGTGGGGCGGCAACAGCAGCAGTGCGGGGGCGAGACGCAGACGCGGCCGCCGCCGCCACCGCTGCCGCCCGTTTCGCCGCGACCGGGTCATCCCATGCATCATCCTGGTCCTCCGGAGGTAGCAGCGGGGCCGCCGGCAGGGCGACGACCGGGATGGAGGGCGGGGAAGGCGGCGGCGGTGGAGCAGCTGCAGCAGCAGCTGCAGCAGGAGAAAGTTGGCGTTGAGGTCGCACGGCCGCGGCTGCGGCTGTCGCATCGTTCAGCGCTTCCAGCAGGGGCGCGACGACGGCGCCTGCGATGGCCGGGCCTTTCGGGGCCACCCCCATGGCCGCCGCCACCAGGTCGACGGCCAGGCGGAGGGCGGGCGCGGCCCGGGGTCCGCCCTCTCCATCACCCCGATCCCGAACCACATCGCACAACAGGCGGACCGCGGCACCCACGCCCGCCCCGTCTCCTGCCGCCATCAGCCCGCCCCGCTGGCTCAGTGCGTACCGCACGCGGTCCGCAATGGCGGTCAGCAGCGCTTGCATGCCAGGGTTGCCGCCAGACCGGGCCAGGCGGGTTAGGAGGTGGCGGGCCGGGGCGGCGGTGCCAGTGGGCGCGCCAGGCCCGACGCACCAGCCAAACAGGGAGGGGACCGCGCCCCGCCCGACCAGGGCGTGCACGCAAGCCGGGTCCGCAGCCGCCACGCACGCCACCATCAGGTCCAGGGCAGGCCCAACGAAGGCTGCGTCGCCGGCAAAGGAGCGGGTGGACGGGGTCGACGCAGCCAGGGCGGCACTGGCAGCAGTAGTGGCGGCAGCAGCCGGGTTGCCTCCGCCGCCTCCAGCAGCAGCAGAAGCCAACACGTGCGCCGCCAGGGCCGCCCGGGCGGCCGCTAACGCCGTAGCGGTCTGGGTGGCGGCGGCATGGGCAGCCGCCACCTCCCCGCCATACGCCGACACGGCCGCGGTGACGGCGGGCGAGACAGAGATGGGCGAGGTTGATGAGGGCGAGGGTGGCGACCCACCCCCCTCTCCATCCCCGCCCGCCAACCCGCCGCCCGCCCGGGCGGCCGCTACGGCGGCCAAGGCGACCTCCAATTGGGTGGTGACAGCGACCAGGACAGCAACCGCCCGCCCCTCCTCCTCGCACGCCGCATCCACGGCCGCCTCCAGGCGTGCCCGCCGGGCGGCAGTGGTGGCGGCGTTTCCACCAACGCCCGCGGCCGCTGCCGCCGTGCGCGCGGCTTCGGCCGCCATACCACCACAAGCGCCACCACCACCACCGCCCGTCGCGGGCGTGGCCAAAAAACCCAGGCGCACGCCCGCTGCCCGGCAGGCCCCGCACTCGGAGCACAGGAAGGACGCGTCGTCATCGAAATCGATGTTGCGGCACCGCCGGCACTGACCGACGTGCTCCCCGCACGCCCCGCACACGGTGGCGGGCGGGGGCACCCGGCGGGCGCATCGCGGGCAGGAGATGGGCTCCGCCGCGGCCGCACAGCCGTCCGTCCACAGGTCCTCAAAGACAAAGGCGAGGGCGGCGGCGGTAGGGGTAGAGGGGAGGGACGCTTTGGCCGAGCGCGCGCCTGGCGGGAAATGCAGCGTCGCCACACGCCGCCAGCCCGAGGAGGACACGCCCACGTTGTCAGCCTCTGCCAGGGAGGCCAGGGGCGGGGCCGCCAGGTATACGCCCACCGTGCGTGGCGCGGTCGGGTGGGGGCGGCCCGGAGGCGGGGGCGCGGCCAGGGCGACCGACCGGAGCGGGGTCGGGCTGGCCAGCCGGAACGCGGCCCGGCGGGTACCGTATGAGGCCTCCACCCGGGCGGTGTCCAGCTGAATGGTCGAGGTAGCGGCGGCGGCGGAGGCGGCGATGATCGTAGAGCCGCCCGCCTCAAGCAGGTGCGGTAAAAGAAGAGGGGCCGCTGCGGCGGCTGCGGCGGCGGTGGGTGCACCCCCACCCCGCCCTCCACCACCCACGAGGCCGCGTAGGTCGGCGTACGCCTGGGCGTGCGGGTGGTCGGTCAGGGCGGCCAGGGCGGAGGTGGCGGCCGCGAATAAGGCCGGCGCGACCGCGGAGGCAGCTGCGGCGGACGCTGCCCGACCGGCCGCATGGGCAGAGGAGGAGGAAGAGGGGGCGCGGTGGCGGGTCGTCGCCGCCGCTGCCGCCGCCACCGCCTCGGCGCTGCCACCACTCACTAACTCAGTGACCAGGGCCAGGAACGGCCCCGCCGCGCCCGCCGGCGCGTCCCGGGCTTTGGGCGCCCAGGCGGCCACCCGGCAGGCAAAGGCCGCCAGGGTCGAGGTCGATGCCTCATCGCCCGCGCCCGCTGCCCGGGCGGCCCACGCCCACGCCGCCCGGACCAGGCCGGTGCCCGCGTCCCGGACTTCGACCGAGGAGGCCGGGCCTAGGATGGCCCGCCCGATGAGGTCGTCCAGCAGGGGCAGCGGCAGGGCAGCCGCGGCCGCACCCCCTCCACCCCCGCTCACCAGGGCCGCGGCGGCTTGGAGGGCGAGCCGGGCGGGCGTGGGCGGCCAGGCGAGGGCCCGGGACACCAAGCCGGCCACACCGTCAGGCAGGATACCAACCATCGCGGCCGGGCGTTCGTTGGACGCGGTCCGCAGCTCGCGCAAGGACGCGCACAGGCCAGAGAGCGGGGCGGGGTCGGCCGGGTCGGCCGCAGTGCCAGCCGCTCCCGCCTCCACGCCCTTCCACGCCGTGCCCGCCGCCCGGCGCGCGCGGCTGTCACGCATGGCGGACCGCGACCCACCACACGCGCGCAGGGCGGCCGCCCGGGCCGCTCGGCGGGCGGGGGCCAAGCCAGGCGCCGCGCCCGCGGCGAGCGCGGCGTCGAGCCAGGCGGCGGTGGAGGGGGAGGGCGGGGCAGGCGCGGCCAGGCCCGCCAGCCAGGTCGCGGCTTCCGCCACCACGACCGCCGCGGATGCCGGGACCACCCCGCCCGCCGCCTGGCCTGCCCAGCCCGCTGCCAGGATGAGGCGGGCGGCGTCATCAGGTGGCGTGGACGCGGGCAGCAGCAGGGCGGCCGCGACGGCGAGGGGCGGGCGGGGAAGGAGCTCGCCCATGCCCGGCGCGGCGCCTGCGGCGGGCTCACCCGCTGGGCCGGACGACTGGAAAGGGGCCACAAGGGCCGGCGCCTGGCGGCCCATCTCAGCCAGCGCGTCCTGGAGGGCCGACAGGATGGCCCCCCCCCCCTCCAGGTCCGCTTCCAGCGCGGCCGCCAGGGCCGCCGCGCCCGGGTGGTGGGGCTGGGCAGTCTCCTCCGCGCCCTCGCTCGCCCGCCTGGCCGGGGTCGTGCCGGGCGGGGAGGAGGAGGGCGTGGCGGCTGGCGGCGGGGGTGGCGCCGGCTGCGCGCGCGCCGCCAGGGCGCCCGCGGTGGCCAGGCAGGGCAGGGACCGGGATGCCCGCCAGGCCCCGAGCGCGGCGACCGCGGCCCGGCCCGCCAGCATGCCCGCCTGCTGCCCGCCTCCCCCACACGCGCGCAGCACAAAGGCGGCGGATGCCAGGGTGCCCGCACCGGCCGCGCCCTCCACGACCTTGGCCGTGAAAGCGACTGCGCCGCCGCCCGGGCTCAAGCACAAAAGCTCGTCGCCCAGGGCAGAGGCCGCGGCCGCCTGCAGGGCCGGGTCACCCCGGCTCTCCAGCAGGGCGCCCGCGGCCGCCGTGTCGGCCGCGCGCACGACCGCCCGGGCGGCGCCGGCGTAGAGGGCGGCCAGGTCGGAGCGGGCCAGGCAGGCGACGCCGGCGCGCAGGGCCAGGGCGGCCGCGGTCGCTGGGACGGCGGCGGCAAGGGCAGGGGCGAGGGTGGGCGGGAGCGGGGTGGCGGGCGGCGCGGACAGGACCGCCTTTGCCACGCGCGCCGTCGCCCAGCAGGCGGCGTCGGACAGGACGGACACCCCGTCAGCAGCAGCAGCGGCGGCGGGAGCCACCAGGGCGGTCAGCTCCTCTCGGGAAAGAGGGGGTGAGCCGGCAGGGGCCGCAGGCTCACCACCCACAACCGCCAGCGCGGCCGCCGCGGCGGTGGCAGCGTCCGCGCCGGGGTCGGCGCTGCCGTCGCCGGGCGTGCCTGGCGGCGGCGGCGTCCCAGCAGCCACCGCCAGCGCGGCCAGGCGGGCAGCGACGCCGCCCCCCAACCCCGCGTGCGCCGCCCCGTCCGCGGCGGCCGCGGCGGAGACGGCATCGTACGGGAGGGCGTAGGCTTCCAGGCCGTCCAGGCGGGGAAAGGCGCCCGCGTCGCCGCCGCCCAGCACGGCGACGTCCAGCCCGCCCTCCCGGGCGGTCGCCAGGGCCTCCGCCGGCGTGAGCGGGACGTCCACCCACCGGGCCTGCGACCCGTCGGCGCCCCCTCCGGGCGGGCGGGCGGGCGGCAGGGCCACGGTCCGGCCCGCGACCCGCAGGGCGGACGGGCGGGAGCCCGCGCCAGCCGCACCGACATGAACGCGCAGGCCGACCAGGGCGAGCGGGGTGGGTGGGGCGGAGGAGGAGGAGGAAGGGGGGTCGCCAGAAGGCGGCGGCAGCGGCGGCGCAGCAGCCACCAGGCGCAGCGAAAAGCGGCAGCCCTCCGGGTGGGGAGACGTCAGCCCGCCGTCCGCGCCCGCGGGTGGCGGGGCGCCCGCGCCCGCCAGGCCGCTGGCCGATCCCATCAACGGCAGTAGCGGCCCCGCCCGCAGGTCGGCCGTCACACAGGCCGCGCCCTCGAAAAAGGAGTGCGGGGTGGTGGGGTGGGGCGGGGCGGGGGCGGCCGGCCAGGCCCGGCCGCCCGCCGCGCTGTCGCCCACGCCCACGCCCACGCCCCACACCCGGACGACGCCCGCGGGGGAGAGCAGGGCCAGGGCCGGGCCTGGTGCGGGCCCGGGCAGGGCCAGGGACACCCCGCCGTCCGGGGCGCCCGCGTCGGCGCCCGCCAGGCGCTGGACGGCCGCGGCCGTGCCGCCCCCCGGCGCGCCCCGTAGGGCGAGCACGGTCGCGGCGGCGGCCGGCGTGGTGGAGGCAGGGGGGAGGCAGACGAGGAGGGCAGGCGTGTTCAAGGCCGCCCGAGTGGTGGGCGGCAGTGGGATGGGGACCAGGCCGCCGCCCGCGAGCGGGGACGGGGAGGGCAGGCGGGCGAGGCCGGAGAGGCCACCACAACAGCGCGCGCCGCCCAGGCGCGCCAAAAACAGGGCGCCGGTGCCACAACCGCCGCTCTCCTCCCGCAGGGCCGACACCGCCACCAACGGCCTCCCACCCCCACCCGCTCCAGGCAGGTAGACCACATCCACGCCCGTCCAGGAAGGGGGAGGCGCGGCAAGGGGGGGGGCACCGCCCTCCCCAGGCGCCGCGTCAGCCAGTGACCCGCACGCGACAGCGCGCACCTCGCGCCCCGGCCGCGGGCTGGGCGGTGCCGGCGCCGGGCCGGGGGCCGGGCTGCGGGCGCCCGCATCAGCTGCCATGGCCCTGCCCGCCTCGGCCGCCGCGGCGGCCAGGTCGGCAGGGGAGGGCAAGGCACACGTCGCCAGCGTGCCCGCAATGGAGAGGAGGACGAGGGTACCACCAGCGCTCGCGCCACCACGCCCTGCACCCGTCCACGCCGCCGCCGCGACCGCGTCCGTGCTGCCCTCCCCCTCTTCGCCCAGGCGGACAGCCAGGGCTGGGGCCGCCGCGCACACGCCTAGGTCGTACACCAGGACGCCGCCCGGCGTGACGGCGGCCAGGAGGCTGCTGGCGTCGCCCAACCAAATCACGCCCAGCACGTCCTCCGCCCCGGCCCCGCCCGCCAGCGACCGTGGCGGGCGGGGCACGCCGCAGCGCACCCGGTCCGTGACCCGGCCCAGGGCGTCCACCGCCCAGACGGTCAGGGCCCGGCGCGGGCCGCCCAGGGCCAGGCGGGAGCTGGTGGGCGGGGGTGGGTGTGCGGGCGGCGGGGCAAAGGCCAGGCAGGTCGGGGAGAAGCCGGCTGCGTGGGCGGCCAGGCCTTCCACGTGGCACCGCCCCGATGGCGCTGAGTCAGCAGCAGCCCCCACCCCAGAAGCACATGTAAGGCGGGCAAAGGCGACCCGGCCGCCCCCGCGGGCGAGGGCGAGGACGCCGGTGGCGGCGCAGGCGGCCGCGCCGCGCCGGGCGGCGGGGAAAGGTGAAGGGGCGACCGCCGCCGCCGCCGCCGCCGCCGCCGCCGCCGCCGCCGCCCGCCCACCTCCCACATCCTCATCGCCCGCCAGGCGGGCAGAGAGGGCGAGGACGGCCAGCGGGGTGGAGGCGGGCGAGGCGCGGGAGTCAGCGCCCGCGGGGACGGGGCCGGTGGGGCCAAGCATGGGGGGAGGGGGGTGGTGGTGGTCGGTGTCCGCCTCGACCCCTCCACCGCGCGCCGCCGCTGGGCTGTCCACCACCGCCCCGCCGCCTCCTCCTCCTCCCCGCAGCAGTGACGCGCCCAGCGCGCCCAGGGCCGCCCCGGCCTCCCGGGCCGCCGCCTGCAGGGCAGGAGAGGCGGACGCGGCGCGCAGGGCCGCCGCGAGCGCGGCCACCTCCCCGGCCTGCGGGGCTGGGAGGGCGGGTGAGGCGGGCGTGGGTGGCGTGGGGCGGGGGGGTGCCGGGCCGACCAAGCCCGCCCCACCACCAGCTGACCAGGCTTTGACGGGGCGGGGTGCCGGCGGCGGGGCCGCACCCCCTCCACTCAAGCACACGCAGGCGACCGCGCGCGCCCCGCCCGCCCCGGCCCCGCAGTCGCAGAAGAAGCGGGACCGGCCCGCGTAGGCCAGGTCATGCCCGGCGTGGCAGGCGACCGCGCACGCACCGCACACGCCCCGGGAGGACGCCAGGCCGCACGTGTGGCAGGCCCACCAGTGCTGGTCAATGAACGCATCTCCCGTGCGCCCAAACGAGCAAAAGGTGGCGGGGGTTGGAGACATGGGGGGAGGCGCGGGGGACGGGTTGGTGGGCGGCGGCGTCGTGGGGGTGGCGGACGAGGCCGCCGCCGCTGCCGCCGCCGCGGGCTGGGCGCCGGGGGCGGGGCGCGGCAGCGGGGGCGGGGTGCAGGCGGCCGGGGAGGGCGCCCCGCCCCCGCCCCCGCCGCCCGCGACGCGCGGGTCGCGCGGGAAGGGGCCGACCTGCAACGGGGCCCCAGCCGCGGCCAGGGCGGCAGCGCCGCCGGCCACGTGCGCGCCCGGCCCGCGCCGCCCACCGCCTGCCAGCGCGCGGAACTGGCCGGCCTCCAAGAGCTCGGCGAAGGCGCCCTCCAGGTCCGGGGCAGGCCCACCGCCGCCGCCGCCGCCTGTGCCGCCCCCGCCCCCACCCCCCCCCCGGGCAGTCGCGGCCGCGGCGGCCACCGCCGCCGCCAGTTCCTCGCCGAACACGCCGGCCAGGGCGTCCTCCTCGTCAAACATGTAGTCGTCCTCGTCCTCGTCCTCGAGGTCGTAGGGGGCGTCGCCCGCGCCGTCGCCATCCCGGACGTCGTCCGGGCCGGCCCGCTGTTCGTGGTCCTCCTCCTCCTCCTCCTCCTCCTCCTCCTCCTCCTCCTCCTCCTCCTCCTCCTCCTCCACCCCCACCTCCTCGCTGCTGTCGTCCTCCTCGAAACCGAGGTGGCCCAGGGCAGAGGCGAGGTCGGTGCCTGGCGCCGCCGCGGCCGCCGCCGCCCCCGCGGCTAAGAGGGCTAGCGACGAACGCATGGGCTCTCTCTCGTCGCCCGACGAGCGGGCCGCCGCGGCGGCGGTCGCGGCGGCCGTTAGGGCCCGCAACGCACCCTCCACGCCATCCATACCGACTCCAACAAGCCCAGCGATGGCATCGGCCACTGACAGGGTGGGCGGGTGGAGGAGGGTGAGGGGCGGTGGAGGCGGGCCCGCCTCGTCGTCAGCCATTTGCCTCGGTGTTTTAGTACGTGAGGGTGAGAGCGACGGCTTGTGCTGTTTTCGCGGGCACGCGCGTGTGTGGGTGAAGTAGGTGGGAAGAGCCGTGCGCGTGGATGCACGCACGGGTGGTCGTAAGCTGGCTCGTGCGAGCGAGCAAGTGCCCTAATGTGACAAAGTTAATTTTCTCTGCCCGACCCGAGGGCCTGCCCCCCCTCACCCATCTTTTTTTTCACCCCTCGATCGCCGCCCACTCCCGCACCCTCCCCAGCTTGGCGCCCCTGGTAAACCGACGGTACGCGGCCAGCGTGCTCGCATCAAAGGCAGGGGCCGCCAAGAAAGAGGAGGAGGCCTCGCTTTCGTCCGTGCCGCCTCTGCCAGGCTGCTCATCGCAACCACCACGCGGCGCAGCCCCACCCTCCAGCGCGCCCGCCACCCGAGTAGCCAGGTCAGGCAGGTCGCTGTCATCCCGCCCATCGACTTGCCCTCTCGCTCTGAGCCGTCTCAGCGCGGCCAGCAACCCCCACCCACAGGCGGCGACCGCGAGCGCGAGGTCGGGTGGGGAGGGCGCCATTAGGCCCAGGGAGGCAAAGGGAGGGGAGGACGACGGCAGGGGGCGGACTTGGGAGTGATGCACCACCAGGGGAGTGGTGGTGGTTGGCCAGGTGGGCAGGATCAGGGGCTTGACCAGGATGGGCGGGGGCGGGGCGAGGAGCGGGCGGCGTGGGAGGGGAGGAGGTGGCGGGCACGACGCCAGCTCCCCAACAGCTAGCGCGAGGGCCGCATTCGGCGGTCCGCCGAGGCCTGCGGCTGGCGGCGGGGCTGCCATCATCGTTCGTGCGGAGCTGACGGTACTAAGTCAGAGGGGTGAGCTTGAGGCTGGGCGTGTCGGGCGGGGCGTCGTCGGGGGGGTGCCGTGGTTGCGAGCGGCACGGACGATGAGAGGTGATGGAAAATGGAGAGGCTGCGTTTTTTATTTTTTTGTCGCCCCCTCACTCTAGCAGTCTCACTTGAGAGCACATTGGCGCGCGCTCCCCCCCAACCACCCCTCACGCCACACCCCGCCCGCCCCTCCCAACCCTCTCTACCCAGCTGAGATCGTCCTTCTCACCCGTCGAGCGCCGCCGTGCAAAAAAAAACACGAGCCCACACACCGCAAAACAGAGGCACTCTTTTTGTTTGGCGTGCCAACTCGCGTCGCGCGCCTTTTTTTTTGCTCGACCCTGACAAAAAAACTCCCCGCCCTTTTCTTTCGTGTGTGCCGCGTCCGCGCACAGGCCACACCACCCCCACACGCGCGCACACGTACCGCCGCCATGGCCCCTTCCACCCCACCCCCAACCACCCTGCCCGGCGGCGCACCCGCCGCCACCACCCGCCGCGGCTGTTGCGGCGGCGGAGGGGCCCCCCGCTGCACCTGGCCCGCCCTCCGCGACGGCACCGCCTTCTGGCTCCTGGGCCTGGCCAACAACTCGGGCTACGTCATCATGCTGGCCTGTGCCAACGAGATCTCCAATGGCGGGGTGGGGACGGTCTACCTGGCGGCGGTCCTGCCCGCCCTGGCGATCAAGCTCACTGCGCCCTACTGGTTTTCGCGCACCCCGTACTCGGCCCGCGCGGCCGCGGTCGCCCTGCTGGCCCTCGCCGCCTTCCTGTGCGTGGGCCTGGGCACGTCCTTCGTGCCCCAGATCCTGGGCGTGTGCCTGGCGTCCCTGCAGTCGGGGCTGGGGGAGGCGTCCACGCTCGCGCTCGCGGGCGCGTACCCCTCCCACCGGTCCCTCCTCACCTGCTGGTCGTCCGGCACCGGCTTTGCGGGGCCCTTTGGGTACGCCTGGGTGGCCGGCCTGCACACCCTGGGCGGCCTGTCCCTGCGGGCGACCGTGCTGGCGGCCAACATCATTCCGGCCGTGTGGGCGGTCGCCCAGTTCGGGATGCTGCGCTCGCCCGCGGCCGCGCACTCGGCGGCCGCGGCCGCGGCGGCGGCGGGCGCGCTGACGACGGCGGACGCTGCAGCCGCCGCGGACGCGGCCATCGCTTCCGAAGCCGACGCCTCGGTCAAGATGGTCACCACGCCGGGCGGCGGCCTCCGCCTGGAGCACGGCACGGGGCGTGGCCAGCGGCAGCCCCCGCGCGCGCGGACCAGGTCGGCCGAGGCGGGCGACGACCCGAGCGCGGTGGCGGGCTTGTTGGGCGGTGGGGCCGCCCCTGCCGTCACCACCGCCTCCCCTCGCCCTCGCCGTCCGGCGTCGGGGCGGCTGGTCGTGCCCGCCTCGTCCGACTCGAACGCGGACGCCGAGAAGGCGTCCGCAGGCGCGGGCGCGGGCGCCGCCCTCGGCCCCCCGCCCCCCGTCGGCTTCATCGCCACCACCCGCCACGTCCTGGGCCTGTGGCGCTACACCATTCCCCTGCTGGTCGTCTACTTCTCCGAGTACGCCGCCCAGAGCGGGGCGTGGGCGGCCATCGGATTCCCCTCTCCCCTGGACAGGGTGGCCCGCGACCGGTTTTACAAGCTCGGGAATTGGATGTACCAGATCGGCGTCTTCATCTCCCGCTCCTCTGGCGCCGTCTACCAGACCTCCTTGGCGGGGCTGTGGGTCATGCCCGCCGCCCAGGCCGGCCTGCTCGCCTTCTTCATCTCCGTCGCCGCGACGCGGTGGTGGTACAACTGGGGCCTGCTCGTCCCCTGCTTCATTTGCGGGCTCCTGGGCGGGGGCGTGTACGTCAACGCTTTCACCCTGCTCGCCCGCCACGAGCCGGCGACGACGCGGGAGCTGTCCCTGGGCGCCGCCTCCGTGGCGGACTCCTTCGGCATCGCTCTGGCCGACATCACGGGCGTCTTCCTCCAGGGCTGCCTGTTCAGGATCAACGGCGTGCCCGGGGCCGTCTTCAAGTGCGGAGCGCCGGCGTCGCTGGCGGCGGGGGGCGCGCCGGCTGGTGGGTGATGCAAGGGAAGCATGTGCGGTTGACAGCTGGTGTGTGTGTGGAGGAGTGTAAATCGGAAAAGGAACACAAAAAAGCGCGCGCGCCCCCGCAACATGTTTCCCTTTCACACACGGCGCAGCGCGCCCCGGCTCACCCGCCGCGCGCCCATGCCCACCATCTCTGCCGACCCGCCCCCACCCCTGTCTACGACGACCGACGTCGGCCCGGTGTCCGCCAGGTCGGCGAATGAGTACGCTGCAGACACCATCGGCCGGCTGGGCACGCGGCCTGGCCCCCCCCGCCGCGCCCGGGCGGGCGCGCCCTCCCCTCCTTCATCCCGTACCCCGCGCCGCCAAAACCGGTAGGCCAGGGCGCAGGCGCCGATGACGTGGGCGATGATGAGCCAGGTGAGCAGGCGCTCAGACCGCTTGTGGCCGGCCAGGGGGGCGTCCAGGGGGTTGTGGAGGTGGTGGTGGTGGTGGGGTGGGAGGAGCGTCGCGGCCGGCTGGGCGTCCGGGGTTGCCGTCGGCCGGGTTGGCCGGGGCATATTTCTTCGGTCAATCCCGCTTCTTGGCCACAGTCTGGCGCGTAAGTGCTAGTAGCCAGTATAGGAGTCCTAGGACGTGCGCGATGACCAGGGCCGCGACGATGCCTTGGGTGGGGGTGAGGCTTTGGGCGGCCATGCGAAGCAAGTTTTGGGCTCAACGCTCCTACCCCCCCCTCATTTTTCTTCCACCTCCGCTCCCCCCGTCCCAAGGGGTCTCTCACACAGGGTCACACACAGACACGCGCACACGCCTAAGCCGGTGCAGCGGCCCCCCCAGTCCTCGTGCTTGTTCCGGCGGCGACTCGTCGGGCGAGGAGCGGGGCGAGGAATGGGGCGCGGGTGACTTTTGGAACAGGGAGAAAAAGCTTTCGTTGTGAGTAGGCGCCGCCGCCCTAAGAAAGTCCTCTTCACAATACACACACCCACACCCACACGCCCCGCCCCTGTCCCTTCCCCATCCTCCTCCCTACAAGTTCTTGGTCGTGCCTGTCGGGTATTTTGTTTTCGGGAGGAGGAAAGGTTTGTCAGAGCCGCTGATTGAGGTAAAACAGCCATCGTCAGGCTCAAGTCCTTTGCCCAGACAGCCTGGAAACTTTGATCTGCGCCAATTGGATTTAGGAAGCCTCGCCGGTCAGTGGGTATCTGCGACCAGCAAGGGGCAAACCGGCGGAAAGGTAGGGAGGGGACGGGAAGGAAAGGGGAAGGAAAACGCGCTCGTATCCTTTCCTTTCCAGGTGCGCGCGCGCAGCCGCACGAGCGCGCCTGGAGGCCAGGCTGCGCCGCTCTCTCTATCTCATGAAACACACGAAATGGCTCCAGTGGCGCCACCGTCGCGCGAGTCACGCGCCGGTGGCTTCAGTGGCGCCCGTCGCACAAAAAGCAAGGTCTCGGCCCCTTAGATACCGCCATCACATTTTGCGCGTCAGATGGATTGGATTGATGTTTGTAAGTGATATCGTTTCTTTCGTCATCGACCAGTTGCGTATTTTCGTCTTTTCGAGGGAAGGAAAGGAGAGGGGCCGGGGCGGGAAGGAAAGGAGGGGAGGAGGAGAGAGGCATGGCGGGATGGAAATGGGGGCAAAGAAAGACCCCCCCTCAAGACCCCCCCCGAGCCCGACCCACCACCACCACTCACCTTTTTTGTTCATTCATTTCAGGTGTCCAGTCCCGCCCCTAAAGCACAGGGCGCACCGTCCCAGCAATGCAAGAGCGCGCCGCCGGCTGGGGTCAGGCCTTCATCACCGCCTCGTCCGTTTCGGCATGCCGCCCGCCACGACCGCCGTCCGCTTGCGCGCC
>Ga0315289_10003757_pt1 | contig 22845 bp, 21 predicted proteins | sample YL17G11_40_MG_FD_203452 | JGI IMG/M metagenome (GOLD analysis project Ga0315289, IMG submission 203452) | Sediment microbial communities from Yellowstone Lake, YNP, Wyoming, USA - YL17G11_40 | ecosystem: Environmental > Aquatic > Freshwater > Lake > Sediment | place: USA: Wyoming | collected... | reverse complement strand
TGATTATGCGGAAATTGGCGCTGGCTGCAAGAACCTGCTTTCTTATGGAAGTTTTGACCTGGAGGATGGAAACCCGGACTTAACTATCAGGCAGAGGCTGTTTAAGCAGGGGACGGTCTCGGCTGACCTCAAGCCGGCGAAATTAGATATAACCAAAATAACCGAGCAGGTAAAGCACTCCTGGTATGAGGATACTACATCCGGGCGACATCCTTCTCACGGGGAGACCACACCGAAATACGGGAAGCAAGGAGCCTATACATGGTTAAAGGCTCCCCGCTATGATGGCAAGGTTTATGAAGTTGGCCCGCTGGCCAGAGTAGCCGTAACCTATGCTTGGGGTGACCCGGCGATGAAAAAGTTGGTGGACTCATCACTGGCTCAGCTAAAGGCGCCACCTTCAGCCCTTTTCTCGGTATTAGGTCGTCACCTGGCACGGGCGCTAAGTGCTAAGTATATTGCTGACTCTGTAGAAAAGTGGCTGCTTGAATTAAAGCCCGGTGAACCTGCCTATGTTGAATACACCATTCCTGAAGAAGGTATGGGCATGGGACTCACCGATGCTTCTCGCGGTGCCCTGGGTCACTGGATAGAGATAAAAGGCAAGAAGATAGCCAATTACCAGTGTGTGGTGCCTACTACCTGGAATGCATCACCGAAAGATGATAATGGAAATCCTGGTCCTATAGAGCAAGCTATCATTGGCACCAGAATAAGAGACGAAAGCAACCCCTTTGAAATCGTGCGAATTATCCGTGCTTTTGACCCTTGCATTGCTTGTGCCGTCCATCTGATTAGCCCTAAAGGCAATGACTTGGGTAAGTTCCGAGTAGTGTGAGCCGGTTAAGGAGGAGAAATGATTCTTTCAGAACAAAAGCCGTTTGAAGAGATTCTAAAGTATTTGAATGGAGAAAGTAGCGTCTTCATTCTAGGCTGTAATGGCTGTGCCCAGTCTTCTGGCACTGGTGGGCCTCTTCAGGTAGAGGAAATGAGGAAGAAGCTGGGTGAAGCTGGCAAAAAGGTTACTGGAGCTATGGTCATTGACTTTCTCTGTGAGAAAGCTCTGGTCAAATCAAGGTTAAGGGCGCGGGCAGAGCAGGTAAGAGCTGCTGATTCTATACTGGTCATGACCTGTGGCGTTGGCGTCCAGGCGGTTGCCGCTGCGGTAAATAAGGTATGCCATCCCGCCTGTAACACCATTAACTTGGGCGGTAGTAGGGGAGAGTGGCAAGGGTCAGAGAGGTGTGTTGAGTGTGGGGATTGCTTACTGGAGTATACCGGGGGGATATGCCCGCTGACTGCTTGCAGCAAGGGGTTAATTAACGGTGCTTGCGGTGGTGCCTCTAAAGGCAAATGCGAGCTTGATCGTGAAAAAGATTGCGGCTGGGAACTGATTTATGCGAGATTGAAATCGGTCAACCAGCTGGATAAACTGAGGCAATTCATTCCCCCTCACGATTGGAGTAAGATGATGCCCAAAGGTAAGATGATGTCCACATCTCGCTGGGCGTTGGAGCGAAAGAGCTAAGCAAGCTTGCAATCACCCCTTGATTCAGCGTCTTAGTCAAAGTCGTACAGAGCACTGCTCTGTGGAATTATCTTTTTGTCTTTTAAGCCCCCTAGCTATTTCCACACAATTAGGTACATAAAAATATTGACAAGTAGAAAATTTAGGTCTATTATTTTTCCATTCCAGAGTTGCGTAATAGAATTATTGCTCTTAGCAGGTAATCTTAAGAAGGGAGGAGGTAAATGGCTTACTCAGCAAAGGACTATAGTAATCTCATCGGAATGAATGGCTTCAGTGACACTTTGCTCAAAAACCACTTTACCCTTTACCAGGGTTATGTGACCAATACCAACAAGCTAGCGGACTTGCTTGCTTCCATGTTGAAAGAGGGGAAGGTCAGCACACCAGAATATTCGGAGCTGAAGCGGCGGATGGGTTTCGAATTCAATGGCATGCGGCTACATGAGTACTACTTTGACAACCTGGGGGGGAAAACACCTCTGAATAAATCGGGTAATTTGGTTAAAAAGTTAGTCGATGCTTTTGGTAGCTATGATGCCTGGGAGCGGGATTTCAGGGCTACTGGAGCAATGCGTGGCATCGGCTGGACGATACTCTATCAGGATAGCCTGACTGGCTGGCTTTTTAATCAATGGATTAATGAGCACGAAGTGGGGCATTTTGCCGGTTGTCTCCCCATCCTGGTAATGGATGTCTTTGAGCATGCCTTCATCACCGATTACGGATTAAAGCGAGCTGACTACATAGAAGCCTTCTTCAAGAACATAAATTGGGGCGTGGTCGAAGGTCGGTTAAAATAGGAGCCATCGTGAGAGGTGTAACCTTGACTGTGGTATGGGTGAGAGGCGCGTAAGCCTATCCAAAGAAAAAATTTTATTAAAGGAGGTGGGTAAATGTACAAAAAAATACTAGTCCCGCTGGATGGCTCGGAATTCTCCGAGTGTAGCCTGGAGCACGTTAGGGCAGTTGCTGCTGGATGTCGTGTTCCAAAGGTGGTGTTGCTGAGAGTGGTAGAGCCTCTTCCTGGAGTTTATGAACTCGGCGAAGAGTGGCGCCGTAATACCGAGGCAAAGCTGCAAGTTGAAGCCAAAGATTACCTCTCTAAGGTGGCAAATAATTTGAAGGGTGACCTGAAGAAAGGTAGCGTGGCTATCGAGACTGTAGTAGTCAAGGGTAATCCGGCTTACGAAATACTAGAGTACTCCAAGAAGAACCAGATAGATTTAATTATTATGAGCACCCACGGACGGTCAGGGGTTTCACGCTGGGTTATGGGAAGCGTGGCTGATAGGGTTCTGCGCCATTCTTTAGCTCCCGTGTTGATAGTCTCACCTGCTGGCTGCAGAGGTAGCGAAGCGCGTGGGTGATGATGGGAATCAGTTCCCAGTTTAGAAAGGGTGAGTCATGTTAGATAACTTAGCCATAATCAGTCGTGTCCTAGATGAGCACCACACCATAAGAGGAAATGTGAAGCTTGTGGGAGAATCGGTAAATGATCTAGAAGCCTTATTCAGCTTGCGAAAGGCATACGCTGACTGGACTCAAAGCTCGATTGATACCCTAGTTGAGAAGCAGAAAAAACTACAACAGATAGTGAGTTTTCTTGAGGAGGGGCTTAAAAATCACTTTGCTTTTGAAGAAAAGGCTCTAGCGCCATTATTTGGCGAATTACTTATGCAGGCACTTATATTTGAGCATTGGGAAATAAAGGGTAGACTCGAGGAAGCCAAATCAGTAGTGGCTGATACCCAACTAGTGAAATTGAGCCGAGAGGAGCTACTATCCAAAAAGTCACATATACAACAGGTAATTAGTGGTATCTGTCAGATGGTTGAAGAGCATGCCACCAAAGAGGAAATAATTCTAAAGATGATGAAAGTAGCTCTGGAAGAAAAGAGGCAAACCAAGGGCTAGTAGAAGTTTAATAGTGTCAGACGAAGTGTCCGAGCCATTAGATGCGGTGCCTATCTATTTAACTGTTACCGACTTCGCCAGATTGCGTGGCTTATCCGGATCTAAGCCCCTCGCCACCGCCAAATGGTAGGCCAAGAGCTGAAGCGGCATAACGCTTACCAGAGGGTAAAAGATTTCTTCAACTGTGGGAATCGTAATCCACTCATCAAAGCTTTCTTCCCGCTGGTCAGAAACGCCGATGGCCAATGCCCCCCGTGCCTTAGTCTCAGCGAGGTTGGACAGGGTCTCATGGAAAGTATAATCCCGGGGGCAGATGGCTATTACTGGTGTTCCCCTTTCAATTAAAGCCAGCGTGCCATGTTTTAGCTCACCCGCGGGCATGCCCTCAGCATGGACGTAAGCAATCTCCTTTAGCTTTAGTGCACCTTCACCAGCTATGGCGAAGTTAATGCCACGGGCTATGTAATAAAAGTCAGTTTTCCCCTTGAGCTTTTGAGCAAGCCCGGTTAGCTTCTGCCCATTATCCTGGAAAATACCCTCAACCAACGAGGAGATGGCTCTTATCTTCTCAGTACCCTCATCAAGTTTATTAGCCATGGCAAAAGCTAGGAGGTAGAAGATGACCAGTTGGCTTATGAAAGATTTGGTAGCGGGGACACCTATCTCTGGACCGCAGTTGAGGTAAACCACCTTATCACTCATACGGGCAAGGGAAGAGCCCACTACGTTGACTAATGAGAAAATGGTAGCTCCGTTTTCTCTAGCCTTTTTGACGCCCTGTATAACATCGGCTGTTTCGCCGCTCTGGGACACAGCTATTACCAGAGTATTCTTGTCAATAGAATCGGAAAAATAGTGGAATTCAGAGGACATAATCACATCGCTGAATTTGCCGGCAAGCTTGGAGAAGACATACCTGCCAATGAGAGCAGCATACCTAGAGGTTCCACAGCCGGTCAGCACCACCTGCTTTGCCCTCAGGATATCCATGGCCATCTCCATTATCAGGTTCTTGTCTTGCATTAAGGCACGGCGTATCGCCTGTGGTTGCTCCATAATCTCTTTCAACATGAAGAAATCATAGCCCTGCTTGGTAGCCTGCTCACATTTCCAGTCAATTTCCTTAGGCTCCCTTTTTATTTCCCTGCCTTCACTATCGAAGAGAGAAACCTTCTCTTTGGTCAGGACGACGGTTTCGCCATCTTCGACAAAGATAACTTGGTTGGTCTCATCGAGGAAGGACAGGGTATCACTGGCAATAAAGTTACCCCTTGCTCCGATGCCCACCACCAGGGGGCTGTCCTTACGTGTGGCCACAATCTTTTGTGGTTCCCTAGTTGACATAGCAAGGATAGCGTAAGAGCCATCAAGTTCTTTTGACATATGGATAATGGCTTCTTCTAAGGAAGCCCCGTCTTTCATATGTTCTTCAATAAGGTGAGGAATCACTTCAGTATCAGTGTCGGAGATAAACTTATGCTTGGGCTCGAGACGGCGGCGGAGTTCTTGATAGTTCTCAATTATGCCATTGTGAACTATAGCAATCTCCTGCTTGCAGTCAAGGTGAGGGTGAGCATTCACCGGGGTAACTTCTCCATGTGTTGCCCAGCGGACATGCCCGATTCCAACCCTCCCTGGAAGCTTATCAAGGCAGTGCTTTTGCTCCACCTCGGTAAGCTTGCCCACATCTTTCTTGAGCCATATCTTGTTATCAACAATCGTAGCCATACCGGCGGAATCATATCCCCGGTATTCCAGCTTCCTGAGCGCACTCAGCACAATGGGGGCAGCTTCCCTATCACCAATGAAACCAACTACTCCACACATCTTAGCTGTTTTTCCTTTCTGAGGCCTTTCTTGTCTTACTTACCGTGAACCTGTTCTTGATTGTCCTGTAATCTCGTTCTGGCAGTATCATTGTCTCTGGTTCCAAATCCTTTGTCAGGCACACGTGAGGCCCGACTATAGAATTAGGGCCAATCTTAACGCCGGGCATGACACTGACATTAACCCCGGTCTTGGAATCATTTCCAATAATCGCTCCAAGCTTATCCAGCCCGGTATCAATGAGCTTGTCTTCTATTCTAACTGAGATATTCCCTTCATCAAGGCGAAAGTTGCTAAGTATTGTCCCGGCACCGAAGGAACACCCCTCACCTATTATGGAGTCGCCAATATAGTTCATGTGAAACCAGCCTTCATCTCCAATGTAGGAGCTCTTTACTTCGGTGGAATACCCTACCACGCAATTTGCCCCGATGTGGCTATAGTCACGAACCAGGCTATTATTGCCGATTACTGAGTTTGCTCCGATATATACCGGCCCCCTTATTACGGCGTTCTCTAAGACCCTGACATTATCGCTTATAATTACCTTGCCCTCGATTACCGCTTTTTCCGAGATGTAGGCTGATGGTGAGATGTATTTTGGGCTTTGGTCTAGAAATCGCCTGACGACGGGGAATATATGCCAGGGGTATTTTATAGGAGCCCAGAAGCCCGGATGGGGAATAACCTTGATTCTGTGCTTATCTTTAACCATAGCATCGAGGGCGCACTCATAGACGTCGTCCCGGCTGTTCTGAATAGTTTCAGCATATTGGAGAAGCCCTTTCGGGTCAGTATGCAGGTGAACCAGGATGTTTACTAGGTTAGACGGCTCCTTTCCCCGCTCTGGCTTTTCTATAATAAGCTTTAACTCGCCTTTATTATTTACCACAAGATAGCCACCGGGAAAGTAATCCTTCACCTCGTAGCCAAGCAAGTAGGAAACAGCATTACCTTTATTTCGAGCTTGGATAAGCCGGGTATAGGCCGAACTTTCAAAGATGTCATTGGGATTGACCACAATAATATCACCGTCTAGTAGGTTACGGGCACTGTTGAGTGAATCAGCAATCCCCAGGGGCTCTTTTTGGAGGGCTAGCTCAACTTTGATGCTAGGAACGCCGGACACAATTTTCTCTATCTTGCTAATATTCTGAGGGTTTCCCACGATAATAAATTCGGTAAGCCCCGCCTCCTTTGCTGTCTCAATCTGGTGCTCAAGGAGTGTTTTTCCAAGGAACTTCAGCAAAAACTTATCCTCGGTTATGGGAAACATCCTCTTCCCAATGCCGCCGCAGAGAAAAAGTACCTTCATACTACTCTCACTCGGACACTTTGTTCGTGTTCAATTTTCAAGCGTGACTAAATTATAATTTGCCAAATGGCAGACGTCAACAGGGGGAAATTGTTCATTAACCACGCTCCTCTAGTCCTGTTTAATCTTAACCTAGTGGGAATTAATTACTCATAAAACTGGCGTTAAAATTTCATTAAAATCTGGGGGAGCATAGTTTTTGAAGGGCTATACTCTTTCAACTGCCAATACTTTTGTCCCAGATTGCCACCCGACATCCAATCCGTGCTAAGCATATTGCTATGTTTGGGGAGTTTGCAGTTGATTTACGGAGGGGGCTTTAGCTCTTGTGTTTTACAGTCAAACCCTATAAGGCTATTCGGCGCCTGATTGCTAGCCAGATAGCTATGCCAATAATTATGCAGCCACCAATAATAATAGCAATGTAGTACCAGTTGATTGGGGTAACTGGCGGTGAAGGTGATACAACAGGTGGTGGCGTGGGTGGGGGTGGTGCTGGTGGGGGTGGTGCTATTTTGCTGACGACAAATGTGCCAGTTACACCATTGATATCTACCGTATAGGTGCCAGGAACACCCTCTTCAATAACGAAGGTTACCTTCTGGCTGGTGCGACAAGACAACAGCGTTACCTTTTTAGTGGCTCGCACTACATCATTTATCTTAAGGGTTACTTCATAGCTTCCGCTAAGGCAACCGGTGTTGTTAATGAGGGTGCTAATAGTTACCTTTTCCCCGATATTAACCTCGCCGGGAGCTATAGTGAGGTCAGTAACAGTAAGGGTAGCAGCAGTAGTCTTAGCCAGGATAGCAAAGGCAGTAAAGTGTTTTATTTGGGCGGTGATAGTATTGGTATTAGGGTCAACGGTAGACTCCAGTATAATCCACTTGCCAGCTGTCTCATCCCACATAGCCACGACCAAGCATTGGCAACAAAATCCCTCGGGCAAAGAAGTCGGGTCATAAGTGAAGGTGAGGGTTGCTGTTTGCTTAAAGGTTGCCCCGTCAGGGGCAAAGTTATAGACTTGCCCTATAATCTTGAAACCTGCAGGCGGGGCTGGTGGGTCGGGCATGCCAAGCATAATTATCCAGTATAGGGGCACCCCCCAGTTTTGTAGAACCATTGTGCCTTGATTTATCGTAAGCTGACCTAGTCCATCAAAGGATGTGGCAGTAACATCTTGAATCAATGCTCCATCAGTAGTCATTTTGTTTCCTATAAAATTTACACCAGCGGGTGGTGTGGTACCTCCCCCGCCACCACCGGCACCGCCATAGCCATTACCTTGGACATAGCAGTGCATAAATGGTGAGGCAAACCACAATGAGGTAGCAATTACTAATGCTAAAGAGAATGCTACCACTCTGAAATAGCTTTTGTGCTTCATATCTTATTACCCTAAATTTGACAAAATCACACTTACTTTGTCAAATAACATTTACTATAAGTATAACCCCAAATAACACATTTGTCAAAAAGATATAAAGGACTTACATTACTTTTTCATAGGAGTCCAGAGCTCAGGGTCAAGCTCTATTGCCTTGGCGAAGTCAGCAATCCCTTTTTCATATTGTCCTAGCTCGATGTAAGCCCGGCCTCGATTATTATAAGCAAGGGCAAGCTCAGGGTCAAGCTCTATTGCTCTGGTGCAATCAGCAATTCCCTTTTCGTATTGCCTTAGCTCAATGTGAGCCCAGCCCCGGTTGTTATAAGCGAGGGCAAGCTCAGGGTCAAGCTCTATTGCTCTGGTGCAGTCAGCGATTCCCTTTTCATATTGCCTTAGCTCAATGTAAGCCCAGCCCCGGTTGTTATAGGCAAGAGCAAGCTCAGGGTCAAGCTCTATTGCCTTGGTGAAAGCGACTATCGCTTTTTCGTATTCCCCTTTGTTATTGTAGTCAAGGCCCTGATTGTTGGCAGAGATAGCTGTATCCACAACCGGTGAAGCAAACCATAGTAAGGCAGCAACTACTAATACCGAAGTGATTGCAACCCCTATCTTATACATGCCTTGCCTCGAAACTATGCTGTTTTCAACATTAATTATAGCAAAGTGAACAAGGTCTGGAATCGGGTATACTTATTTGCCTTTTGTGGCTTCTTTTAATAGATAGATATCCCTTCTTACCTCTATTAGGTCAGGGTTTTGGCACACCCCGCGGGTATAAACTATAGATATACGATTTCCCCTCAAGAAGCTTGTGTCTTTACAACCTTGACGCAGAAACTCGGAGGCTTGCCTATCGCTGGATTCGGTTGTTTTGTGTATTCTGGTATAAACATTTTTCTCGCTGATGGCAGTAAAGGCAGTAGCCTTCCACGGGTCAAGAATCGCCTTTTTATAGTCTTCGCTGACATTGTCTTTAATCCAGACGAATGCCTCATAGTCTTGATTATCTATCATATGATAGTAAGAGGTGCTTTGACGAGCCGGAATACAAAGGGCTAGGGTAAGAGCAACAAGAACAAGACACAGGGTATAACCCAAAGGCGGTGGCTTAAGTTTCTTTATCCACATCAAACCAGCACCGGCGACAATGCTTGCCATTAACAGCATATACATTAATCCCCGCTCATACATTATGTGCAACCCGTAGTGGAGGGTAAAAAAGATAATAAGCATTAGCAGGATAGTCATTAAGCCCAGTATTAAACTGTAGTCTTTTTTCCTGCCTCTTAAGGCTAATATGAAGGTGCCAAGGAGGCAGAATAGGATGGGAAGGTAACCATAGGTGGGTATAATCTTTGGGAAGATAACATATGTTGGCAGAGGCTGTGGAACAAGGAGAGCTTTTGCTGTGGGCAGTAATAAGTCGAGTATCCAGGGAAAGGGTATCAGGAAAGGGATAGCCAGAGCCAGTGTTAACCCTAGACTGTGCTTGAACTTACCTTTCAGATTGATTAGGATATAGGGAACAAGAACAATGACCATTCCGATAGCAGAAGGTGCGTGTGTAGAAAGCAGGAAGCAGGTAAAGACAAATATCACCACATAAGACCATGCTGTTCTGAAATTAAAGGCAAGAAAGATTGAAAGGGGAATAAATAGCAGTCCCGTAGCCACTGGCACCAGGAAAGCGGGACCGAGTATGCCTATTGTAGTCGGTATTAAGCAGGTAAAGAGGGTAGCTTCCCAGCCAAAACCCTCTTTTTGAGACAGGATATAAACTGATAGGACGGTGATTATAAAGATAATGCTCGGGAAGTACTTGAAGATAACTAGCCAGGGGATACCACTAATACTTTGGAATATACCCCAGAAAAGATGGAAGCCAGCCTCTAGATTGGAACTCAAATCAAAGGTTGCTTGTCCTGAAAAGGGGTCAACGAAGGCGGTGCTACCTGCTGCTAGTATTGCCTTCGAGCGAGCTAGATGAACCCATTCATCTACATGTACCGGGTAAGGGTAGTTAAGATGCGGGATAAAGGCAATATAGAACGCCAGTGCCATTATCGGTAGCAGTATCAAGTAATCGAATTTTGGTATTTTGTGATTGGTATCCAAATTCATTATAATAACTAGGCTTAGTATTGGAGCATAAGTAGTGGATTGGTTCTCTCAGGTGCAGGAAATCTTCGGGTTTGCTCTCTCCTTCCTTGATAACTTGCCAATCATCAGGGCAATATTGGGATTCATACTGGTATTTTTTCTACCCGGTTTTGTCTGGACTCTGGTGTTCTTCAGTGGCAAGCAAATAAATATTATAGAAAGGCTTGCCCTCTCCTTCGGACTTTCCATCGCCACGGTAACACTTAGTATTCTTGCTCTGAACAGACTAATTGGGATGATGATTACAAGGGTTAACGCTGTCTTGGTTATTACTGGTGTTACTATTGTGCCTGTGGTAATCTACTCTTTTAAGAAACTTATAATAAAACAAAAAATATAAACAAACAGTGCTTATTCTTCGAATACGAAGTAAGCAGTTTTTGAAAGTCTAATTATGTACTAGGAATTCCCCTCTTGCTTTATGAAGACAATCACTAAATAAAGGGTCTTTGGTTTTCTTGGTTAACCACCCCCCTTTATAGACTGGGTACTCCTTTTAGCATGATATTTTGTAGGATGGGTATAGCTTTATTACTTACCAATTCTGAACATCTTGGTCCCGCATACCGGGCAAACCCCCTGGGTTGCCGGCTTGCCGTTCTTCATGGTTATGGCTCTAGCATTCCTCATTTCCCTTTTGGCACGGCATTTCACACAGTATGCTTGCATTTTTCTACCTCCTTATTTATTTAGCAACAAGAGTAAACTATTTTCTCTACAATGTCAATAGCAAGACGCACAAAATTAAACATTCCGATGTTAAGAATCTGTTGACCACCAGAACACGGCACCATGCCCTGCCTTTGACCTAGCTTGCTTTGCCGTTTAGCACTTTAACCCATTTCCCATCAACTAGCTGATACAGGGTAGCTGGTTGGCTGAGCTTCAGATGCATCTGTGTTACCTGTTGTGTTTCAAAGCTATTTCGGCTACAATGAGATGCTAAACGGGAAGGCATGCAATGCTAGCCAAAGTAATAAGCTGCGCTGTGGTTGGGCTGGAGGGGGCTATCGTTGAGGTTGAGGTAGATATTTCTCCAGGTTTGCCCTCATTTACCATCGTTGGACTGCCTGACACAGCCGTCCAGGAAGCAAAGGAGCGAGTACGCGCCGCCATACGAAACTCTGGCTGTAGTTTCCCCATGAAGCGCATCGTAGTTAATCTTGCTCCTGCTAACCTCAAGAAAGCAGGACCAGCTTATGATTTACCTATTGCGGTTGGTATTCTTCTTAGCTCAGAGCAATTGCATGCCGATGTTTCTCAAACTGCATTCCTCGGCGAGCTGTCCTTAGATGGCAGTTTACGTCATACCAATGGCATCTTGTCTATGGTTGCCTTAGCTCATCAAGAAGGGCTGTCTAATGTTATTTTGCCGGTTGCTGATGCTAGAGAAGCCTATTTGATAAAGGGCATTAAAATCACGCCTGTTGAATCGTTAGCTCAGTTAGTTAGCTATTTGCGGGGGGAAATAGCAGCCCCAGAATATAAGTTTGATGAGGTTCAAGATGATTCCCTACCTGCGATATCAATTACTGACTTGGCATACATTAAAGGACAGGAGCATGTCAAGCGAGCCTTAGAGGTAGCTGCTGCCGGGGGACATAATGTAATAATGATGGGACCGCCTGGGAGCGGTAAGACACTGCTGGCGCGTTCCCTTCCTTCTATACTGCCACCAATGATTACCGAGGAAGCCCTTGAGGTTACCAAGATATATAGTGTAAGCGGCCTTCTTCCGTCAGATACCCCCCTAATCAGACAGCGACCTTTCCGTTCCCCTCACTACACCATCTCAAACGCTGGCTTGGTGGGTGGCGGGCACTGGCCAAAACCCGGGGAAATAAGCCTTAGTCATCGGGGGGTTCTCTTCCTTGACGAGCTTCCCGAATTTGGACACGCCGTACTTGAGGTGTTACGCCAGCCTTTAGAAGATAAGGTAATCACTATTAGCCGTGCTCAGGGGAGTGTAACCTTCCCGGCAAACTTTATGCTGGTAGGAGCGATGAACCCATGCCCCTGTGGCTACTATGGAGACCCATTTAAGCAGTGCACCTGTCTGCCCAGTCTGGTCTCCCGGTATCAGAAGCGTATTAGCGGACCATTCCTTGACCGTGTTGATATATTTGTTGAGGTACCTCACATTGACTATGAAAAGTTAGCTGACGACAGGCTGGGGGAAAAATCAGAGAGGGTTCGGGCAAGGGTTGAAGCTGCCCGTTCCATACAGCGAGCACGTTTTGAGGGGACAAGGCTAGCCTGCAATGCTGAAATGACACCAACCGAAGTAAGAGAGTTTTGTCAGGTAGAGGAATCAGCCCAGAGCCTGCTCAAGGCAGCGATGAAACAGCTTTACCTTTCCGCTCGTGCCTTCCACCGCATACTCAAACTGGCTAGAACTATCGCTGACCTGGAAAAGGCTGATATAATTAAAGCTCATCATCTGGCTGAAGCCATCCAGTATAGACTAAGAAGCCAGCTACAATAATTGTAGATTTTTCGGTTGGGCCGAAAAATAACCAACCTTTGAACACTACCTTCGATAGTTTGACATTTACACAGACCTGTGATAACCTTTTTAACTGGGCGGCAGTATTGGATTTATGTTCCCCCCACCGAAGGAGGTCAATTCGAGAATAGGAGGTACAGAATTGTCTGAGGAGAAAAGGGTTAGAACGGTTTGTCACGGCTGTCATTCCCTCTGTGGAGTCTACGTTACTGTTAGAGATGGAGTAGCGGTAAAGATTGAAGGAGACCTAGAACATCCATATAGTCAAGGGATGATGTGTGCCAAAGGCTATGCTCAATTACAGCAGGCATATAATCCAGCTCGTCCCAAGTACCCGATAAAGCGGGTTGGTAAAAGGGGAGAGGGCAAATGGCAGAGGATATCCTGGGATGAAGCTCTAGGCACTATTGCTAGCAAATTCAATGAAGCTATCAAGGAGTACGGACCTCATTCCATTGCCCTTCATTCAGGAGGTAACACCAGGAGAGCAATACAGGCTATGTATGTTCTTGGGCACTCAATCGGTACAACTAGTATATGTTGGACTGATGCCCATTATTGCTGGGGACCATTTGCAGTAGCTGAGATGTTTACTCATGGGGCTTTGACCCTCATGGAAGTTATGGTTGATGCCGAAAACAGTAAGTGCATAGTGCTCTGGGGTGCTAACCCGTTTCATGCCTATCCAGCATCAGGACGAAAAGTACACCTGGGTCTACACAATGGTGCCAGGTTTATTGTTATTGACCCCAGGTTCACCGGTGGTGCCTCAAAGGCAGACGTATGGTTGCAGACTAGACCCGGGGTAGATGATGCTTTGGCACTAGGCTGGTTAAATGTAATCATAAACGAGGAGCTTTACGATAAAGAATTTGTGGATAAGTGGTGTGTTGGCTTTGATGCATTGAAAGAGCGGGTGCAGGAGTTCCCGCCAGAGAGGGTAGCTGAGCTCACGTGGCTCAAGGCTGAAGACATTGTAAGGGCTGCCAGGATGTACGCTACCGTCAAACCATCGGCCATATTTGCTAGCGCCGCCCTTGAAATGCAGAACAACGCAACTCAAGCGATAAGGGCAATAGCATGTTTGCCAGCAATCACCGGACAGATAGATATTAAGGGGGGTAACTTACAACCGCAGTTTCCGCGAGGTCACCTGCCTGGCTTCTTCTACTTTAGAAAACAATATCGGCCTCCCGATGAGATAGAGGAACAACGGATAGGAGCAAAGGAATTCCCGCTCCTGTGCGGGCCAAAGTCACCTTTTGGACCTATGCATCCTCCCAGCATGATTCAAGCCATGCTTACTGACGACCCATTTCCGATTAGGTGCTGGATGTTCTGTAACGATCCACTAATGAATTTACCGAACTCCAGAGATTGTTACGATGCATTCATGAGAGTGCCGTTTAGCGTGGCTTTGGACATAAACATGACGCCAAGTGCTGAGCTGTGTGACATAGTACTTCCTTCTGCTATGTGGCTTGAGATAGACGAAGTCACTGATCGCCAGTGCTGCGTCGTTAGACGGAATAAGGCTATAGAGCTGGTGGGAGAATGCAAGGATGAAATGTGGGTAGCCTTCGAGCTACTTAACAGGATGGGAGTGAAATGCTGGCTACCTGGAGTGGAGAGCGTTGACGATTATAATAACTTCCGGACAAGGGGAATGGGTATTGACTTTGAGGAATTAGGCAGAAGACATGTTATTACTTGCGCCCCGGAATACAAGAGGTATGAGCAATTTGGTAGTTTCAAGACACGCTCGGGGAAAGTAGAGCTGTATTCGGAGACATTCAAGGAGCACGGGTATGACCCATTACCCAACTATGTAGAACCGCCGGAAAGTCCTTTCAGCACCCCAGAACTATACAAGGAATATCCATTCGTGTTCGTTCCTTCGGGGACGCGTCTGCCTTATGTGCATTCTATGGGCCGGAACATTCCCTGGCTTCGCGAGTTAATTCCACACCCTGAAGTGGATATTCACCCGGAACCAGCTGAGAAGCTAGGAATCAAGGACGGTGACTGGGTTTGGATTGAAATACCGTCGTCCAAGGAGCGGATAAGGATGAAAGCCAGGCTTAGCCTGATGCTGGATCCTAGAGTTGTTCACCTTCAGTCACATTGGTGGTACCCGGAGAAACCGGGCCCAGACCATGGGCATTGGGATGTCAACATAAATAAGTTGATACACGCTAGACCCTGTGACCCGATAACAGGCGGTACTATCTTGACAGGTTCGCTTTGCAAAATTTATAAAGCCAAGGAGGACGAGCTATGACACGACTTGCTCTAGTAGTTGACGAAGAACGATGTGTTGGCTGCCAAAGCTGTGAGCTAGCTTGCAAGGCTGAAAATAATTTGCCAGTTGGTCCCAGATGGATGAAGGTAGATATGGTTATGAAGGAGGAAGATGGAAGACTGGTGGCGAGCTTCCCTCACACACGATGCACGCACTGTGTTAATGCCCCTTGTATAAAGGCCTGTCCCAACAAGGCCATAAGCAAGCGAGCAGACGGGATTGTGCTAATAGACCAGGAGCGGTGTAAAGGGGCCATGAAATGCGTCGAAGCATGTCCCTTTGGAGCTCCACAGTGGAACCCCGAGACGAAAAAAATGGGGATGTGTAACCTTTGTGTGCACCGTATTGATAAAGGTTTACTCCCAGCTTGTGTCGGCTTCTGTCCCTCCGGAACCCTAATTTTCGGCGACATTAAGTACTGTAATGAGGAATTGCGGAAACACCATGAAAGGAGAATGGCAGGTAAAGTCCCATTTCCATAATTAGTTCTCTGGAAATTGACCTTAAATGTTGAGGGGCTATCAATAATCAATAGCACTAAGCTAGGATAAGTTTGAGGAAGCTAGACAAGGTTGCTGTCAGTAGCAATGGCTCCAGTTAACCTAGGCTGAGTAGACCACTGGCTTACTTTAATGCTTTCTTGAGCAGGAAAGTTTAATTTTGTCTTTAAATGGTGTTGATTATATTTGAAAACATAACGCAAAGAACTACCTCCCCCTTACAATGGTTAACATTTAGCGCCTAACGCTCATCTATGAGAAGCTTCTTGACCCTGGTTAAACGTACCAACGTCCCTTGACTCACCAACTCTACTCTAGGTAACGTCATTGTGTTGCCTTCTACATTTGTTCTGATTATTGGATGGCTTAGTAATGCTCTATTTAGCGCCTTACGGGTATCCTCACTCTGCACAATAACCTCCACCTTAAGCAGGATGATATCCTTATCCTCTTCTTTACCAAGAGCTAATTGATAATCAATGACATCTGGAGCACCGAAAATAAGTTCATCAAACATTGCTGGGTATATTTCATCCCCTTTGCCTATTTTTACTATCGCTTCGAGCCTTCTAGTTATCTTGCCTATCTTTTTCAAGGTAGACGCTCCACACTCACAGGGACTACCAAAGACTTTAGAGATATCATGCGTTCGATATCTAATCAGAGGCATTGCTTCCCTAGTCAAAGTGGTAAAGACCAGCTCACCTTCCTCATCATTGCCCAGCACTTTACCGGTCTCAGGGTCTACTATCTCTACTAACAGGTCTGCTTCATTGAAGTGGTAACCATTGTGGGCATGACATTCTACAGCCACCCCCAGTCCCATTTCAGTCAGTCCATAGTGGGCGTGAACATCACAGTTCCAGGCATTCTGTAGCTGTCCTCTCATAGATTCAGATAGGTATTCAGAGGTGACGAATAACGCCTTGACACCTTTTCCTTTTAAATTGTGTTTGTGCCGGGTTTCTTGGGTAATGCGATACATACGCGGTACGGAGGTAAACAGGATGGTTGAGCGAGCCTCGTCTATCATCCTCAGCTGTTCCTCAGGGCTTGGGGTTGTGCCGGAAATTACTGGTATGCCACCCATTTTTCTTACCCCTTTGGACAGTAGGTCAGCCTGGTCATTTGGTCTGTTGCTGGGTAGTATTATCTGAACTACGTCACCCACGGTGGCAACCGTCCTCATCCCCACCCCCATGAAATCAGTCATCGTCTCCAAGTCTCCCTCGGTGAAGAATACTCTCTTTTGGGGACCTGTCGTGCCCGAGGAGGTGAAAGTGGTTATCCGGGCAATATCACCAAGCGAGACACAGGCAAATTGGTTAGGATGCTGTGCAAGGTCGGCAGGATTGGTGAAGGGAATGTTGGCTATGTCATCCAACGACCTTATATTGTCAACCTTTATGCCACTGTTATTGAATAATTCGTGGTAGAAAGCACTCTTGTCATAAGCATAGGACAGCATCTTCCTGAGTTTGAAAAGCTGATAAAGGTCTATATCAGCTTTTGTCACTAGGTCAATATTTTCTTTACCTATAAACTGCCGATACTCAGGGTCTTCCTTTGCTTTTTGCCTGATGATGTTGTGGAGCCACTGTTCTAGAAAAATAGTTTCCAAATAGCCCTCTCCTGCCTCTCTTGTTCTTATTTTGAGGCTCTTGCCCCTACCAAAGGAGTAGGATAAAGCCTCTCTCCACTAGTGCTAGTAAGATAATAGGCGCAGAAAGGTATTATTCTCCGGCCTGGGATAGCCACCTGACGACAGCACCCGCGAAGCTTATCCAAGTCAATACTCCATGCATCCTGAAAGGGCATGCAGGAGATAGTCAAGGAATAGTTTAACAATCGGCCATATAAGGTATCCTCAACGCCGGGTTGGTAGCTCTCTTGGAATTCCCAATGACGTCTCATAAAGCGGCGCGAGCTTTCCTCAGGAGTGATACCAGCACACTGACTACAAACCCTCCCCCGAGTCCGATTACTTATGCCTTGCAGTTTTCCCTCTCGGGTCAGAATGAAAAAGCTAGAAAAGGCACAGTGTGAATCATGGGCGTGGCGAGGGAGAAAGTCTTGCTCCTTGAGCTCACCATTGGTCTGAGATTCTAGGGCATCAATTACATCAGGGAGTGTTATCCGGTCTTCGTCTGGGGGTGAGGCAGGGTAACGACCAAGATAGGTCACAGGTTGGATGTGGATTCCTTTAACCGTAGGCATGTGGCTCTTGGCAAATTGAACGATGGCTCCCAGTTGATGGTTGTTAACCCCGGGGACGATAGTAGGCACTAAGACAACGGCGATTTTTTCCTGGGCACAATTATCCACTGCCTGCTTCTTAAGCTTAAAGAGAGCTACACCCCGAATCAAGCGGTAGACATCATCGCTTACCCCATCAAACTGTAAATAAATAGTGGTAGCGCCGCTTTCTTTGAGGCGTCTCAAATAACTTCGGTCTCGGGCTATCTTGATACCATTGGTATTAATCAGGATATGATGAAAGCCCATTTCTCGAGCCAGAGCGAGTAATTGGGGCAAATCATTGCGAACAGTAGGCTCACCACCACTAAGCTGGAGGGTGCTGACCCCCACTCCCTCCAAGACGCTCGCATATATGTCACGGATGACATCAATATTCGGCTCATATTCAACATTCTTATCTGAGCTGGCAAAGCAGACCGGGCATTTAAGGTTACACCTGAGGGTAACCTCTATTATCGTGGTACAGGCTCGTGTCCAGTGCTCAGGGCACAGCCCACAGTCATAGGGACAGCCCCTATCCACAGGGGTAAGACTACGAAGAGGGCCGGAAGCTCTCCCGCTGCCCTCAGCCCAATCTTGGTAGTGCTTAAGGTCTCGCCTCCAGATTAGGGTTCGAAAACTGCCATGTTCCAGGCAGCTCTTCTCTAAGTAAATTTTCCCGTTCTCAGCCACTTTCTCTGCCGGAATTCTTGTTAAGCATACCGGACATAGGCTTTCTGTATTTCCTATCACTTCTCTCATGGTTTTACTCCCGCTACCAAGGCATAGCCAAATTTATTTTGGTTAAACAGTTTTTCATGACTCTTGATAACTGCCTCAATCTGTTCTGTTTCTTCTCTATACAAGCACGACGCTGTAGACAATTTGTCAAGGAATCCCCTTAGCCCGCCAAACTTACTGCCTATTTGGAAAGCTATTCTTTTTGACTCCTCCGAGTGGTCTTCTATGTAAAGGTCCCCAAATCCAGCCTCCGTAAGGAGCTTAGCCTGCTCGCTCAACCGCCGGGCGGCGGCAAGACAGGGAACAATAGTGGTTTCGCGCTGAGCCTCTTTAGCGTCTCCTTCTCGGAGGAAGACATCGGTGAGGACAAACTTCCCTCCTCGCCTCAAAACTCGCCTAGCTTCGCTAGCAGCCTTTTCTTTTCTTGACATCAGGGTTAAGGAACATTCAGATACCACAACATCAAAGGTGGAATCAAGAAAGGGTAGATTTTCTCCATTACCCAATACGAAGCTTAGCTTATCAGTCAATCTTTCTTCTAGGAGTCTATCCTGGCAGAAGGCAATCATCCTGGGAGACAGGTCAATACCCACGACCTGGCAATGGTATTTCTGGGCTAAGAAGAAGATTGTTCTTCCGTTGCCACAGGGAGCATCTAGAACTCTGGAGTTGCTGCTCAGCTCAGCTACCTCAGCCACCCTTGCCGTAAGCTTTAACCCACCGGGGTGCAGGCTTTCACCCAGAACCTGGCTGAAGGGACAGGCATCACACAATTTGTCTAGCCCCATTTTACTTGCTTTCTATCATCTCCTCACCCGGAATTACTTCCTCCATCACTCTTTTTTCAAGTAAATAAGCTGTACCACACTTGGGACATTTTATCCCTTCAATTGGACCGGTCACGTCAAGGTAAGTCATTTCCACATCTCCCACCACCATTTCCTCTTTACATTTAAAACAATACCATTGTTCCATTCTATCCACCTGTCAGTCTAGACCTGTGGGCATATGCCGTCCTTACTAAGTAACCATCTTCTTCGATGGAATATTCCACATAGAAAGTGGCTAAGCCCATCTTTAACTTTGCCAGATACCTGTTTACCTCTGGCTGGTATAGCTTATCACCCTCAGTCTCAGCATGGTGTATTACCCTCTTCACCTCATTCTCTGATATAGACCTCTCCTTCAATAGCTGCTTTATCTCATCGCTCACCTGCAACTTTGTCTCTTCCCAAGACACATTAACACCTCCCTAGACTTTGTAATCCCCCTTGCAAACGAATGCCTCTTCTAAGATGTTGTCGCGAATCTTAAGGCGATTTTCCCCCATTTTTCGCCAATAGTGACTTAAGGCGAGCCTGATTATCCCTTCTTGCTGGCGGTTTCTTAGCCGACTGGTGCATATCCTTTTCCCAGTTGGGATTAAACAGGAGGTCGAGAACATGCAGACTAGGCTTATGGGGGGCAAAGGTCTCACGGCATGCAGCGCAGTAGGTAAGCATATCATGGTGAGCCTCTGCTACCCTTTCTTTGGTTATACGCATTACACGCACAAGATTAAGGGGCAGGATGAGACCTCCCACACCACAGCAAAGGGTAAGCTCTCTAGAATGTGTTAACTCCTCTATCTGGTAGCCAGCTAATTTAATTATCTCTCTGACATCATTATGTAACTTAGTTTCCCATCTAGCAGTACAGGAATCATGTAGAGAGAAGGTGCGACCACCATCTTGAGATGTTCGAGGAACCCCTGTTTCTAACAACACCTCATACACCGATTTCAGCTCAAAATTGGGAGTGGCACGCTTAAGATGCCGATAGCAATCGGGGCAAGGTGTAATTACCTCAGAGGCACCCAATTTATTCACCTCACTCTCCAGTCCTGCCACTACTTCCTGAGACCGAGAAAGCTCTCCTAGGTGGTGAGCTGGGGCACCACAGCATCTCAGGATAATGCCTGTGCCTGGCAGCTTTTCTCTAAGATAGTCCCAGGTAGCGATAACTAGGGAGGGAGAATATGCTGAGAGATTGCAGCCAGGGAAGAAAACCCTCTTACACTCAGTAGTATCCGGGTCAGGAAGTGATAAGGTGAAGGATGGAGAAAGAGCCCATTCCATCTCTTCTATGGCAGCTTTATGTCTGGAAAGCGGTCCTACTCCTTCTGCCACCAACCACTCACGGAGTGCCAAATTTAGCTCACCTATATTCAATCCCCTGGGGCAAGTCTTCTTGCACAGCTCACACAGGTTACATGAATACGGGAGTTCGGGCTTTTCCTTGAAATAATCTTTCGTCCTTGACAAAAGCATATGGAGCATCTTTCGCGGATTATAATTACTATCAACATTAGCAACCAAGCAGTTACCAGTGCATGTCCCACACTGAATGCAACAACTTATTGCCTCTCCAATCCGTTCCGTTATCTCATCTTCAAATTTTCGGTCTACCTTATTAATTAATATTCGTTCCAATTTCGATTAACCCCTCACTAAACCGCTGATAGGCTAAGATTTTCCTGCTGCAGTACTTAATCTCGCCCTGTTACCAACCTATTTCTTATCGCCAGAGCCTTTGCCCTGTGACAGGAGAACCAAGACCTCTGAAGCTGCTCCCTTTGCCTGAGTTACCGTATCAGAGATATCCTTGGGACTCTGGCAACATCCAGCGATAAAAATTCCGTCAATTGGTGTAGCTACCAGCTCAAGCTTGGCATCTTTCTCCATAAAGAAGCCATCTTCCCTTTGGCTAATAGAAAAGAGGTTAGCAACTTTGTCAGCATCTGCCCTTGGCGTAATAGCAGCACATAGGATAACCATATCCACCGGAACCTGTAGCATATCGCCTAACAGGGTATCCTCTACATAGACAATTAACTTCCCCTCCTCCTCCGCAACACCCTCAGTAATTCTAGCTACCTTGCCTCTTATGAAACTGGCACCCTTTTCCGAAATACGGTTATAGAATTCCTCATGTCCCTCACCAAAGCAACGCATATCAATATACATTTGATATACGCGGGCATTTGTTTTTTCCATAATTAGATGAGAGTACTTGAGGGCATACATACAGCATACCCGGGAGCAATATTCATGATAATTCTTATCCCGACTACCAACACAATGGATAATGGCTACGCTTTCCGGGGGTGTGCCATTTTTGACCAAAATCTCGCCACCGGTTGGCCCTGTAGCACTACATATTCGCTCAAATTCAAGGCTGGTGAGAATGTTATCGTACTTCTTGTAACCATATAACGGCATAACAGAGGGGTCAAAAAGATGATAGCCTGTAGCCAGAATGACTGCGCCCACGCTTATTTCAGCAATACGGTCAGCCTGCTGAAAATCTATGGCTTTCGGCTCACATATCTTCTTACAAGCCTCACAGGTTCCGTTTTGGAAATACAGGCAATGCTCACGGTCAATGGCGGGAATATTGGGTATCGCTTGGGAATATGGGATATAAATCGCCCTCCTCTTGCCTAATCCAATATCAAATTCTGAGTCAACCTCCTGCGGGCACTTATGTATACATAAGCCGCAGCCATTACATTTAGTCTCATCCACAAACCGTGGCCTTTGCTTTAACTTAACCATGAAATTGCCTACACGGCCTGAAACCCCTTCTACCTCACTATAAGTCATAAGTTCAATATTTGGATGACGAGTCACCGCAGTCATCTTTGGGGTGATAGCGTCTAAGGGGGAAACTAGGGTAGTGAAGAGCTTACTAAGCTGCATCACATGTCCGCCAATCCAGGGTTCTCTTTCCACGAGATAAACCTTATGCCCAGCCCCGGCGATGTCCAGAGCCGCCTGAATTCCAGCAATGCCACCACCGACGACAAGGCTATTTGGATTCATAGTAACCTCCTGTGAGCGTACAGAGTTTGTCAAATTCTGCACAGTTGAGTTATTCTGCATCTTTAATCCCATTTTAAAGTCCTGCGACCCGACTAGAGCACCTCCTGAACCAGCTCTGATATGTCCTTGATTTCAATAAGATTACCTTTGTCTAAAGTTAACACGCTATCTTCAAAATTTTGCATACAATAGGGGCAGGCAACAGCTAATATGCTAGCTCCTACCTCAAGGGCTTGCTCTACCCTTATTTCAGAGAACCTTTCCCCCTTTTTGGTCTCCATCCAAATTCTTCCTCCTCCCCCACCACAGCACAAACTATTTTCCCGAAAATCCGGTAGCTCAATCAGTTCCACGCCAGGTATACTCTCTAGAACTTGCCGAGGCTCATCGTAGATGCCGTTGTGACGTCCCAGATAACAGGGGTCGTGATAAGCAACCTTTTTATTTAATTCCTTGGTGAACTTCAGCTTTCCCTCCTTGATAGCTCCAGCTAAATATTGAGAAAAGTGTAAGACCTCAAAATTGCCCCCGAACTGGGGGTATTCGTTTTTAAAGGTACTA
>Ga0315289_10003756_pt1 | contig 22847 bp, 20 predicted proteins | sample YL17G11_40_MG_FD_203452 | JGI IMG/M metagenome (GOLD analysis project Ga0315289, IMG submission 203452) | Sediment microbial communities from Yellowstone Lake, YNP, Wyoming, USA - YL17G11_40 | ecosystem: Environmental > Aquatic > Freshwater > Lake > Sediment | place: USA: Wyoming | collected... | reverse complement strand
GCGGTTCCACCGCTGAATCTTGCTCATGCTGACCACGGGATTGCATGGGTTGATTAGAAGAAGCTTCACCCTCACCCCTTCTCCGCCCCTGACTTATCAAAGAAAATGCATTATCGCAGGTTTCTGCTCAAAACCTCTCCCTTTCGTCCCAGGGGCATCTACGAGAGGAAGGCGCCAAGCCAGGCTGCCGAATGATGTAGCTCCAGACGGCAGGGCAGGGCGAGCCCGTTCGGCACGTTGCAGGCTGCGCAACCAGGGAAGGGAACGTCACAAATCACGCGAAGCTTCAGATGGCCGAAGTTGGGAACAACAAGGCGCGAAAATCGGTCAAAACCGGCTACGAAGACGTCAGTAAAGGCAAGACGAGCCCACAGGATAATGAAATTCAAAGAGTCTGCAAAACCTTTATACGTGGGTTCGATTCCCACCCGCGCCTCCAACCTCTATCTTCAACCTGGCGACGAGAGGCCAGGTCCGGTACTCCATTCCGGCCAAGAATCAGCCACCGGCGGGTTCCCCACCGTCCGCCTCGCCTAGGCGGCAGCAACCCGAACACTCAAGGCGTAGCGGCGCTCCCACCAAAGAATGAGGTATCCAAAAAGCAGCGACTGGACCGCCACCTCCGGCAGGTGCACCAGGAAGAGTTCGACGCGCGGATCGGCCATATAAACGCAGGCTTCGATGAACCCGGAAATGCCGGCAATCGAGCCCACCAGCAGCATCAGCGAAGCGAGGACGAGGCCGCCCCAGCGGCCCATCTCCAACAGAGCCCGGCGCAGCGGGTACAACGCCACCGCATAGATGAAGCCGCGCAGGATTTGCGCCGGGAGCAGCCAGCGTTGGACGAACTCTCCGGTGGGATCATTCAGCCCCGGCACTTTTTCCGACCCGACCCAATATTTCTGCGCCACCAGCCAATACGAGATTCCTCCCACCACCATGTACGTCACGATGTGCACGCTCGTCAGGCGCACGGCGAACCCTAGGAACGACCACACGGATTTTGCTACTCTGCCCATGAGTGGGACCTCCTGAAGCACACTAAATCTCCTGACGCTTCAGCCGGGAGAAAAGTTGCGGCGAGGAAATCGCCGCGCGCCGAGGTAAACGAAGGGCCGACCTAGCGTCCGGTCCAGGCTTGATTGGCGGGAACATAGGCCACGCCGTAAACACTCTCGCCGGAGCCCGGCAACTCCTTGGCGTACATGATTCGGGCCGCGGCAAAGATATTGGCGCCCCCGGGAGAGTACGGAAGCGCCGCCTCAATCATCCAACCCTCGGCGTAATGCCGGCGGCTCTTGAAGCGAAAGCCGCCGCGCGATACGTTCTCGGTCACCACCACTTCCTCGCCGTACTGCGGGTCGCGGATGCACACGTTGACCTTCAGATCCAGGCGCACGTGCTTGCGGTCGTTCTTAGTGCGCAGGGGCGGAGAAGGGAGAAGCTCCGGGGCGGGCTTCGCCTCCGCGGGCAGCTCTTCGCCCGGTTGGAGGGTCGTTTCTTTCCAGACGCTAGTATCTGCGCATTTCTTGCAGGGCCGAGAGAGGTAATGATTCGCATCCAGGACTTCGGCCTCGAACTCGTGCAGGCAAACCAACTCGCGCGTGTGGCAGCGGACGCATTCCATCAACACCCGCCCCACCGCGGCCGCAGCTTCTCCTGCCCCCGGAAACTCGATCCCCCACAGGTCAATCTCCGGGTTCAAGAGCTCCACACCGTAACAGAAGGCGCCCTCGGGGCTGGTTCCAATCTGCCCCACGACGCGGGCGTCTGACTCCCGTCCCGTGGCGTGGCAACGGATGTTGATGTCCTGCTCAGGAACCAGCTTGCGCTGTAAACAGATCTTTGCTCCCTGCCGGCCCAGCACGATCGTGTGGGACTGCTCCAGGAACACGTCACCCATGCAGTCGGTTCCCGTGACCAGAATCGGGAGTTCGAGAGTAACGCGTTCGCTGCCCCGCGGTGCATGAGTCTCCATGAGACACCACCCTCCAACGGGAAGTTCGGTTTTGCCTGCCAGAGCGCGTCACCAGAAACGCTCCCTCGTGGTGGGCTAGCCCCAGAGCAAAGCCTCTTCGTCCCACCCCGGCACGTCCCCGGCGGCGCCCTCGCAGCGGGTCCGCGCCCACCCTTACTACCTGGATACGATTCCCCTCCCGTCCTAGTGTCGGGACATACCATAACTCGCCCTCCCGCACCTGGCAAGGGCATCTCCCCACAAGCCATTCCCGGTGGCTGCAAACCCGCAGCCGCCGCGCGCCCCGCCGCTCGATTCGCACGCCCGTAGGTGATCCGCGGGCTGCACGCCGTGGCTGCGCAGTGTGCCTGCCACGACCTATGATATGCGCTCGCGGCTGCGGCGTTTCGCTACTCATGCAGTTAATAGCTATCGCTATAGTATGCTCTTCGCGTGCTTGGCGAGGGTTGCCAACGACCCGCCCTCCGGCATAAACTGAAGAGCGGTTCTAATGTCCCTACGTTCCGGAGAAAGCGTATGGTGGCCGAAAAGCGGCGCTCCGACCGTCTGATGCTGACCATTCCTTTGGAGGTTCGCGGAGTTGACGCGAAGGGCAACCCCTTTAGGGACGAAGCGCGCACGATTACCCTCAACCGGCATGGGGCGAGGGTTCAAATCACGCGCCCGCTGCGCATCGGTCAAACCATCGTGATGATGAACCTCGTGGGCCGACGTGAAACCGAGTTCCGCGTGGTGGGGCCCGTCTCCCCCATCACCGAACAGGGGGGCGAGTGGGGCGTGGAGTGTGTGGATCTGAAGGAGAACATTTGGGGAATCCAGTTTCCCCCCGCGCCGGAGACGGAGGACGCGGACTCGAAAGCACTGCTGGAATGCCGGAATTGCCATGCCGTGGCCCTGATGCGGCTGTCGCTGGTGGAAGTGGAAGTCTTGGAGACCTCGGGCATCCTTTCGCGGCCCTGCCTGACGTGTGAGGAGGTCACGTCGTGGGGATACGCAGAAAAGGTAGTGGCGATGGAACCCCCTGGCGAGGCTGCCACGGCAGCGAAAGAGCCGCCCGCCGCCAAGGGCGCCGAGCAGCGGCGGCACCACCGCGTCTCCCTGCAACTTCCGGTCTTGATTCGTGACTATTATGGGGGCGTCGAAATCACGAAGAGCGAGAACATCTCTAAAGGCGGATTCTGCTTCGTCAGCGAAAAGAACTACCACCTGGGCGACGGGGTGCTGGTCGTCTGCCCTTACAACCCCTCCAGCCAAAATATCGAAATGCGCGCCAAGATCGTGCGCCTGCGGGCGGTGGAGGGAACCAACCGCAAGGTTTACGGCGTGCGCTACGACTCGCAAAGCGCATAGTGCCCTGCTTGCCCTTCCTCTCCCTGGCTCGCTGCCCTAGAGCACATAATCTCGCAAGGCATCCCTGCCGGGGTTGAGGCGGAGATTCGATTTGCGCCGGGGCCTGCTGAAGGTCAGGCGGCGCTGGCCACTGCCTTGTCCTTCGAGAAACAGCGCGCGGCTATCTGCTCCATCTCGCGCGCCGTGGAGGCATGCTCGGGATAGTTGACCATCTGAATCTCCGCCGTGAAACGACTGCTGACGCCCGCGGCGTCTATCAGCCCTTCACGCAAGCGTTCCGCAACGTGCTGCGCATCGGCGCCACGCACGCCGGGCAGCACGACAGCAAAAACCCCAGGCTGAAAAAGGAAAATCGAGTCCTCCCCACGCAACTTGCGGATCAGCACCTTGGCCACGTCGCCCTGCGCCGCAGCCGCCGCCTCCGGCCCGGCAACCTCGCGCGCAAGCCGCAGAACCACCAGCAACAGCGAAAGCGCTTGCTGGGTGTTGGCCGCGCGCCGAAATTCCATTGCCAGCCGGTCCTGAAAATGGCTGAACCCGGGCAAAGAACCCAGCAGATCCGTGCTGGCCTGCTGCACGATGCGGACCTTCAGTTGTTGCTCTTCCGCCAACTGCTTGCGCAGTCGGCGAATGACCAGTTGCCGGTCGAGCAGGTAGACTTCCAGCAGAAAACAGAGGATGCAGAAGCCCACAAAGCTGCGGCGGAGAATGACCCCGCCCGGCCCCTCGGAGGTGGAGAAGACCGTCGGGTACATCAGTAAGGCCATGCCGGCCGTCAGAATGAAGATGCTCACCATGGCTAGCATCCACAATTGCCAGTCGCGGTCCTCAAGCGTCGCGGCATCAATCCTGTCAAACATCCGCATGGTCGAGACCCTCCCGGAAGCCGACTCCTCCCCTTGCCATGGCCCCCCTTGTTTCTATCGGACGAAGCGGTGGGACACCTTAAGAGATTCCACGCCTGAGGACATGATTGTGGCAACGGGCCGACTCCGCATACAATCCACCTTTGGCCTGGGCCCTGGATTGGTCGCCAGCCACCCCGGCTCGGAGAGGAGGAGCAAGCGATGATCTCGTCTTTCCGCAAGGCATGGCTACCACAAGGGCTCGCCCTTTGCGCCTTCCTGCTAGGAATGCCCCTCGGCACTCCGGCCCGACGGGCGCCGGAACTCCCCAACGCGCCTTCCGCCCCCGCAGCGGACACCAGCCTGCCCGCCCCGGGGGCACAATTGCCGGAGTCTCAGCCCGCGGAGGAGACCGCGTTGCCCCCCGCTCTCACCCGCAAGCAAAAGAAAGAGCTCCTCAAGCAGAATTTCGAGAAGATGAAACGCGACGCCGACGAGCTGGCCACGCTCGCCAAAGCCCTCCAGGAGGAACTCGCCAAGTCCAACGAGAATGTCCTCTCCTTCCAGGTCGTGACTAAAGCGGAAAAGATTGAGAAGTTGGCCAAGCGCATCAAGAGCACCGCGCGCGGGTTCTAGGCAGAAGGCAGGAGGCAGAAGTCAGGAGTCAGCGGCCCTTCCGGCTGACTTTCAACTTCTAACTTTAGACTTTCAACTTTCGACTTTCGACTCCCTCAAATAAACAACGGCGCGAGCACCAGCGTGATCGTCGAGAGCATTTTGATGAGCACGTGCAAGGACGGCCCGGCGGTGTCCTTGAACGGGTCGCCGACCGTATCGCCCACCACGGCGGCCTTGTGGGCCTCGGAGCGCTTCCCGCCGAGCTGGCCGGTTTCAATCCACTTCTTGGCGTTGTCCCAGGCGCCGCCGCCGTTATTCATGAGCGTGGCGAGCAGAATCCCGCTGATGGTGCCCACCATCAGCAGCGCCGCCACCGACTCCGCGCCGATGCCCCGGCCGAAGGTTCCCTGGAAGTAGCGGAAGGAGAAGCCCACGGCGGCGGGCATGCCGATAGCGAGCAAGCCCGGCACGACCATCGCCTTGAGCGAGCCGATGGTGACGATATCCACGCAGGTGCCATAATCGGGCTTCGCGGTGCCCGCCATGATGCCGGGATTCTCACGGAACTGCCGCCGCACTTCCTCGATGACGCAGAAGGCCGCCCGGCCCACCGCCTTGATGGCGAAGGAGCTGAAGAGGAAGACCAGCATCGCGCCCAGCAGCGCCGCGACGAAGACCGGCACCTTGCCGATGTCCACCGTACCCAGATAGCCGGGGAGCAATTCTTTCACGCGATCGATGTAAGCATTGAAGAGCAGGAAGGCCGCGAGCGCCGCGCTGCCGATGGCGTAGCCCTTGGTCAAGGCTTTGGTGGTGTTGCCGACAGCATCCAGGCGGTCGGTCTTGACGCGCACTTCCACCGGCGCCTTCGACATCTCGATGATGCCGCCGGCGTTGTCGGTGATGGGCCCGAAGGTGTCCATGGCCAGGATGTACGCGGCGGTCGAGAGCATACCCATGGTGGCAATGGCGGTGCCGTAGATGCCGCCCTCGGCCCGACCGCCCACGGCCAGATAACCGAAGTAGTAACTCACGAGGAGCGCGCCGGAAATCACCAGCACCGGAATCGCCGTGCACTCCAGCGCCACGGCAAAGCCCGTGATGATGTTCGTGGCCGGGCCGGTCCTCGAGGCCTCGGCGATGGAGCGCACCGGCCGGTACTTGTACTCGGTATAATATTGGGTAATCCACACAAAGGCATAACTCGTCAGAATACCGACGACGCCCGCCCCAAACAGCCACAGGTTGTTGCCGAGCATGATGCGCACGGCCACGTAGAAGCCCACCATGGCCAGGATGGTGGTGACCAGATAGCCGATGTTCAGGGCGCGCATGGGGTCCTTGTCCTCGTCGGTGCGCACCACCAGAATGCCGACAATGCTGGCAATCAGACCGAAAGCACGAGCCATCAGGGGAAACAGGATGCCCAGCAGGCCGAATTCGGTGTACAGCGTCACGCCAATAATCATGGCGCCGATGTTTTCCGCCGCCGTGGACTCGAACAGGTCGGCGCCACGGCCCGCGCAGTCGCCTACGTTGTCACCCACCAGGTCGGCAATCACCGCGGGATTGCGCGGGTCGTCTTCGGGAATGCCCGCTTCGACCTTCCCCACCAGGTCGGCGCCGACGTCGGCCGCCTTGGTGTATATCCCGCCGCCGAGCTGCGCGAAGAGCGCTACGAGGCTCGCCCCAAAACCGAAGCCGACAATCTCCGCCGGGACGTGCTGCGGGTCAGTGAGCCCACCATAGGCCCAGAAAAGTCCGCCGACGCCGAGCAGCGACAAAGCCACCACGCTCAGGCCGGAAACCGCGCCGCCCCGCAGCGCCAGTTGCAGCGCTCGGTTCAGGCTGGTGCGTGAGGCGCTGGCCACGCGGATGTTGGCTCGAATCGAAACGAACATGCCGATGAAGCCGGCGAGACCGGAGCAAATGGCTCCCGTCAGGAAACCAATCGTCGTCTTCCAGGCCAGGGCGTGCTCGCCGCGGAGCGTGTAAAGTCCAAAGATAATCAGCGCCCCCAGGCCCGCCATCATGTAGATGGTCTTGTACTGGCGGCGGAGAAAGGCTTCCGCGCCTTCCTTGATGGCGCTGGCGATGACCTGCATCTCTGCGGTGCCCGTGTCAGCCTTGAGCACTTGACGGGCAAGAAGGAAGGCAACAATCAGAGAAAACACACTAATAAGAAGAATAACAGGAAGGTAAAGGTACATTGAATCTCCTCCGCACCAATCTCGCTTTCGTACCCCCGAGGCGGGTTAGGTCGGGTGCGCCGACATAAAGTCTTCGGGAGGGCTTGCAGACGCGTCCTCGTTAAGCAAGCCCTTATAACACACGCCAAAAATGGGCGTCAAGGAGAGAACACCGGGACAGGAAAACCGGACAGGACGCTCACCAAGCTTGGGCCGGACGCTCCTGTCTTCCCGAGACTCACGGGCATGCCGCCCTTGCGAGCGGCTCTCAGTTGAGGCCGCAGACCCCTTGTAGGTGGAGGAGTCCCAGCATCAAGGCCCCGGCCCGCGTTGACCGCCGTCGCACGGCTGTGATATCAAGGCCGCACTGGTGCCGTTCCAACTCAATGGGGCCAGACTCTGATGCCAAGGCCTTTGTACATTGGTTGGGGTCGCTGTTCGCAGAAATAGCTCCAAGTAGTTGGAACGGCACTGGCTTCACTGGGGAGCGGAATGGTTGAGAAGCCAAAAGTGTTCGTCACCAGGCCACTGCCCGCGGCCACACTGGAACTGCTTGCCAGCCGGTGCGAGGTGCACCTGTATCCGGAGGACACTGCGCTCGAGCCGGCGGAGCTGGGTGAGCACTGCCGCGACGCAGAGGGCCTGCTCGTGGTCGGTGTCCGTGTGAACGCGGAAGTCCTGAGGCAAGCCCCGAGCCTGAAAGTGGTCGCCAACTGCGGCGTCGGCTACGACAACATCGACGTGGCGGCTTGCACCGCGCGCCGGATTGTGGTCACGAACACTCCCGATGTGCTCACAGATACGACGGCAGACCTGGCCTTCGCGCTGCTGACGGCTGTGGCGCGGCGCGTGGTGGAGGGCGACCGCTTCGTCCGCGAGGGCCGCTGGCAACGCTGGGAATGGGGCAGGCTGTGGGGGGCCGACATCCACCACCAGACGTTGGGCCTCTACGGCTTCGGGCGCATCGGCCAGGCCGTGGGTAGACGCGGCCGGGGATTCGCGATGCGGCTTATCTACCACGATGCGCTGCGGGCTTCGGACGTCATCGAGCGAGAGCTGGGAGCCGAATATGTGGACCGCGACAGGTTGCTGCGCGAAGCAGACTTCCTCAGCTTGCACGTTCCGCTGACCCCGGAAACCTGTCACCTGATCGGCGCGCGCTCGCTCAGGCTGATGAAGCCTACGGCTTTCCTCATCAACACCGCTCGCGGCCAAGTGGTCGATGAAGAAGCTCTCGTGCACGCTTTGAAGTCACACCAGATTGCAGGCGCGGGTCTGGACGTCTTCGAGCACGAGCCGCACCTGCACCCAGAACTGGCGAAACTCGACAACGTCATCCTGCTGCCGCACCTCGGCAGCGCCACCGCCGAGACCCGCTTGAAGATGGCGCTGCTCGCCGCCGAGAATCTGCTCGCCGCCCTCGAGGGCCGCCGGCCACCGAACATCGTCAACCCCGAAGTGTACATGTGACTCGTGGCTTCCGGGTTTCGACGTTCAACGTTTGCCTTTTGGCTTGTCTCCACCCTTGCGTTTCCTGCGCCTGTTCCCAATAATGAAGGCATGCTGACACGCGACAACGTTCGTCTGACGCTGGAAGGCGCGCGCACGATTCTGGCCGCCGCGGAAAGCAAAGCACGGGAGATCAAGGTGCCGCAGAACATTGCCATCGTGGATGACGGCGGCCACCTGCTGGTGTTTGCGCGCATGGACGGCGTCAAGCTGTCCTCGATCGAAGTGGCCATTACCAAGGCTGTCTCCGCGGCCCTGCGTCGCGCACCCACCGGGCCGTCGCCGGCGAACGAACCGAGTGTCATGCTCTCGCTCGGACTCTCGCTCGCCACGGACGGCAAACTCACCTGCATTCGCGGCGGCCTGCCTCTGTTTGTCGGCAGCCAATGCGTGGGCGGCATTGGCGTGAGTGGGGGCACGGAAGAAGAGGACGTGCAGGTGGCGCAGGCGGGCGTTGAGGCGCTCGCAAAATTCTCATAATGGGAAGCCACAGCGACCCGACCATGGTTGCGAGACCCACCTACGCGAGTGGCAAGCGGCTCGCCGAACAGATCTTTCTCGACGCGCTGGCGGCCATTGACGTCCGCTACGCCATGCTCCAGAAGCTCAAGCGAGAAGGCGACGCTCTGGTAGCCGACGGCGTTTCGATTCCGCTTTGGCGGCCGCCTCGCGTGCTGGCCTTTGGCAAAGCCGCCAACCGCATGGCTGCGGCTCTAAACGAAATCCTTAGTGGCCAAGTGCAAGGCGGCGTGATCGTCAGCCCCGCCGAGCCCCCGAAGAAGCTCGAACGCTTCCGTTATTTTGTGGGAGGCCATCCTTATCCCAATGCAGGAAGCTTCGAGGGCGCCGAGGCCGCTCTGGAACTTGTCTCCGGCCTTACGCCGGACGACCTCGTCATTTTCCTGGTATCAGGCGGCGGCTCTGCGCTATTTGAAAAGCCGATTGACCCGGCCATCAGCCTAACGGACCTTATCAAATTCAACCGCGTGCTCGTGGGCTGCGGGCTGCCCATCGAGCAAATCAATATTCTGCGTAAACACCTGTCGGCAGTGAAGGGCGGTCGTCTCGCCGGGCGCGCTCATCCGGCACGCCAGCTCACCATTTTCATTTCCGATGTGCCGGATCTCCGGCCCTCGATGGTGGCCTCGGGGCCTACGAGGCCCGATGAATCCACGGTCGAGCAGTGCTATGCCTTGGCCGAGCAGCACGACCTGATTTCGAAATTCCCGCCGGGCATCCGCAGGCACTTTGAGCAGCGGACGATGGGGGAAACCCCCAAGCCCGGCGACGCGTCGTTTGCCAACTCGCACTATTTCTGCCTGCTCTCGAACCGGGATGCCGTGGAGGCGGCGCAGGCTGCGGCAGAGAAACTGGGGTTCGTGTGCGCCGTGGATACGAACGTCTGGGACGCCGACTTCCGGCAGGTCGCTGACGCCAACTTGGCGTCGCTCCAGGCGTTGGCTGCGGCCCATCCTGGCGAACCCGTTTGCCTTGTGGTCGGCGGAGAGGTCACTTGCCCCGTCACCGGCCCTGGGACGGGCGGGCGGAACCAAACATTCGTTCTGTACGCAGCGCAGAAAATCGCGGGGCAAAAGCGTGTCGTTCTGAGCGCCGGCACCGACGGCCGCGACGGTAACAGCCCCACCAGTGGCGCCCTCGCTGATGGCCAGACGATCTCCCGCGCCCGGGCGCTGGGGCTCGATCCCGGACAGTACCTGGCCGAAAGCGATTCGTATCATTTCTTCCGCAGTCTCGGCGATACGCTCGACATCGGCTTCACCGACAACAATGTCCGCGATGTACGACTCTGGCTGGACTTTGGTTCGTAGCGCACCGTCCCTCTTTCAACGGTGGGGCGGTTAAACAAAGTCAAAAGGCCGCAAGGTTGAAGAACGAACCTTGCGCTACACGGAGCTAAATCATGCCGCAATCCATCAGTTTCATCGGCCTGGGAATCATGGGCCAGCCCATGGCGCTTAACCTGGTGAAGGCAGGCTTCCCGGTGACGGTCTTCAATCGTACGCGCCGCAAGGCGGAGCCGCTGGAGCGGGCTGGGGCACGCGTGGCCTCCAGTCCTGCCGAGGCTGCGCGCGACGCTGACGTCATCATTTCTATCGTCAGCGACACCGCCGCCATGGAAGAGGTCGTCTGCGGGAAGGACGGAATCCTGGAGGCCATCCGCTCCGGCGCTGTCCTGATCGACTCGAGCACCATCAGCCCCACGGTCAGCCGGCGCCTGGCCTGCCAACTCGCCGCGAAAGGCGCCAGTATGCTCGATGCCCCGGTCACCGGCAGCAAGCACGGCGCCGAAAAGGGTGAACTGACCTTTATGATTGGCGGCGAGCGTGAGGTGATGGAGCGCGTCCTGCCGGTACTGAAGGTTCTGGGGAAGAGGCACATCTACTGCGGCGAGCACGGGTTGGGTTTGGCAGCGAAGCTCGCCATGAATTGCATCCTTGCCACCACGGTCGAGATTTTCTCCGAGGGCTTCGTGCTGGCCACCAAGGCCGGCGTGCCGCCGGAGACCTTGCTCGAAATCATGCAGTCGAGCCTGGCACGTGCGGCCATCGTCGATTTTAAGGCCCCGTTCGTCTTCAAGGGTGACTTCACTCCCTACTTTCCTCTCAAGCTCATGCACAAGGATCTGGAGCTGGCGATGGAGGCCGCCTACGCGCAGAATGTACCGATGCCCGCCACGGCGGCGGTCAAGGAAGTCTACGCCGGGGCAAAGGCGCAAGGCCAGGGCGACCGGGACTACGCCGCCGTAATCACCTTTCTCGAAGAGCTGGCGGGAATCCAGGTGCGGGTGGCGCCTGCCCCGTGAACTAAGGCAGTAGGCAGCGAGCGCATTTTGCGAGTCCCGGCGGAGCCGGGATAGGCAGAAGGCGTGAGGCAGCAGATGGAAGGCGGTCGGCAGGACGCGTGGTGCAGAAGCGAACGGGCTTATCACTTTCAGCGCTGGACGTTTGGATTTAGACTGTTGACTGTGAACTGCGGACTATCAACTCGCCGGACGACGCTGCCATGATGCTGTATTTGATCTGGCAATGCCTCAAATGCGGTTATGCGCTCGTGGCTAAAGATCCTCCCGCCAAGTGCCCCGACTGCGGCGCACCGCGCGAGGAATTTGTGCTCATTGAAGAAGATTAATACCTCAGGGTGGCCCGGCAACCGCAGTTCCTCCGCTGCCCTCGCCCCCGACCTTTGAGCTCCGTTTCACGTCCGACGATTCTCACGCGCATGCCTCTCGCGAATTGTCTTGGCGCGGGCTTTCATCTCCTTGGCCTCGGCTCCACGACCGGCCTTCTTGAGCAGGGCTGCGTAGTTGGCCAGCACCGTGGCAACTCTCTGCGGCGGCCCTGCGGCTTTTTCGAGAATCTCCAGCGATCGCTTGTACAGCGGCTCCGCGTCAGAGTACTTCCCTCGAGCCTGGTAAAGCAGCGCCAGGTTGTTGAGGCTGGTGGCCACGTCGAGATGTTCCGGCCCCAGCGCTTTTTCGCGGATGGCCAACGCGCGCTGGAAAAGCGGTTCCGCGTCGCGGTAGTTGGCCTGGGCGTAGTAAAGCGTCGCCAGGTTGTTGAGGCTGGTGGCGACATCAGGGTGCTGCGGCCCGAGGATCTTTTCCCCGGCAGCCACTGTCCTTCGGTAGATCATCTCGGCCTCGAGCCAGCGGCGCTGGGCGGTGTAGAGCGTTGCCAGATTGTCCAGGGTCGTGATCGTGTCAGGGTGCTGTGAGCCCAGCACCTTCTGGCGAATCTCCAGCGAACGGAGGTAGAGCGACTCAGCCTCCTTGCGTTTACGTTGATCGCTATACAGTTCCGCCAGGTTGCCGAGGCTTTGAGCCACGTCGGGATGTTCCGGCCGCAAGGCTTTCTCCCGCATCGCCAGCGCCCGACGGTGGAGGGATTCAGCCTCCTTGTACCTACCCTGAGCCTTGTAGAGCACCGCGAGATTATTGAGGGCGGTGGCGACAGCCGGGTGCTCTGGCCCCAGAGTCTTTTCTCGAATCGCGAGCGCCTGCCGGTAAAGCCCCTCGGCTTCGGCGTACTTGCCCTGGATCTTGTACAGCAACGCCAGGTTATTGAGGCCCGTCGCCACGTTGGGGTGCTCCAGTCCCAAGCTCTTCTGCCAGATCTTCAACGAGCGGGCAAAGAGCGGCTCGGCCTCTTTGTATTTGCCCTGCGCGCGGAAGAGCACGGCCAGGTTGTTGAGGCTTCCGGCGACCTCCGGGTGCTCGGGCCCCAGGAGTCTCTCGCGGATCTCCAAAGCCTGCCGGTAAAGTGGCTCCGCTTTGGTGAACTTGCCCTGAGCCCTGTAAACCAGTCCAAGTTGGTTGAGCGCGGTACCCAGTCGAGGATCGTCAGGGCCGAAGTTCCTGGCCTGTTCCAGGGTGGCGAGCGATAGCTTCTCCGCTTCCGCGTAATGGCCTTGCTCGTGGGCTTTCACGGCCTCGGCATAGACCTTCTCCCACGGGCTGTCTTGGCCGTATGCCGTCTCGACCAGAGGGGATGCCGTGGCCAGCAACAGGAGGCCGACGGAAGGCCAGCGGCTGTGGGGGGCGTTCATCTCACCACGCTCGCTCTGTTCTGTACAATGCCCGGCGGCCGCCTGGACTCCATTCAAGCCCCCGTACGCCGGCGTTAGTAAGTTCCCTTGGCGTAGCCGCCGTCCACCAGGATGGATTGGCCGGTGATGTAGCTGGCACATTCGGAGGCCAGGAAGACCACCAGATTGGCGAACTCTTCCGGCTGGCCCAAGCGCTGGAGTGGAACCTGCGCGGCCCAGCGCGCGCGGACCTGCTCGGGCTCGACACCCTGCGCCGCCGCAAGCTTGGCTGCCAACTCGTCCAGCCTTGCCGTCTGCGTGTAGCCCGGGCAAACGTTATTGACCAGCACGTTGTCCTTCCCGTACTCGTTCGCGAGACTTTTCACCAACCCGCTCACCGCCGAGCGCACGGCATTCGAGAGAATTAGGCCTTCCACCGGCTGCTTCACGGCCACCGAAGTGATGGTGATGAACCGGCCCCATTTCTGCTTCTGCATCAGGGGAAGCACCTCGCGGGCGAAATAGAGTGTGCTCATCAAGTTCAGGTTTACGGCTGCCTCCCAGTCCTCCACTGTCGTATCGGAGAAGGGCTTGGCAGGTGGCCCGCCGGCATTGGTCACGCAGATATCCACGCGGCTGAACCGCTTGACCGTCTCGCCGACGAAGCTGCGGACTTGATCGTAATCGGTCACATCCACCGGCTGCGCCAGAACCTCAGCGCCGGTCGCACGGCGGATCTCTTCGGCCGTCGCATGCAGCGTGGCTTCCGTCCGCGCGCAGATGGCCAGCTTCGCGCCTTCCCTGGCCAGCCCCATCGCCACCGCTTTCCCCAATCCCTGGCTGGAGGCCGCCACAATGGCGACCCGGTTCTTCAATCCTAGATCCATGTTTTCCCCCGGTGCTCCGCAGAAGAGCCGCAGCGTTAAAGAGCGAACGCTACGCCACCTTGCTCTCGCGGGAGCGCGAAGCGCTCCCCTACCATGGACGTCAACCGGCGCCCACCGAGCGCCGCTAAAGCGCGCGGGAGGGCAGCCTGCCCCGGCGAAGTCGGGGGGCCCTCCTCTACCGCCGCAGATAATCGTCCTTGCCCGTCAGCCAATCGAGGCGAATAGGGCTGAAGACATCGAGACCGAAGAAGTCTTCCACCGCCACCGCGCTGTGCGGGACGTGGGAGGGAATAAGCAGCACCTCGCCCTTGCGCACGACGATTTCTTTCCCTTCCAGCTCGAACTTCAGCGCGCCCTCCAGAACATAGGAGAGTTGTTCGCTCTCGTGTTGATGTAGGGGCACCACGCCACCCTTGGCGATGAAAATCTGGGCCAGCATGGCCTTCTCGCCGGAAATTATCTTGCGCGACATCTTTTCGTTCAGCACTTCTTTCTTGACGTTCTCCCAGGAAAGATGCTGCATCTTTTCCCCTTCCTTCTCCCAGTTTTCCCCGCGGTGCCGTTATTTTACACTTGGGCCCGGACAAGCGGGGGTAAAATAGGCGCCGGGGTTTTTCCTCTGGCAATTGTCACCGTCCTGTTGTATTTAATTGTCGCGTCGGTCGAAGAGCGGGAACTCCAGGAGCAGGATGGTGCTGACTATGAAGTCTGCATCCCGGAGGTTCCGCGCTTTGTGCCCCGACGGCGGCGGAGGAATGTACCCCAGGAGTTATCCTAGCCCGGAGGTTCCCATGCGCAGGCTTCTTCTTACTGTGCTGACCCTAGGTTTCTTGGCGGCCGGTCCCCTCATGGCACAACAGGTCTGTCCGGGATACTCCATTGTGGTCAACACCCCGGAAGACGAGCTGACCCTCGCGTATAACGGGGCCGAGAACCCGCAGGAGCAGGTCGCGGCCCTGGACAAGTTCGTGCAGGAGTACCCTGATTCCAAGTTCATGCCCTGTGCGCGCGAGTACTACACGATGGCGTACCTGAAGCTCAACGACTTCGACAAAGTCATCGAGAACGGCGAAAAGGGGCTGGCCGAGCATCCGGACTTGATGCTGATCATGAACATCACCAAAGCCTATGTGGCCAGCGGCAAGGTCAGCGACCCCGCCTTCGAGACGGCCTTCAAAGCTCCGGAGCAGATGAAAGCCGAAAGCTCGCCCAGCAGGCCAACCGGCATGAGCGAAGAGGAATGGAAGAAGATCCTGGAAGAAGCCACCAGCCAGGCGAAAGAGTGGGACGCCTATATGGAGTATGCCTTCTTCCAGCTTCTGCAGCGCGAGCCGGATGCCAAGAAGCGTGTGCAGTGGCTTGACCGCTTCGTGCAGGCCTATCCGGAAAGTCCTAATACCGGCAAAATCAACCTGCAGTACTTCCTCGCCTACCAGATGGTGAACGACGCCGCCAAGGCTACGGAGTACGGCGAAAAAGCGGTGGGCGCCGACCCGGCGAACTTGGAAATTCTCAATGCCGTCGCCGACTACTACGCAGCCACCCTCCAGACCAACCTGGAAAAGGCCGAGCAATATGCCAAGAAAGTCATCGATCTCGCACCGGCTGTAAAGCCTGAGGGGATGTCGGAGGATCAGCTCAAGGCTTATCGCGACAACCACCTGGGGCTGGCCCATGCAACTCTGGGCTATGTTGCCTTCGTGGCAGGCAGCAAAACTCATAAGGTCGCGCCGGCGATCCAAGAATTCAAGACGGCCGTTGACCTCCTGGGCGGGAACCCGGTGTATCAAGGCCGAACACTCTTCTACCTGGGCTGGGCCTATGAAGTGCTCGCGCCAGCCAACCATAAACTGTCTGCCGAGGCGTTGACCCGAGCCGCAAGCATCGCCAGCCCCTGGCAGGGCCAAGCTCAGGAGCTTCTGGGCAAGGTCAAGAAGGCAATGGGACAATAGTGAAGAGCAGTGGGCAGTAAGCAGGAGGCAGAAGGCAGGTTCGGTACGGGCTGCGTTCGCAGGCCTTCCTCAATTCACTGTTGCGCGTCCCTCGTTTGACCCGCGGTTAGACGCCGCTTCCATATCAGGTACACCGGAACGCCCAGCGCCACAATCAAGCTGCCGATACCGGACTCCACGGGCTTCTCCACCAGTGTGTTGACAATGAACCACGTGGAGGTAAGCACAAAGACAATCGGTACCACCGGGTAGCCGAAAACCCGATAGGGACGCGGCAGGTCGGGCCTCTTGCGCCGCAGGATGATGACAGCAAAACCGGCGAGGCCGTTAAACACCCAGGCGGCAAAAATCACGTAGGTAAAAAGTTGCTCATAGGTCCCCATGGCCACCACCAGGACCGCCCAGAGTCCCTGGACGATGAGGGCGACGTGAGGCGTGCGGAAGCGCGGATGTACAGCGGCGCACCAGCGGAAGAACAAACCATCCTGGGCCATGGCATAGTAAACCCGCGGGGCTGCCAGGATGCTGCCGTTCAGACTCCCTAAGGTGCAGATGATGATGGCCAGAGAGACCATATAGGAGCCGGCGCGGCCGAAGATGCGGACCGCCGCATCGGCAGCCACCCGGGGCGATTGAGCAATCTCCGGGAGCGTCAACACGTGGTAGTAAACCAGGTTGAGCCCGAGGTAAATCACGACGACGCCCCCGGTCCCCAGGATGAGCGCCAGCGGCAGGTTGCGCTCCGGGCGCTTCACCTCTGCGGCGGCGAAGGTGCATGTGTTCCAACCGTCGTAAGCCCAGAGTGCCGCCACCATGGCCACGCCGAATGGGGCAAGGAAGCCGGCGCCTCGCGGAGCAGGCAGGGAGGGCACTCCTTTCGGCGGGCCAGCTACCAACACATACCCCAGAATGATAAGCGCCGCTATCGCGCCGACCTTCAGCCCCGTCAAAAGCGATTGAACCCTTCCTCCCTCTCGCACCCCGCGGTAATTAATGGCTGTGAACAACACGATGGAGGCTGCCGCCGCGGCTTTCTGCTGCCAAGGCGAGAGTGGAAGGAAGTCACCCAGATACTGGGCAAAGCCTACTGCGAGAACCGATATGCCTCCCGATTGCGCCGCCCAGAAAAACGTCCAACCGCACAGAAAACCGATCAGCGACCCGTAGGCTTCGCGCAGATAGACGTACTGGCCGCCCGCCTGCGGCATCATGGCGGCCAGCTCGGCAAACGACAAGGCACCAAACAGGCTCAGCAATCCACCCACGGCCCACACCGCCAAGGCAGCCCGCGGGCTGCCCACTTCACGCGTGATCTCCGCCGGCACAATAAAGACCGCCGTGCCGATCATGACCCCCATGACGATGGCGGTGGTTTCCCACAGTCCCAGAGCCCGCAGGAGCTGCGGTTGCTTCGCAGCAATGGTTCCGGGAGGATTGCCATTAGGTTCAGATTGCATAAGCGGTGAATAGGAAAATGAGCTTCGCGCGCGCCCTGCGCCGACCTAGGTGCGCTCAGCGTCCGCGACACAATAGAGGATTCGTCGCGCAGGGTCAACTGCACGGTCCACCCTGCCTGCAACCGCTGTCTGCCGTAAAACGGCGAGGCGAAATGCGTTATCATGGCGGCCTCAGCACGCCGGGCTTGGTTAGGAGTCTTACCGAGCGCGGCGGGGTCTGCATGCTCAAATGACGATGGGGTACTATGCGCTACAACAACATCCTGGAAGCGATTGGCCGAACTCCGCTAGTGAAATTGAACCGCATCGTGGGCGAGTGCAAGGCCCCGGTGTATGCCAAATGCGATTACCTGAACCCCGGCGGCAGCGTCAAAGATCGGATTGGCATCGCGATGATCGAGGAGGCCGAGCGGCAAGGATTGCTCCGGCCCGGCGGCACCATCGTGGAAGACACTTCCGGGAACACGGGAATCGGACTGGCGCTGGTGGCGGCGGTGAAGGGCTACCGAGCCATCGTCACCATGACCGAGAAGCAATCAAAGGAGAAGGTAGATGCCTTGCAGGCGTTGGGCGCGGAAGTCGTCATCTGCCCTACCGACGTGCCGCCCGGCGATCCACGCAGTCTTTACTCCATGGCCGAGAAGCTCACGCGCGAAATCCCTAATGCCTATCATCCCAACCAGTATTTCAACCCCGCTAACCCCGACGCCCACTACCGAACCACCGGCCCGGAGATCTGGGAAGATAGCGAAGGACTCATCACGCACTTTGTCTGCGGCATGGGCACCGGCGGCACCATCACAGGTATTGCTCGTTACCTCAAAGAGAAAAATCCCCACGTCAAAATCATCGGCGTGGATCCGGCCGGTTCCCTGCTCTACGAATTTTTCCACCGCGGGACCATCGGCAAGGCGGAGACTTATCAGGTGGAGGGCATCGGGGAAGATATCTTTCCTGCCACGCTCGACTTCAGCTTGCTCGACGACGTGCTGCAAGTCAGCGACAAGGAAGCGTTCCTGTGGGCGCGGCGGCTGGCCAGGGGGGAAGGGATTTTTGCTGGCGGCTCGGCAGGCTCGGCGCTGGCCGCAGCGATGCGCATTGTCCCCACGCTCACCGAGAAGGATTTCCTTGTTGTCTTCATCCCCGACACCGGCAATCGTTACCTACGCAAGCTTTACGATGACCAGTGGATGAAAGACCACGAGTATCTCGAGCCGCCGGGGGCGGCCGCTGCGGACAAAGGGTGAGCCGGCGCGATCACACGCCCGGTCGCGCAGTCAGGCTGAGGCCAGCCTTGCGCCTGGTGCTACTTAAGTCGTTGGCAGAGCGTGGGCAGGACGCCCAAGATGGGCGTGGGGTGGATGAGTTCACGCTAAACTACTTGATGCCTTCTTGAGTTCTTTGCTCAGGTCGGCTTGAAACTTCCGGGAGTAAACATGAGCAGGAAAGTGAGCCCGCAGGATGTCCTTAACGCTCTCCGAGCGGTGGAGGACCCGGACTTGCACCGAGACATCGTGTCTCTGGGATTTGTGAAGGACCTCGAGGTCGGCGACAACCGTGTCGCCTTCACCATCGAACTGACGACGCCAGCCTGCCCGGTGAAAGACCAACTGGCGGCCAGCGCCAAGCAGGCCGTCCACGCCCTTGGTGTGGCCGAGGTTCAGGTCCGGCTCACTTCGCAGGTGAGGACCGCCAAGAGTGGCAAGGACGTATTGATCCCGCAGGTGAAGAATACGGTGGCCGTGGCCAGCGGCAAGGGGGGCGTGGGCAAGTCCACGGTGGCGGCGAACGTGGCGGTAGCGCTCGAGCGCACCGGCGCCAAGGTGGGCCTGCTGGACACCGACGTCTATGGCCCGAGCGTCCCGGCTTTGATGGGGGGCAGCGCGCAACCTCGCGTCGTGGAAGGAAAACTCGAGCCCCCTGTCGAGTGCGGCATCAAGATCATGTCCATGGCCTACTTCCTGCCGAAGGGTGAAGCCGTGATCTGGCGCGGGCCGATGCTGCACAAAACCATACAGCAGTTTCTGGGCGACGTACGCTGGGGCGAGCTAGATTATCTGCTGATGGACTTGCCGCCGGGGACAGGCGACATCCAGTTGAGCCTCTCGCAGACCATCCCCCTCACCGGCGCGGTGATTGTGTCCACACCCCAGGATCTGGCCCTGACCGTGGCCTCGAAGGCCATCGCCATGTTCCAGAAACTCAACGTGCCCATCCTCGGCATTGTGGAGAACATGAGCTATTACCTCTGTCCGCAGTGTGGGCATCGCGAGGAGATCTTCGGCCACGGCGGAGCGCGCGAGGCCGCCCACAAGCTCGGCTTCCCGTTTCTGGGCGAGATTCCCCTCGACCCGGCTATCCGCCTCCAGAGCGACGGGGGCAGGCCGGTAGCTCTCGTCGATTCGACCGCTTACGGAAAGGTCTTCCATGAGGTCGCCGGCGCCTTAGCGGCGCAGATCAGCATTGTGAATTCGCAAACGGACCAACCCATCAGCATCGAGTAAGGGGAAGTTGTCGGTGGTGCGTTGTCGTGGATGCGCACGGGCTGCAATTAACTACAGGCCACTGGCAACGGACAGAGGCGAGTAAAGGCCACCTTGCCGGTCACGCCAACGAAAATCAAGCTCGCCGCCGGAAACGATACGCTTCTGATCGAGTGGTCGGACGGCCACCTCAGCGCTTATCCCTACCGCTACCTTCGCAGCAACTGCCCGTGCGCGAACTGCTCGGAAGCGAGAGCTCGGACTCCGAGCGCTGGCAGCCCCATCCCTATATTCGGAGCGAAACCCTTGCGGCCCGAACGCGCCGAGCTGGTAGGCCGCTATGCCGTGCAAATCTACTGGACCGACAGCCACTCGGCCGGGATTTATTCTTTTGCGTTTTTACGCGAGTTGTGTGCGTGCGCCGAGTGCATGGTAAAGGGGAAAGATACACCCGCTACTTAGATGACCAGGAGGACGTGCGGCTCAATGGACCACTGACACTACCTGGCAGCGTGCCTGCCTAGCCGCGCCGTCGCCCTCACTCCACAGTCCACCGGGCCATTGGCGCATCGAGGAACAGGAAAACCAATGGCTCCATCATACAATCGCCCGATCACTCGATCCCGACACTATCTCCACCTGGCAGTTCTTGACGAGTGATTTGAACCTCTTCGCGTCGGCCTCGCTCCCCACAATGGCTCCGTAATGCATGGGGATGGCGATTTTCGGATTGATCGCCTTCGCCGCCTCTGCCGCCTCCTCCGCGGTCATCACGTAGGTACCCGAGACCGGCAGCAGGGCGATATCGCACTTGATGGACTTCATCTCCGGAATGAAATCCGTGTCCCCTGCAAAGTAAACGCGCGTTCCATCCAGCGTAACAACAAACCCCAGCCGTTTCTCAGCTTTGGGATGGAAGACTGTGCCCGGCTCGCGAAACTTGTTGATGTTGTACGCGGGGACAGCCTCGATCACGATTTGGCCTACGGTGAACTTGCCTCCCGGGTCGAGGAATCGTGTCTCCTTCACCTTCATTCCTTTCAGCCCATCTTTGCAGAGGGGACTGGCCACAATCGTCGTCCCGGGCCCGCACACCTTCTTCAGATCGTCGGGACTCATATGATCGAAGTGCTCGTGGCTAACCAGCACGATGTCTGCCTCATCGCGCTTCGCCACCCGGTAAGGGTCGGTATAGATCACCTTCGATCCTGCGATACGAAAAGTGTCGTGGGCAATGCGAGTGAATTCCAGATTGAGAAGTTTCACGGCGCCTCCTCCCTTTCGGCTTTCTCACCCTCCGCCCGGTTGCTATCCAGGCTCCAAGCCAATGGTAAGCATACCAAAAATGTACGCCCGGTTCTCGCCCCGGGGCAAGATGGGGCCCGCTCCGATGGCAAACAAGTAATTGCCATATATCGCTCCCAGTGCTAGCCTTTGGCGAGTCAACTTGACATCTCGTGACAGGCGGCGGAATTCAGTAGGCCAATTCAAGAACCGCACTAGGATTTCGCCGGCGGCGAGCGCGGGAAGTGAATCAAGCACGCAAAAGTCGATCGGTCACCCATGAGAGAAGTGAATAACCTCGATCAGGACGCGACCGGCAGGCAAACCGTGGCGCGCTCTTCCCTTTCTCTCTCTTATCACCTGCTGCGCTTCCTTTTGGGTTTCGCAGTGTGCTTCTGGCTGTGGGCGAAGTGGCTCTTCTCGCCCCAGATGTTCTTCCTGCCGCCCCTTCCCCCCGTCGAGGTGTTGATTTCGCTGGTCGAAAGGGTTCTTGGACTCTGGCTGGTTGCGTTAATACCCCTTTGGGGTGCCGTCTTGATCGGCTGGGATGGCCTGGAGTCTCGGCGAGCGCAGCGGCTGGGTTGGTGGGGGAGACGCCTCCTGTGGGGATCGGCGGAGGCCGTCGTGATTCACGTCGTTGTCTGGGTGGTGGGGTCCTTCCTTTTTTACGCCCTCCTCGCGCTCTTGCCCGGATCGGACGTCAAAGGAAGAGCGCTGTCAGACCCTGTAGTGCAGGGCCTGATTCTTTTTTGTGCCTTTCTCTCGCTGATTGTGGCCGGCCCCGTCACCGCGATTATCGTCGCGGCTCGCGGCCAGGGGCTGAGACGCCGGGATGGCTTCCCTCCCACTCACCTCCAGGCGTTGAATAACACCTGGACGATTCTGCTGGTCCCGCTCCTGGTGCTCTGGGTTGCTAGCGGGTACCCGCGCGAAATCTTGCGCCCCTTCACGTCAGCCAGGGAAACAGCAGGCAACGAAGCGCGCAATGCCCTGGTTTCGGCAGCTCGGCAGGGTGAAACGAGCTCGGTGCAGGCACTATTGCGGCACGGCGCTCAACCGGATACAAAAGAGGCATCGGGCACGACGGCCTTGATCGCAGCAGCGTCAAACGGCTACGGAGAGATCGTGAGGATTCTTGTCTCCGCCGGCGCCGACGTGAATGCCCGTAACAATTTCGGCAGGACTGCCCTGATGAGCGCGGCGGCAGCCCGCTATCCCGAAATAGTGCGTGCCCTCATCCAAGCGGGAGCGGACGTGAATGCACAGGATGCCGAGGGTAAGACAGCCCTCATGCTTGCCGCCTCCGCCGCGCACGAAGAAATCACGCAGGCCCTCGTTCAATCAGGCGCCGACGTCAATGCGAAATCCCTGAGTGGCGACACTGCCCTGATGTCGGCCGCCCGGGGAGGTCACACTGAGATCGTGCGCCGGCTAGTCAAAGCCGGGGCAAGAGTCGAGGCGAAGGACAAGAACGGGAATTCGGCCCTGAAAATGGCCAGGGCCCTGAACCACCCGGAGACGGTGAGGGCCCTGCGCGAAGCCGGCGCCCGGGATTAAGGAATGAGATAACACCCAGAGAGACATCGCAAGAATAGCAGCCAATCCGGGCCCGGATGCGATGCCTTCACCTAGGCGCGAATCGCAGGCCACAGCTCGATTCTGATCACACAGCGGTATTGCCATCCGCAGGCAGACGCCACGGCGCGGGCCTTCACGAGAATGGCCGCAAGCCAAAAGGTGGTCACCGAGG